>WNFG01000412.1_pt1 | contig 60046 bp, 51 predicted proteins | sample 5400431 | NCBI WGS metagenome assembly WNFG01 (sample SAMN13153346, study PRJNA577476) | soil metagenome | isolation source: 120 cm saprolite under Douglas fir tree site 2 hole 3 replicate 2 | place: USA:California | collected 2015-04-18
AGCCCCGACGGCGGCTACTCGTTTAACTCAAACCGGACAAGTCACGTGCTAAGAAAACCGGACATTTTAACTTGCTAACGACAGAGAATTCGCGACAGAGTGTCGTTAGCACATGATATGTCCGGTTGAGATAGCACGTGATCTGTCCGCTTTTCGTGCGGCGAGGGTAGGGCATGAAAGGGCATGTTCTCTTACACGCAGGCAGTACAACCTGCCTGATAAACGTTTTCGAAAAATGGGAGAGGATCCGGCCGCTACCGGTTATGTAAGCCCATGTCTGGGAGTTCTTAGTCGGCGTGAGACGCTGGCTTACCGATCCCAACCTCAAAGGCATTCCCTATTGTGCGCCGTCTACGCCCAATACGTCCGGTCTAGGCTGCGGTATTGAATCGCCTCAGCGATGTGCTTGGGTTGGAGTGGCGACGAATCTTCCAGGTCGGCGACGGTGCGGGCTACTTTCAGGATGCGGTCGTGTGCGCGGGCGCTTAGCCCTTGCTGAGTCATGGCGCGCTCGAGAAGGCGCTCGCAATCGGGCGAGAGTTCGCAGAAGGCGCGAATGTGGCGGGACGACATCTGGGCATTGCAATACAACTTTTCTCGCGACGTGGCGAAGCGTTCGAGCTGTTTCTGCCGGGCGCGCATTACGCGCTCGCGAATCTTTGCCGAACTTTCCGGCTCGTTGGTGGAGCGCATCTCTTTGTAGTTCACTGCGGGAACATCGATGTGGATGTCGATGCGATCCATGAGAGGGCCGGAGATTTTCGAGATATAGCGCTGGATCATCGGCGCCGTGCAGTGGCACTCTCGGTTGCGGTCATTGTGGAATCCGCAGGGGCAGGGGTTCATCGCTGCGGCCAGCATGAAGCGCGCGGGAAACGTGAGCGACATGGACGCGCGAGCGATGCTCACCGTCCCATCTTCAAGCGGCTGGCGCAGGACTTCGAGCACGTTGCGAGGAAATTCCGGTAGTTCATCGAGAAATAGTAGGCCGTTGTGCGCCAAGGAGACTTCGCCGGGGCGCGGAATGGCGCCGCCGCCGATGAGCCCGGCATCGGAGATGGTGTGGTGCGGGGAGCGGTAAGGGCGTTTTCCTACCAAGCCCGTCCCCTGATCGAGGACACCCGCCACGCTATGGATCTTGGTTGTCTCCAGCGCTTCCTCGAAGGACAGAGGCGGCAGGATGGTGGGCATGCGTTTGGCCAGCATAGTCTTTCCGGAGCCGGGCGGTCCGATCATCAGGATGTTGTGGCCTCCGGCACAGGCGATTTCGATGGCGCGCTTCGCCGTCTGCTGGCCTCGGACGTCCTTGAAGTCTACGAAGAATTGTTGAGATTCGCGCAACAAGGAATCGCCGTCCGATTTCATGGGAAGAATCCCGTTGCCCGAATTGATGAAGTGGATCACATCCAGAAGCGAGCGCACAGGATACACCTCAACGCCGCCCACCATCGCCGCTTCTTTGGCGTTGGCTTCGGGCATCACCATGCGAAGGATCTTCCGCTCTCGCGCCTCGAGTGCAATGGGCAGCGCGCCGCGCACCCCGCGCACGCCGCCGTCCAGGGAAAGTTCTCCTACAAAAAGACAGTCGGGGATTTCTTTTTTGGTGAGGCCTCCGTACGCGCCCACGATGCCGAGCGCCATGGGCAGATCAAAGCCTGAGCCTTCCTTCTTAATGTCGGCTGGCGCCAAATTGATGGTGATCTGTGTCGGCGGAATATCGTAGCCGCAATTTTTCAGAGCGGCCCGGACCCGGTCGCGGCTTTCGCGCACCGCGGCGTCAGGAAGGCCGACGGTGTGGAAGTGATCCTGGTCGGTCTTGATACCGGAACAATCCACCTCCACTTGGATAATGCTGGCATCGATCCCGTAAACCGCGGCACTGAGGGTCTTGTAGAGCATAGCCTCCGACCTGCCGGTGACGGATCGTGCTTTTCGCTGTCGGCAGGTGTCAACAGGCACACGAAGGCCTGCTAGTACAAACGACTCACTTTATGGCTTTCGGCTGCCTCTTGGCTGTGACCGATATCACCGACAGCCTGTGGAAATATGGAGCTGGCCGCGACAGTCGATGCTCGGCAACGCTAGTTTGCGAATCATGTTCGCGAATCATGTTCGGCAAGCCTGGATTTTCCTGGGGGCGGGCCGTTTGCTGGCTGCTGCGGGTAGAATGAGGAGGGCCAAAATAAAGAGCCTATAGCTTTCCCATGACCTCGGACCCAGATCGCCCCGCGCTCCCCTCCCGCACACCCAGCAAACTGGAGCGCGAAGAATCCCAGCTTTGGCGATGGGTGCTGAGCTTTTTGATCCTGCTCGCCGTCGCTCTGACCGGCCTGCTGTGGGAGCGGCTGGAGAACATTCCCTATCAACTGCGCGCAATTCCGGTTGGCATACTGGTACTTTCGATCCTCTTCGCCGTTTATGCCTATGGGCGCCGCCGTGAAGTAGCTGACTTGAAACAATTGCTCCACGGATTGCAGGAGCATGTTGGCGCCGCTCCCTCAGAGGAGCAACTCGATCAGCTAGGCCAGATGATCATGCGCTCGCAGCGGAACTTTAAGGAGCTCATCGACTCGCTGGACGACGCCGCTTGTGCCGCCTCGCTCGATGGCACCTTGCGCACCGTGAACAAGCGGGTAACCGAGCTTGCCGGGGTCACCTATTCCGACTTGGTCGGTCACAAGATCTACGAATTCCTGGAGGAGCCGACCCGCGAAGACGTAGAACGCGGTCTGGGACGTTTTCTGGAAAAGAAACACTGGGCTGGAACCCTCCGCATCCGGCTGAAGAACAGTACCCGCCAGCTTTACTTCGACTGCGTGCTCAATGGAATCGTCAAAGGCGACGAAGTGGTAGGCGTGAGCATGCTCGGTCGCGATGTGACTGAACAGCGGGAGAAAGAGCTACGCTTCACCGAACTATTCGAAACCTTGCAGGAAGGCGTCTACTTCAGCACGCCCGAGGGCAGGCTTCTGGATGCGAATCCCGCGCTGGTCAACATGCTGGGATATTCAAAAAAAGAGGAACTGCTGTCACTGGAGGCTGGAGCGGTGAACTTCGATCCCGGCGAGCAGCCGGCCCTGGGTCGAGCAGCCGACGATCGCGGAGTGGTGCGCACCCGTGAGGTCAAACTTCGCCGCAAAGACGGAACTCCCGCGATCTTTCTCGACTCTTCACGAGCCGTATGGGACACCTCCGGCAAGATCATCCGCTATCAGGGTACGCTCGTCGATATCACGGAAAAACGAAAAATGGAGCGGCAGTTGCTGCAGCAGGAAGAGTTTCGCCAGCGACTGCTGGAGAGCTTCCCCGACCTGATTCTGGTGGTGGATGTGGAGGAGCGATATACCTTCGTCAGTTCGCGAATCCGCGACTTGCTCGGATATCAGCCGGAGGATCTGCTCGGCAAGAAGATATCCGATCTCGAAGACCATTCCCCGGAGCTCGCCTCCCTATATCATGACGTTTCTTCGAGCAAGCAGGTTTTTGCCGCGGCCGAATACGGCGCGCGCCATCGCGATGGATCTTGGCGTACCATGCGCGCCTCCGCCAGCCAGCTTTTCGACGCGGAAGCGAAGCTGAGCGGAGTCATCATTTCGGTGCGCGACATTACGGTCGAGAAAAAGCTGGAGCAGCAAGTGGTGCAGAGTGAGCGACTGGCCGCGATGGGACAGATGATCGGAGGCGTTGCCCATGAACTGAACAATCCCCTCACCAGTATTCTTGGAGTCAGCGAGTTGCTGCAAGATGGCGAGACCAACGAAACCGCGCGCAAACAGCTTGGGATGCTGCAGCAGCAGGCGCGCCGGGCCGCGGAGATCGTACAAAATCTGACCTACTTTGCCCGGCCGCCGGCTCCGGGCAAGACCCGGATTAACCTGGTCGAAGTGGTTGAGCGCACGTTGAACCTGCACGCCTATTCACTGCGAAAGAACAACATCACGGTCGATTTTTTGAAAGAGACAGGACTGCCGTACGCCCTGGGTGACCCGCATCAGCTGATGCAGGTTTTTTTGAATCTGATTTTGAATGCGGAGCAGGCCATTCGCGAAGCCCGGGACCGCGGGACTTTGCGTATTCGCCTCGGGAAGTCGAACAATTCCGTGTGGGCCAGCTTCCAGGATGACGGCCCGGGCATCCCAGCGCAGACGCTGTCCAGCATCTTCGATCCGTTCTATACCACGAAGCGGCCGGGGCGCGGAACGGGACTCGGGCTTAGCATCTGCAAAGCCGTGATCAAGGAACACAGCGGAAGCGTCGAAGCGTCGAACGCTCCCGGTGGAGGTGCCGTGTTTACCGTCACCCTGCCGACTTCAACTTTGAGTTGAAGTGGGGATGTCTCGCCCTTTGTTCGCCATCCTTATCGAAAGAGGACCATGCCACAGCTCGAGATTATGGATGTTCGACAACGGGTCTTGGACTTTGAGGCCGGCGGCGAAAAGCAGTTGAGGGGATTTCTCCAGTTTGAAAATCCCTCACGCAGATTTAGCGATCCGTCCGCGTTGCAGGATTGCTTTTTTACCGACGTCTATCTCTCGTACTACACGAAGAATTGGCCGGGCGGCTTAGGTCCTCCGCATCCCGGTCTTTTTGGGGAATTTTTTACGCTAATAGCAGATCGCCTTGTGGGATCCGACACTCTGACATTGTTCGTAAAATCGTGTGATCCGGCTTACTTTTCGGAGTTCGACTTTATCAGCCGCTATCTGGCGCCAAGGCGTATTCCTTACATGCTGTTGCCAAGCAAGAGCGACCCGAAATATGGCATAAACGTCGGAAATCTGGTTTTCGAGTGGTCTACCGCTGCTCTCGGGTACATTCGGGAGAACTGGTTTATGTCTCCACAAGTGCGAATCGAGGGTTATATCAGTCGTGGGCAATGTCTCCCAAGCCTCACTCGGGCCTACTTCGCTGACGATACTGAACAAACTGTACGAGAGTTCTTGAGAGAGATCGAGATTGGAGTGTCGGTGTGGCCGGACAATAACGGACTTTTCCTGGTCTCCGACAAGTTTGCCACGGGAGCTGTTGACGATCGTCTTCGGCCGGAAGAACTCGCCGAACTGATACGAGAAGCAGCCAAGGAACACGATGAGCGAACATCGTCCCCACGTGAACCGCTGCGCCCGCTCTAGCACTCCACCGCCATTGCCACCGCATTCCCCCCGCCCAAACAAAGGGCGGCAATTCCACGTTTCGCATCGCGGCGGATCATTTCATAAATCAGAGTTACGAGTACTCGTGCTCCGCTTGCCCCAATCGGATGTCCGATGGCAACGGCCCCGCCGTTCACGTTCACCTTTTTGGGATCCAGTTTCAGTTCACGCATCACGCCCAGCGCTTGCACTGAGAACGCTTCGTTGAGTTCGTACAGGTCAACATCCTCGTTCTTCCAACCTGTCTTCTCCCAAATTTTCCGAACGGCGTCCACCGGCGCCATCATTACCCACTGAGGATCGATGCCGCTGGTGGCTTGAGCGATAATCCGCACCATCGGCTTCGCGCCCAATTCCTTTGCACGTTGCGCGCTGGTCACCACCACCGCAGCGGCGCCGTCATTCACTCCCGGCGCGTTCCCGGCGGTCACGGTGCCATCCTTCTTGAAAGCGGGCTTCAGCGCTCGGAGCACCTCGATGGTCGTGTCTTCGCGGGGAGACTCATCCCTCTCGAAAAGCACTGGAGGCTCTCCTTTTTTCTTCGCGGGAATCTCCACGGGAACGATCTGCGACTTGAATCGGCATTCCTTTATTGCAGACAACGCTTTGCGATGAGAGTTCAACGCGAACTCATCCTGCTCTTCGCGCTTGATGCCATACTTCTCCGCAACATTCTCTCCGGTGATCCCCATGTGGTAGTTGTTGTAAATATCCCATAGCCCATCGTTCACCATGGAGTCGATGATTTGCGCGTTGCCCAGGCGGTATCCCTTGCGCGCCTGCGGCAGCAAATAGGGAGCGTTGGTCATGGATTCCATACCGCCCGCGACCACGATGGAACTGTTTCCGGTTTGCACGGCTTGCGCTGCAAGGGCCACCGCTTTCAATCCCGAGCCACAAACTTTGTTGATTGTCATGGCACCTGTGGCCGGAGACAATCCGCCGAAGATCGCAGCCTGTCGCGCCGGATTCTGACCCAATCCTGCCGATATAACATTGCCCATGATGCATTCATCCACTTGCGCGGCATCGACACCGGCGCGATTCACCGCCTCGCGCACGACCATCGCACCCAACTGTGGGGCGCTGAAGTCGGATAAGCTGCCTTGAAATTTTCCCACCGGCGTTCGGCAGCCGGAGATGATGACAACATCGTCAAAAGAGGCCATGAATCAAGCTCCCGCGAAGATTTCGCAGTCATCATTATAGATGTGTGAAAGAGAGAATGCTTGCCTCCGCGGGTAGTGGCGCAGCGGACGGCAAGTGAACACGACCGTCATGGTCGGGGGACTCCGGGCGCAAAAGCATCTTCAACATTCACGATCGTCGTCAAGAAGAAAATTCGGGTGAGAAATGACTGCGCGTTGCTGCTCCGAACTTTTCTCTTGCAAAAATTGTCGCGGAGTGACTTTGGTACCGCCACTTCGTGCTCCGGCATCGTCATTTTTTTCTTGACTTCATTTTTCATTAACTCTATACATCAACTAGTTGCAACAAAATAGCGTTGCAGATTTTCCATGAAAAATGGAAGGGAGAATAGAACCAATGGCAACGAAGAAAAAGGCGAAAAAGAAAAAGAAGCACTAAGAAAGCAGTACGAAGTAAGACGGGGGACGCAGATTGCGTCCCCTAAGTTTTTGGGTGGATGTTTTCTTCAAGATCAATTTCCTGGCAATGGCTCTCTCTGCTCATGTCGCGCACCGAACCTAGTTAAGGCTCTTCGCTCCCGTTTTCCGATTAGGAATCCCCTTCTCCTTCGCGGGACACAGACTGCGGTATGAACAGAATGCGCAGTGAAAATCGACCTTCGGTTTGAAATTTCCATCGGCAATTCCCTGGGCTGCAGCCTCCACTCGATCAGAAGCCTCTCGCAACTGCGACTCGCTGCGCCTGGTGGAAACAGCAACGTTGTCTTCGAGGTTATAGAAGACTAGAGCACCAACGTCGTATCCCCATTTTTCTCGCGCCGCCAAGGCGTAGAGCGACAATTGCAAGCTGTTGTCGGCATCTTCCTGATCGCGAGCCCTGCCCGTCTTGTAGTCCACAATTGCCACGGTCCCATTGGCATGGCGGTCGATCCGATCGATCCTTCCTACGACGATCGTGTTCCCGACCCGGATTTCAAAACCTTCTTCGGTGTGCAAAACTTGCAGCGCCGGGGCCCTTCGCGCCGCCACCAGGAAATCCTGCAGTTGCGCAATTCCCTGCTTCTCATACAACTCATGCTGATACTTTTCCTGAATTCCCAGCGATGCAAGATCGTTCCGAAATAGATCGATCAACTCCTCGTCAGTCTTAGGACGCTCGAGCCGCAGCGCATCGTGATACGTGCGAAGGACACGGTGCATGGCCGCGCCATACTGCATTGCGGCCGGGAGTTCACGGGCCATCCTCCAGTCCCGCTCCAGCTTGAATTGCAGAGGACACCGTTCATAGGTATCGACGGCCGACGCGCTGAGTTTGGCATGCAAGCTTTCAACGGGAGGAAGGTCGAGCCATTCGGCCGTCCGTGACATGGCGGGGTATGCCAGAGATGCTGCGGCGAAGATTTCAATCGTGGTCTGCGAACCACGGGCAGGACGTGAACCGAGCCAGGCACGCAAACTATTGTTCTGCAGAAGTTCGCGCATTAACCCGGCGGGAGTTTTTTCCTTCCCGGTGCCCTGCTTGGCATAAACGTGAAGGGAATCGCGTGCGCGGGTCATGGCTACGTAGAACAAGCGCCGCTCTTCCTGGTCGTGAAGTGTCCGATCGTCGTCCTCAGCGGCCGAGTCGGGATCGCGCAGTTGGTTGGGGAATTCCACAAGGGTCTCGCGGTAGGAACACGGAAACGAACCCCGGTTCGCGCGCAGGATGAAGACGTGGGGAAATTCCAGCCCCTTGGCCAGATGCACGGTCATCAGGCGGACCGCATTTTCGTTTTCGTCCGACACCATGGGGATCACACCCCCGGCTTCGCGAAAATCTTTCAGATACTCGATGAACTCCGTGAGTTCCCCGGTCTTGGTCAACGGCTTCTTTTCCCACTCGTCAATAAACTTCAGGGCAGCCTGGAGAAGGGATGAACTCATATCAAGCGCAAAATATTTCGCGATGATGGTCAGGGCTCGTCGTCCCTTCGCTTGCGTGCGCCCAATTTCTTCCCGCGCGGCCTTCAGTGCCTCAATCACCGCAAGACCACCGGCAACCCCGTCGAGCACCGAGGCCAGCGACACTACTCGGCCGTCCTTCGACTCTTTCGCAATGGTCCGCATCGCCGCCCGAAGCTGCTGCGGATCCACGTTAAACTGCGGAAGGGCGGCCACACGAAAGAGGTTGATATCATCTCCGGTTGACACTACCGCGCCCAGGCACGCAAACAGATCGCGAACCTGGGGCGTATCCGAAACGTCCATGCTTTCGACGGCAAAAGGAATGTCCGCTTCGGCCAGCTCGCGAAGAACGTCGTCGCGATGCCCATGCGAGCGATAGAGCACTCCGAAATCACTCCACTTGCAGCGTAACTTTCCGCGCACCTCACGGATCACGCTGACCACGTCTGGTCCCTCGGCGTCTTTACCTGCAAACGAAACCACGGCCACGGGAGAGCTCGGCAACAGCGTCCCTTCTTCGGTGGCTTTCTCTTCTCGTGCAGACTGCAGCGGCGTGCGGCGGTAAGCGATCGCTCCCTTAATATTTGTGGCAAATACGGGCGGGTTCTTGTCGATCAGGGCGAACGCGGAACGCAGGATTGGAGTTGTTGAACGCCAGTTCTTGCCTAACACAACCAGCCCGGGAGCAGGAAACTGGCGGCGAAATAACTCAAAGGCGGCACTTGAAGCTCCTCGAAAGTGGTAAATCGACTGGTCGGGATCGCCGACAGCGAAAATATTTCCTTCCTTGCCGGCGAGGGCGGCGAGGATCTTGACCTGGGCAAAATTCGCATCCTGAAATTCATCCACCAGGATGAAGCGTGCCCTCTCCCGTTCGACGGCGAGTAAGTCCTTATTGCTTTCCAACAAGGCGTGTGCGCGGGTGATCATGTGGCTGAAGGTGCCGAGATTTTCTTCCAGCAACCATCGCTCCGAGGTGGCAAAAACACGGGCAATCTCCTGGCACCGACTGAGGACCTCGGCATCGCTCAATTGATTTTTCGATTTGGCGACTCGAGGAATGGGCAGTTCACCCCGCTCCAACTGCCGGACGTATTCTGCATAGCGTTCAGGAGTCACCAGTTCGTCGTGGCAGCGGCTGCGAAACTCCAGAAGGTCTTTCAGAAACTGGCCGACATTGGCCGCGCGGACAAAATACTCGAGCCGAAGCTCACGGATGCGCCGGCGCAAGAAAATCCAGAGGTCGGTATCGTCGAGAACACCAAACTCCCGTCCCGCGCGCGTCAGCAGATCATTACAGAAATCATGAAATGTGGCCGCGTGGATGTCTTTACCGCCCAGCAGCCCACGTACACGATCACGCATCTCTGCCGCGGCATTTTTCGTGTAGGTAAGGGCGAGAATCTCCTCCGGGCGAGCGTGACCGCCCTCGACCAACCGTGCGATCCGGTTCGTCAATACCGAAGTCTTCCCCGTGCCCGCTCCCGCCACCACCAGCATGGGGCCGTGCACGTGCTCGATGGCCCGACGCTGAGGATCGTCGGGGATGAAGGGCGCAGGACGTGAAAACGATCGCGAGTGAGACTTCAACACAACCATTGGGGGTCAGAATATCATCAGCCGAACCAAGAATCCGCAGACTAGCTCAGTTGCGAAATAACAATTGCGATAGCAGCAATAGCGGCAGTCTCGGCGCGTAGAATCGTGCGCCCAAGCGACGCGAAGACCCATCCAGCTCCGTGGAATAGTTCCAGTTCATCTTCAGCCCACCCGCCCTCGGGGCCAATCGCGAGAATGATCTGACTTTCTGGCGCATGAGACTCGAGAGCGTCAGCTTCGAGAACATCGCGCAGAGGCTGCTGTTCCGACTCAGCGAGCACAATCCGCAAAGCTCCCGGAAGCGCGGCAGCATCCGAAAGCTTCAGCGGAGACACAATTTCCGGTGGCTCCGCGCGGCGGGATTGTTCCGACGCCTGCAGAGCCAGGCGCCGCCATCTCTCCGCTCTTTTGGCCGAAGCGGCGGCAAGGTGCGCATCGGTACGTCGAGCGATTACGGGCACAATTCGTGAAACACCCAGCTCCGTGCATTTCTCGATGGCCCATTCCATGCGATCGAACTTGAAGACGGCGATTACCAGCGTGATCTTCGCGACGATTGCAGCAGGTAGTTCTTCACCCAGGTCGAACTCGACGCGCTGGTTGGCTATGGCTGCGATGCGTCCCCTCCGCACTGCAGGTCCGGTTGCGATATCAAATTCCTGCCCGACGCGCGCGCGAAGGATGCGTATGAGGTGATCGGCATGTTCGCCTGTGAGGGCCGCACGATTCCCGGAAACTTCGTCGGCGATCCATCGACGGTGGGTCATGAAATGAGATGCGACTGGGAAAAGAAAGCGCTTTCGCCGAACTTTAACTTCCTCGAACTGCCCGGGGCTATCCGAAAATGTCTTTCATCTTGCCCAGCAGTGAACGCAGCAATGGCTGGTTGTCCACCTTCGCCGTGCTCTCGAGTTCTTGCAGCAATTCGCGCTGACGTTTGTTCAGCTTAGTTGGAATCTGAACCCGGACCTGCACATAGAGATCGCCCTTGCCGTGTCCATTTAACACGGGCACGCCCTTGTTGCGGATGCGAAACGTCGTTCCGGGCTGCGTTCCATCCGGAACCTTGAGCGTATGCTGTCCTTCCATCGTGGGCACGTCGATCTCGGCCCCCACCGCCGCCTGCGTAATCGAAATTGGCACGACGCAGTGCAAGTCATTTCCTTCACGCTCAAAGAATGGATGCTCCTTGACGTGCAGCACCACGTAAAGATCGCCCGCAGGACCGCCAAACTGCCCGACCTCCCCGCCTCCCGCAAAGCGGATGCGGGTGCCATCCTCAACCCCAGCGGGAACCTTTGCGTCGACGGTTCGCTGCCGCAACACCCGGCCTTCTCCCTTGCACTTCAGGCAAGGATCGGTGACCACGCTGCCCGTTCCCTGGCATGTCGGACAAGTCCGTGCAATGCTGAAGAAGCCTTGCTGGTAGCGCACTTGTCCGCGCCCGGAACATGCGCGGCAAGTGGTCGGGCCTTTTCCTGGCGCGGCGCCTGAACCGCGACACTCTTCGCAAGCTTCGTGGCGGCGAACCGTCACAGTGGACTCGGTGCCGAAAAATGCCTCTTCAAACTCCAGCGTCAGATCTTCGCGCAGGTCGGCCCCGCGCTGAACCCGGCTGCGCCGCCGCCCGCCGCCACCCCCAAACATCTCGCCGAACCCGAAGAACTCGCCAAAGATGTCGCTGAAATCCTGAAACACTGTCGGATCGAAGCCCGCACCGGGGCCGGCTGAGCTCCCCAGTCCGGCATGACCGTAGCGGTCATACACCGCCCTTTTATCGGAGTCCGCGAGAATTGCATACGCCTCACTCACTTCCTTGAACTTGTCCTCAGCGTCCGGATTGTTGGGATTCCGATCGGGATGATGTTGTAAAGCAAGCTTCCGGTAGGCACTCTTCAGCTCTTGTTCGGTCACTGTGCGAGTCACGCCCAAGATCTCGTAGTAGTCGCGTTTTGCGTTCGTGGTCAGAAATAGGCCTTTCAATTCAACTGAATATTATTGACGTGGCTTTCGAACTGCTGCGTGAGTCGCTTGCTGGAATTTCCCTCCGAGACTAGGCCGGAGGCTTTACCGTCTTCTCACAGACGACCTGAATCAGCTCTATTACCCAGGATTTTTTGCGACCTTCACCATAGCGGGCCGCAGAAGCCGGTCTTTGAATTTATAGCCGCGCTGCAACTCTTCCAAAATCTCATGGTCCGGGACGTCGGGGGTCTCGACCAGTTCGACGGCTTCATGGTAGTGCGGATCGAAAGGCTCACCCTTCGCGGGGATGGGACGCACACCAAGCTTTGCCAACGCGTCCTGCAGCTGCTTGTAGATCAATTCCACGCCGCTGCGGAAATCCCCGCCTTCGGATATACCTCTCTCAGACGAAGTGTGGAGCGCCCGCTCGAAGCTGTCGAGCGCCGGCAGAAGCGCCTTGATGGCATCCGCCGTAGCGTAATCGCGAAAATCCTGCTGCTCTTTGCTGGCGCGCCGGCGCGCATTCTCAAACTCCGCCTGCGCCCGAGCCAGCCGATCGACCAGCGAGTCGCGCTCCGCCTTCACCTTCTGCAGCTCACCTTCAAGGCCGGAAGCTACCCCGGCCCCGGACGGATTTCCCCGGTCCGACGTTACTCCAGACGAGCTATCGTCGCCGTCCCCGGCAGGGAGTTCATGCTCCAGATCAAGTTCCGCAGACTTCGTTTCTGATTTTCCGTTTGCTTTTGCCACTTTATGAATTACTCCGATTCGTTCAATATCTTGTCAAACAATCGCGCAATATAGGACACCGCAGTCATGGTGTGCTGATAGTCCATCCGCGTGGGGCCAATCACGGCCAGAGATCCCATCATATCTTTCCCCACTCGCGCGGGCGCTCCGATCAGCACGAAGTTCTGCATGGATGGCATCGCTTGATCGAGCCCGATGACCACGCGGACTGCTTCCTGCTTCACGTCGAGGTAAGCACCAAGCAGTTGGACTACTTTTTCTTTTTCTTCCAGCGTCTTGATCATCTCCTGCAGTCGCTCACGGTCGTGGTCGCCAGTCACAAGGTTCGCCGCGCCTTCTACGAAGACCACGTCGGCTCCCTGTTCGGCGGCTAGAGCACCCTGTTTATAGAGCTGTTCGATTGAATGCATGAGCCTGTCATATTCACTGCGCTCCTGCTCCAGCCTGCGGGCAATCTCGGTGCGCATCGCCTCCATCGTCCAGCCGCGAAAATTTTCATTGATATACCGCGCTGCCAAGTCCAGATCGTCCTGCTGCAGATTCAGCCGCAACACACGATCGCGCACCAAGCCTGACCGCGTAACCAATACCGCCAACACTTTCTGGTCGCCGAGGCGCGAAAAATATACATGCTCGAGAGCATTCTTCGGAGCGCTTGATGCCACGGTGACGCCTACATTCCGCGAAATCAGCGAGAGCACGTGCGACGTGCGCTCCATGAACTCCTGCACATCGCTGATCCCGGCCAGCGATTCCGAAATCATGTTCTGTTCCTGCGGAGCCAGGCTCGCATTCCCCGTGATCTGCTCGACGTAGTAGCGATATCCCTCGGTAGTGGGGACGCGGCCCGCGGACGTATGCGGCTGCTCCAGGTATCCCGCATCCGATAACTCGGCCATCACATTGCGAATACTTGCTGGAGACAGGCCTTCGCGATTTGAACGCGCGAGCGTGCGCGAACCCACAGGCTCGCCCGTGGAAATAAAAGTTTCCACAATCGCGGTCAGGATTTCGCGTTCCCGTTCTCCGATATGAGGTTCAGCGGGCATTTCCAATACCGTTAGTCAACTTGAGCCAGCGACGGTCGCAGAGCAGGGAACTGCGTCCAGCTGTGCCCTTTAAGTATATTAGATGCAAAAACTTAGCTTTTGGATCCGATTCACGTCCCCGTTTGGATTCTAGGAACGGGGTCGGGGGCTGTCAATAGCCCGTGAGGTATGTTCTAAATTCACCAACCGCAAAGGACACGAATCGCACAAAGCTGAAACTTCTGAAGATTTCCTTCGTGCCTTCGTGTCCTTTGTGGTCAATTAGGAAACGCGCAGACATTCCAGAATGAAATCGAAACCTCATGTGGCAGTAATTGGAGCTGGCGCCTTTGGGGGCTGGACCGCCCTTCATCTGCTGGAAAGCGGAGCCCGCGTCACCTTACTTGACGCCTGGGGTCCCGGAAACTCGCGCGCTTCGTCCGGCGGTGAAACCCGGGTCATGCGCGGTACATACGGCCCCAACCAGCCCTACACCGCGCTGGCCGCGCGTGCCCTAAAGCTTTGGCAGAAGTACGAACGCCAGTGGAAGGTCCACCTTCTGCACCGCACCGGCGTGCTGTGGATGGCAACTGGCCGCGATGACGACTTCGAAAGCGGCTCGGTCGAGATGCTGCGTGAGGCGAAAATCAAGTTCCAGGAACTCTCAGCGGCGACGATGAAGGAGCGCTGGCCGCAGATTAACTTCGATGACATCCGCTGGGGTATTTACGAACCGGAATGCGGATACCTCGAGGCCCGCGCCAGTTGCCAGGCGGTAGTGGATGCTTTCGTCGCGCAAGGCGGTGCGTACCGACAAGTCGCCGTCCTGCCCGACAAACTAGAGAGCCCGCCTCTTCGCGGCCTAACTCTCTCCGACCATGTGCGGTTTACCGCCGACATCTATGTGTTTGCGTGCGGGCCTTGGCTCGGCAAACTTTTTCCAAAAACTATCGGCGGTCTGGTGCGTCCTACCAAACAGGACGTGTTTTTCTTCGGCACGCCGCCCGGCGACAATCGTTTCAGCGACGGACATCTTCCGGTCTGGGCCGATCACCCCGGCCGTTTCATCTACGGCATTCCGGGGAACGACCGCCGCGGCTTAAAGGTTTCGGATGACACTCGCGGCCCGATGTTCGATCCCAGTTCCGGTGAACGAGTGGTCAGCCCCAGGACACTGCGCGCAGTCCGCGAATATCTCGCATTTCGCTTCCCCGCCCTGAAGGATGCTCCTCTCGTCGAAACCCGCGTGTGCCAGTACGAGCAGACTCCCGACAGCGACTTCATCGTCGATCGCCATCCTCGGATGGACAACGTCTGGCTGCTAGGCGGCGGGTCCGGGCATGGGTTCAAGCACGGGCCAGCGCTCGGAGAAATAGTGACGAAGTTAATTTTGAATGATCGCGAGGCGGATGCAGTCTGGGGTTTGTCGCGATTCTCGAGCGCCAAAAGTACTGAATAGAAATCACGCTGGCCGGCGCGCTGGCTTTGACCTCATCAACCCGCTCGATCACCTTGCGGGCGAACGCGAACAACGACTTGGCATGCGAGGAGCTTTCACCTTGCAGCACCACCGGCTTGCCGCCGTCTCCAGACTTGCGCACCTCAGGATCGAGTTCGATATTGCCGAGGAATGGTACGGCGAATTTCTCAGCCATCTTTTCCGCCCCGCCCCGCGAAAATATGTCCACCTCGTTGTGGCAGTGCGGGCAGACAAAATAGCTCATGTTCTCTACCACGCCCACGATGTCCACCTTCATCTGCCGGAACATTTCGATCGCCTTGCGCGCGTCTTGCAACGAAACGTCCGATGGAGTCGACACTACCACCGCGCCCGTCAAGGGCACCGTTTGCACCAGTGAAAGCGCGATATCGCCGGTCCCGGGCGGCAGATCCACGATGAGATAGTCGAGTTGTCCCCACTCCACGAGCCCGAGGAACTGCTTCATGATCTGGTGCAGCATGGGACCGCGCCAGATGATCGGCTTGTCTCCGGGATTAAGAAATCCCACTGAAATCACCTTGACCCCAAACGCCTCCAGCGGCTCGATGCGATTTTCTCCCACCATCTTCGGCTGCGCATTCACCCCAAGCATCAGAGGAACATTGGGACCGTAAACATCTGCGTCGAGCAATCCGACTCTATGGCCAAGCTTCGCCAGCGCGACAGCCAAGTTTACAGACAACGTGGTTTTCCCCACTCCGCCCTTACCGGAACCCACGGCAACAATTGCATCCACTCCGGGCAACGGCTGCGGTCCCTGCGCCGGCGCCTGGCCGGGACGAGGAGGCATATGTGCATTCAAAGGATCACACTCCAAGGATGACTGCGAAGATAGCTGACTCGATTATACAAGGGCAAGTAGACCCGCCCCGAAGCTTACCGCTGCGATCAGCGGGCACGGCGACGGCGTTCCAATTCAGCCCGACGGGTCTCGCGTCGACGTCCGGCATCGTCATAGCGCCGACGCTGTTCGTCGGTCTCGGGAATCACTGGCGCGACTTTCAAATGATGTCCTGCTCCATCAATCGCCACAAACGTCAGGTAAGCGGATCCGACATGCTGCGCCGTGTCGGCAATGTAGTTCTCGACGAAAACTTTCACTCCGACTTCCATCGAGGTGTGAAACACGCGATTCACCGACGACCGTAGAATCACAAGATCGCCCACTCTCACCGGCACCAGAAAATCAATGTGATCCACCGAAGCTGTAACCACGTAGTTGCGCGAGTGGCGGTGCGCCGCCATCGCGCCTGCCAGATCGATCCAGTGCATCAAGCGTCCCCCGAGGAGTGCAGCCAGTGGATTGGCGTCGTTGGGCAAAACAATCTCCGCCATCTCCGATTGCGAATCCCGCACCGGGCGGGGGGCAAGCAGGTCATTGCTCATAATCCTCTTTCTTCATTTGGCTTCGCCGTTCCGCGACACTGAAACTTCCCACGCCTGGCCTATTACCTTGCGGTGCCCTCTGCTGGTTGCAACTTCCTCTTCGCCAAGTGGGATTCCATAAAGCACTCCGCCATCTTCTGCACGCGCTCGTCGGCGTGACGCTGCACCCATCTGGCTCCGCCGGCGTCGAACTCAAGCCTGCCATCTTCCACGGGTTGATGGTCGCGTTCGCATACATACCGCAGCTGGACGATGCGATTTGATAAACGGCGTGTGCCGTCGAGATCATTGCCGTTACCGTCGTTGCTAGCACTCGCTTGGCCGCTCTTGATCTGCGCACCGCTAGTCACCGCAAACCGCACCGCGTCGCACGCTCGATCCCGCGGCAGACGCCCGCACTTCGCCGCATAGCCGAGATTACAGAATTCCTCCAACGCCGCTCGCGCTGGGATCTCGCCTTCATGCCCCGGCGCCGTGCAGTGCCCGCTCCATCCGCCACCAAGCGGAAGCCGCGACGGATGGGGCCACGCCCCACTCCCAAGTTTCTCGACTGGCATGAAAAACGGACAGGCCATTCTCTTTGGCTCCAGCAACAACAGGAATTTTTTCAGAAGGCGCTATTGTACTCACCGCAAGGAGCGCGCGCCATTCCTGCATTGAGGAAAACGGCAGTTGAAGAATCGGCGAGAGCCATAGCACACGGTTGTAGTACCCTCTCCTATGAGGAGTCGCCCACCGAACCCCTAAAAACAGAACCGCAGAACCGAGAACTTCACACTGATCATGGATCGCATCGCCACACTCAATGAAATACTGACGGAAAATCCCAGTGACGCCTTCGCTCGCTACGGACTCGCCATGGAGTACTCGAAGCAAGGCGACCTTGATCGCGCCCTGGCGGAATTCTCGATTTTGCTGGAGAAGAATCCTGACTACACCGCCGGCTATTTCATGGCCGCTCAGACGCTGGCGCGGGCCCAGAGAGCGGACGATGCCAGGAAGATGCTCACGGATGGCATCGCCTCCGCCCGGCGCACCGGCAACCTGCACGCGCAATCGGAAATGGAAGCGATGCTCACGGAGTTGGGATAGATTTCTGCAGATGGAAACAGACAGTTAGTCCGCCATCTTTGCCATCGCCCACTCCACCATGCCGGGAAATAGTTGGTAGAGGTTCACGGGCACATGCATCGTCCAAGGCACAATTACTTCCCGCTTCTGTTTCCGGTATCCCTGCAGCGTAGCCCGCGCCACTCTCTCCGCGGTGATCCCACGCACTGACCCTGGGCGCACCCTTTTGACTTCCCTTCCTCGCACCTCGTTGTCGCCGAAAGCCGTCCGCACATATCCCGGACAAACCGTGAGCACATGAATCCGGTCTTTCTTCAGTTCCAGTCTTGCTGCCTTCCCAATCGCATTTAGCGCAAACTTAGTCGCGCTGTAAGCCGCATGATACGGCAGTGCGATATGTCCGGCGACGCTTGAGATATTGATGATCGTCCCGCCGCCCTGCTGCCGCATCACCGGAACAACGGCTTGCATCGCGGCCACCGCTCCAAAGAAATTCGTTTCAAACATGTCGCGACAGGCGGGCATCTCCATCTGTGAAACCGAATCCAGCAGCCCGCGCCCGGCATTGTTCACCCACACGTCAACCCGGTGGAAGTGATGCAGCGTGAGCCCCAGCGCGCGATCGATGTCCTCGCGATGTCGCACATCGCAGGGGAGTGCCAACGTCCGGTCTGGATGTCCCACACGCACGCGCGCCGCTTCCACCCTGGCTGCGTCGCGGGATAGCATCACAACATTGGCCCCTTGCTCAGCAAAAATGCGGGCTATCGCCTCGCCGATCCCCATCGAAGCGCCTGTAACCACGACAACTTTCCCCGCGAGTTCCATCTCCGGGTTCTATTCCGCTGCAGAAGCGAAGTCAAGAGATGGCGTCCAGAGATAGCATCGGTGATGGCGTACAATCAAAGCCGCTGCTCTGCCCGCATTACCAACACTGGAGACCCGTGACCTCCCTGCTTCCTTTATTTCCACTCGATCTGGTGCTGCTCCCCGGCTGTCCCCTGCCCCTGCACATCTTCGAACCGCGCTACAAGGAGATGATTACCGAATGCCGGGCCCAGGACTCTTCTTTCGGCGTCGTGCGAAGCGTCGAAAAAGGTTTCGCCAATATCGGATGCATCGCCGAGATCGTCTCCATCGTCAAGGAATATCCCGACGGACGCCTCGATATCGTTACCGAAGGCCGCAAACGCTTCGAAGTGTTACAGGTGAACCAGGAACGTTCTTTTCTCCGCGCCGAAACTATTTTGATCGAAGACGAGACAGGCGCCGCTGCTGCGAATGAGTCCGCCCGTGCGGTTCAATTGCATGCCGAAATTCTGGAACTCGCCGGTGCCGTGCAGGATTTATCCGGAGCCGACCAAGCCACGATTTCCTTCTATCTTGCGGGCTCACTGCCCCTTGACCTCGACTTCAAGCAAACTTTACTTGAACTGCGCTCCGAGAATCAGCGCGTCTCTGCGCTGACCAAGTACCTGGAAACGGTTCTTCCCAATGTGCGTCGCGCCGCACACGCCCGCGAGAAAGCTGGAGGCAACGGCCACGCGCGCTGAAAAGCCGGTCGCTGGCGGTTGGTCGTTGCCAACGACGAACGACCAACGGCAGATTTCCCGCACGCGTATAATCGGAAAAAGTATTCGTCCCCGGGGGTTTTCATGAGTCTTCCGCTCACACTGGCTGCACTCCGCCGCAGTCCCTTTTCAGAAGAGCGTTTGCGGAGCCGGCGCGTCAAAGACGAAATGCGCGAAAACCTTTCAGCACGCCTGCGCACGAATGGCGACGCCCCGATTTTTCCCGGTATCGTGGGTTATGAAGACACCGTCGTACCCCAGATCATTAATGCGATTCTCTCCCGCCACAATTTCATTCTGCTGGGATTGCGCGGCCAGGCGAAAAGCCGCATTCTGCGCGCCCTCACGACGCTTCTCGATCCCCAGATGCCCTATCTCGCCGGATGCGAAATCCACGACAATCCGTATGCCCCGATTTGCCGCCGTTGCCGCGACGAACTAGCTCGCCTCGGCGATGATGCTCGCATCGCATACCTTGCTCCCGAAGACCGTTACGTGGAAAAACTGGCCACTCCTGACGTCACCATCGCCGATCTGATTGGTGACATCGATCCCATCAAAGCGGCCCGCGGCGGTCACGAACTTGGCAGCGAACTGACCGTGCATTACGGCCTGCTGCCCCGTGCCAATCGCGGTATTTTTGCCATCAATGAATTGCCCGACCTCGCGGGAAAAATTCAAGTCGGATTGTTCAACATCATGCAGGAAGGCGATGTGCAGATTAAGGGCTATCCCATCCGCCTGCCGCTCGATGTCGCTCTCGTGTTCAGCGCGAATCCGGAAGACTATACCGCCCGCGGCAAAATCATCACTCCACTCAAAGACCGCGTCGGTTCCGAAATCCGCACGCACTATCCCTCAACTGTGGAGGAGGGCATTGCCATCACCGCACAAGAAGCATGGACCCGCCGCAACGGCCAGCATCTGCACCTGCCGAATTACGTGCAGGAGGTCATCGAGCGTATTGCTTTTGTCGCCCGCGAAGATAAGAAAATCGACAAGCGTAGCGGTGTAAGCCAACGCCTGCCGATCAGCGCAATGGAGAATGTCGTCTCCAACGCCGAGCGGCGCGCCATTCGCAACAATGAAAAGTTGGTAGTGCCTCGCATCAGCGACATCTACGCCGCGTTGCCCGCGATCACGGGCAAGCTCGAACTCGAGTACGAAGGCGAGATGAAGGGCGCTGACTTCGTGGGCCGTGAGTTGATCCGTGCTGCGATCGCCAAGACTTACGACGAGTACTTCACCGGCGCCAACGTGCAGCAAATCGTTCAGTGGTTCGACCTGGGCGGAGAGATTCAGTTGGCGGATTCCGTTCCGGCCGTTGAAGCGCTGGAGAATCTGAAGGAGATTCAAGGCCTGATCGACAAACTTGGACCGCTTGGCGTGTCGCAGAAAGAAAGTCCCGAGCAGCAGGTTTCTGCGGCGGAGTTCATCCTCGAGGGATTGCACGCGCACAAGCGCATCGGCCGCAGTGAAGAACGCGTCTTCAAGGCGGGAGATAAGGCGCCAGCGCCTCGCGAACGTGAGAAGTCATTCGAGAAAGAAGAACCACCCTACCGGCAGCGTCGGCAATTCAACTAACGGGGGCAATCAACTAACGTAGAGACGTTGCTTGCAACGTCTCAGGCTGTGGAAGGAAGACGTAGCAAGCTACGTCTCTACGAAATGAAGCGCATCCGCTACTCCAAATACGTTCCCGATCCCGCCGGTGAGATGAGCATGGAAGACCTGCTCAGCGCGCTCTCCGACTACCTGCTGCAGAGCGGATTCCAGGACTCCATGTGGTACGAACTTCCCCAGGGCGAACAAACGCTTGACGAACTGAAGCGTGCTATCGAGGAGGCGCTGCTCAATGGGGAGACGTTCGACGAGAACCTTCGGGAACAGATTGAGCAGATGCAGATGGAGGGTCAGCTCGACGAACTCATTGAAAAGCTCATCGAGCGCATGCAGCAGGAAGATTACATTTCTATCGATCAGCCGGACCAGACGCGCCCATCTAGCGTAGGAGGGCAAACCGGCGAAGCTCAGCAGCAAGCCAAATTCGAAATCACCGACAAGAGCCTCGACTTCCTTGGCTTTAAATCCCTGCGCAATCTGCTCGGATCCCTGGGCAAGTCGAGTTTCGGCCGCCACGATACGCGCGATCTGGCCACGGGCATCGAGGCCAGCGGATCTTCCCGTACCTATGAGTTCGGCGACACGCTCAATCTTGACATCACGGCCACGCTCTCGAGTGCCATTCAGCGCGAAGGGCTGACCATTCCGCTCAACATTGAATACTCCGACCTGCAAGTCCACCAGTGTGAATATCAATCGTCATGCGCCACAGTGCTGATGCTCGATTGCTCACACTCGATGATTCTTTACGGCGAAGACCGCTTCACACCGGCAAAGAAAGTTGCCATGGCGTTGTCGCACCTGATCCGCACGCAGTATCCTGGTGACTCACTTTCGCTGGTGCTGTTCCACGACTCTGCCGAGGAAGTTCCGCTATCGCAGCTTGCCCGCGTCAAGGTTGGTCCTTACTACACCAACACGCGTGAGGGCCTGCGACTGGCGCAGCGAATTTTGCAACGTCAAAGAAAAGACATGAAGCAGATCGTCATGATCACCGATGGCAAGCCCTCCGCCCTCACGCTCGAAGACGGACGCATCTACAAGAATGCTTTCGGCCTCGATCCCCTGGTCGTCAGTCAGACCCTCGAAGAAGTCTCCAAGTGTAAGCGAGCCGGAGTACTGATCAACACCTTTATGCTGGCCTCCGATTATGGATTAGTCCAGTTCGTGCAGAAGGTCACAGAGATGTGCCGCGGCAAAGCCTACTTCACCACGCCCTACACGCTTGGCCAATACCTGCTGATGGATTACATGTCGCGCAAGACCAAGACCATTCACTAACGGCTGTCCTGTCGTACACATCGAACCCATGACTCTCGTCCCCATGTGAGACGGAGGTCAGTCTCCGCCACACTACATTTCGAAGAAGCGGGCATATGAGATAAGCTTCTCCCGGCTGTATGACTGTCTTCCTGCTTTACCTGCCGCTATGGTTGCTGGCGCTGTTGCTTTGGATATTACTTCGCAAGCGCGCCTACACCGCGTGTCCGTATTTCTTCGTCTATGTGGCGTTCGGAGTGGCCGCCAGCGTGGCGCGGTTTGTGGCTAGGAATCACGCTGCCCCTTACTACGCGACCTATTGGGTCACCGAAGCAGGTTACTGTCTTCTTGGTATCCTCGCGATGTATGAGGTCTGCCGCCTTGCCCTCGGCAAGCTACCCCGCGCCTGGTGGGCTGGCCTCATCTTTCCCGTCATCCTTCTCGCGAGTATAGGTATGAGCTTGGCCAGAACTAACGCCGACGCCATGCACTTTGCCCGTCGCCTGACGAGCTACATTGTGCTGGGTGAGATTGCTGTCAGGTTCGTGCAGGTCTTTATCTTCGCTGGACTGGCGACGATTGCTGCACTTATCGGCCTCCGCTGGCGCCGGTATCCCTTTGGCGTAGCCTTGGGGTTTGGGCTCTATGCCACCTTTATGCTGCTCACTACAACCAGGTTTGCGGATTTAGGCACGAAGTTCAACTTTGTTTGGGGGTTAAGCTCGGTTGCAGCGTACTCCGTTGCGGTCTTCATTTGGATCTGGTTTTTCGCTGTGCCCGCAGCGGACGCCGAACCCGAGTCCCGCACTCTCGGCCCCTTGCGGCCCTGATTTGATCCGATCCCCAGCCAAAAAAACCCCCCGCCCCTTGCAGCTCACGTCTAAACTGTTGCCGGGGTACTCCCCACCGATAAGGAGAATACTGATGAAACGGATCTTCGCAGTTACGCTGTTGCTCATGTCGCTCGCTTCGGTAGCTTTGGCCGACGGCCCCGGTCCTCGGCCACCCGCGAACGAGCCGCCCCAGGCGAACATCGCAGCCTAACCCAATTACCCTCGAAAGCCGGGGGCAGATGCGGTAAGCTGCTCCCGGCTATATGATCCTGCTCATATGGTACGTCCCGCTCGGCCTCCTGGTGATACTGCTCTGGGTGCTTATCCGGAGGCGTGCGTACGAGGTGTGCCCATGGTTTTTTGTATATGCAGGTTTCGCAGTGGCCGCTGGCGTAGCAAGATTTGTAGTCCGTGACCACGCGCGTCCTTACTATGCAACCTACTGGATCACTGAAGCTGGGTACGATCTTCTTGGAGTCCTCGTGATGTACGAGGTCCTTCGCCTGGTTCTCGGCAGTTTGGCCCGTGCCTCGTGGGTTCGTCTGATTTTTCCGGCTGTCGTTGTCGCCGCCATCGGCCTGACCTGGTCTCGGTCTCACGCCGTACCGATGCAGTTTGGCCAAGGCCTGAACTTCTACATCCTGGCGGGTGAAATTGCCGTCCGATTCGTTCAGGTGCTCATCTTCGCTGGACTGGTTACGCTTGTCCCGCTCCTCGGCCTCCGTTGGCGACAGTATGCATTTGGCGTAGCCACGGGGTTCGGGCTCTACGCCACAGTCTCCTTGCTGATCAACCTCAAACTTTCGGATTTCGGAACAAGATTCAAAAATTTGTGGGACGTGACCTCACTTGTGGCATACTCTGTTGCCGTGCTGATTTGGATTTGGTTTTTCAGCGTGCCACAAAAGTTAGAGACGCCAATTCCAGAAATTTCGGCCCTTTCCCCCGGCGATTTGAAACAGTACAAAGACGCTTTACGAAGGATGCGCTAGCTATGGTTTCGCTGATTTTGACTTGGCTGATCATCGCGTGGGGCGCGCTGGCTTGCATTTATATGTTGCGTTGCGGCTGGTCCAGGTTTCCCAAGCGCGACGTCGACGTCGATGATGTCGTTCCTTTTCTTTATCCGGTGGATATTTCGCTGGCTGAGTCGCTTCTCGACCCGGCCGCGGAATTTGAATTTCGCTGGAAACTTAGCCGGCTGGAGTTTCGCGAGGCCCAACGCAAGCGTATGCGCTTGTATCTTGAAGTGACCCGTCGCATGGCCCACAACTCCAAAGTTCTGGTGCAGTTTGCCGATGCGGAAAGGAATAACCAGGATCCTCGCCGTGTCCTCCTGGCTTCTGCGCTGCAACAGAAGGCAATCGAGGTCCGCCTGTATTCATTAATGACCAGAATCCGACTCCGCTTCTGGTTACTGTTTCGTTCCGACATCCTGAACTCCATGCCGGTTCTGTCGCACCTGCGCACAGCGGGCGACATCGACGGGCTTCAAACTTACACTGCCCTAAAAACCGCAGCAGCGGCTGCCTTTGTACAGCTTCAGCCGGAGGAACTGGATTCGCTCACGCGAAGTCTCTGAGCACTCCCGTTCGCGAACATGCCCTAGCATGTGTGCCGCGACTCGAGGCACCGAGAACGCAACAAGAGTTCCGTCAAGTGGGTCTTTGACGCGAAGGTGAAAAACCGCGCACTGAAAATCGCACGGGTTGCGTTGCAGTTTTTCACCCCTTGGCAATCTCCCCCACCGCCCGGTATGCCTGATCAATTGCGGAATCCGTGTAGGCATAGGCCCCTGCATCTGCGTTAGCGATGGCAATTCGCCCGTGCGGCTTGCGTGCGACTTCGCACGGAGTCTCGCCGCCTTCCAGCCAGAAAGGATCCCACAGCGAGTTGTACTCGTAGGCATAACCATGCGGCCAGCGGTTGACGGTGATGGCCGCGATGTCGCGCGCCGGATCGAAGCTGCTTCCAACGAGCGTCCGCACCAACTGCTCGCGAATCTTTCGCTCCATGGTTTCGAAAGTAGTGTTGTATAGCTCCATGCGGCCCAGACCATGCTGCTCTCGCGCAGGCCTGCCCGGCCGGCACGGTGTCTTCATCATGTGCAAGATCACAGGCTCCTCAGGTTTGTGCGCGCATTCATAGCCACCCATGCTCACCGGCAAATCGAGATTCATGTAGGTGTGATAGGATCCCGGCGCGTAAATCGAATTCGCACCCGCTTTCTGGAACGACGTCCAGTTGCGCAGCGCAACGTTCGTATAGAGCAGCGGAACTTTCTGCGCTGAACTGAGCGCCTGTTTCTGTTTTTCGGGCAATTCCTCGCAGATATAAGGAATCACCACGTGCCAGCATGCCAGGATCGAGTTCTTGGCCTTTGCCGTGTAAACCTTTCCGCCGCGGACATAAGCCACTTCGACTTCTTTTGCGCTGGCCGCATCGCCAACATGCTTCACTCGAACAGCAGTACTGTTCAGACGTATGCGCACCGGAGAACTCGATTGATCGAGCTTGGCATAGTTTGCCTTGGCCAGAACGACGTCCGTGGAGGAATTTCCCGGAATCGCTTCGGGGACCAGTTTGCGCACCAGCAAGCGAGCGATCGATGCGTTCCCGTCGGGAAAGTGGAAAAAGTATTTCTGAGCCTCTTCGTTGGGAATGGCGTCGCGATTCATTCCCTTCCCTGGCGCCGGATCGAGGTGCAAACCGTCGAATCCGGGGAGATCGAGTCCCCATGCGTCCTGGGCCGAAACGGCATCGATGCCCACGCCGAACAGCGGATGCGGCAATGCCTGGTACATCTTGACGATGTCGTCATGAACACCGGCGACGTCTTTGAGGTAGCGGGCATAGCTGATGCGCGCCAGCTTGGCCTTCTTCTCATCCGAACTCAGGCCGGGGAAATAATCTTTTTCCTCCTGATAGAGGCGCTGCAGATCGCGCTTTGCCTGGTCGGCGATCGGAGCTTCAGCCAGAAACTGCTTCAACAATGCTGGCGGGCCCTGCACGGCATCGTCACTACTTTCACTGCCGCCGCGCGGACTCGGGTTGGTGACCAACTTGTCGGACCCGAACGTTTCCTTATCGAAAAAGATTTTCGGACGCAGGTCCTGCGAGCGGTACAGGTTCTTCTGTACGTACTTCGGATACGACGCAACATCGATGCCAAGTTCTTCAATCAAGCCCTTGGCTACCGCGCTGTACGGCGCGGGACTTTCAATCGAGAACGTGCCTCCAAACCCCAGGCGGAAAGCATTGCCCACGCGAAATTCGTTGCGCTTGGCATGTCCGCCAAAGTCGTCGTGGTTATCCAGAATCAGGATGCGGGCCTTCTCGCCGGCAACTTTGCGATAGAAGTGCGCCGCAGCCAAGCCGCTGATGCCGCCGCCCACGATGATGAGATCGTACGTTTCGCCTGTGTCTTCCGGTTTCCCCGCGGAATCCCAGAACGTGCCATCGCGCAAGCTGTGGGCCGCCTCGAAAGCGCCGGGGTGGCTGCCGCGCAGTCCAGTCAGTGCCGGAGGATAGTAGTTAGAGGCATTCTGGGCATCGGCACCTTCAGTGGCGAACAAATGCCACGGCATTACTGCCGCTCCCGCCGTCACCGCTACGCCGTTGATAAAGTCGCGGCGCGTGATCTTGCGATTCATTCCAAGTTCACGGTCCTGTGAGTCGTGCACGATCCCTCCGCAAAACAAGCGGGTGTCCAGCGCGCAGAAACTTGCGCAAACTTCGGTTAGGGGTATATCGGAATGCCGACAAAAACTAGGAAGGCAATCCGCCGCCTTCGACCTTTTTTACTGCCAACTCCGCGCCCTGGAATCCGATGCGACTGTGAGTTCCGTCGCAGAAAGGCTTGTTGACCGATCCGCCGCAGCGACACAGGGAAAATGCCGGCTTGCCGGTGAGGTCGAATTTAGTGCCATTGGCGTCCACCAGTTCGACAGAACCTTCGGGAGCCTCCACGCGGTACGGGCCGTTCGGCCTTACAGTGATTTTTACTTGAGCCATCAATCCTCCAACCTTACCGGTTTCTAGTAAGGATTAAAAGATACCATCAAGGCAGCGCCCGTGTCAGGGCGCCTGCGGAAATCAGGCCGCAAGTCTTTCGAAAGACGATAGGCTGCGGTACAGTTGCAGGTACTGATCGATCATTCGTTTCGTGGTGAAGCGCTCACGGGCCCGAGCGTAGGCAAGATTGGCGTATGCGCGGCACATCTCACGATCACTGGTAAGCCGCCGGATGCTTTCGGCCAGGCTGGCCGCGTCGTTGGTGCGGAAATAGAGCGCTGCATCGCCCCATGTTTCGCGAAAACTGGGAATGTCGTTGGCTACGATCGCACAGCGCGAAAGCGCCGCATCGAGAGCGGACATGCCCACAGGCTCGTAACGTGCCGTAGCCGCATATATGGAAGCGCGGCTGTAGAGTACGCGGAGTTGCGCTTCGGTCTGCGCACCACGAATGGCAACACTGGTCTCAGCAGTCGAAACCTTCACGTCAGCGCGAATGGGCACCCGCGGCACCGGCACGGTATGCTCTGCGCCGACAATACATACGGAAACGGGATGCACGTGCTGCGTAAGCAGATGGACCTGCTTCCCGGCATCGATCAGACGGCCAACCGCAAGCACTGAGTCCTCTTTGCTGACATAAGGATTGAAGAAAATAGGATTGCGCCCTGGATAGACGACTTCGTCGCGACGGGGCGTGGCATAGGAAGTGCGCAGCGTATCGAGCATCCAGGCAGAAGGCGCGACCACAGCGTCGGCTCCCATAATTCCGCGAATCACGATATCGCGATACCACTTCAGCCAGCGCGTAGGCCGGGGCGTATAACCCTGCACGGCTTGGGTCCAGGAGACCAGATCGCCATGGGCCATGACAACCCTCGGCACATCCACCGGAAGATTGCCATAGCAGAACTGATTGAGGTGCAGCACATCGGGCCGGAGTTCCCGCACCAGCGAAGTGAGAAAACCTGTCGACTCCGGCAAATCCTGCTCTGCTTCCTGCATCCACTCGAGACGGAACCCGGTCGGACGGTAATCGAGGCCATGCAAATTGTTCATCCAGGACGTCTGCTCGGAAAGTGGAATATCTCCGAAGCTCACCAGCGTGACACGGACGCCGCGCGTAACGAGCCCGGTGACAAGTTCGCGGGCGTAGTTCCAGGTGCCCGAGAGCGTATCGGCTGTGACCAGAACGTGCACAGAACCTCCGGGAGAAAGTCCGCCAGAGGACGCCGATGAAAGGTCCCCTAAGCTAAGCTGACCTATTCTAATGTGAATTGCGCGACCGCTTGAAGAGATTATTGCTGTCCGTGAGGCCACGCATGATGCAAAACCTTGCACAGCGCGCAAGCGGCCTTTTCTTGGGCAAGGAAGCCCGTTGAAAGCAAAGTTCTACCGGAGCGCTGGAAAACGCTCGCCACCCAAATCTTCATTTCTAGTTACTTCTGCTTGTGGTCTACCCTGTGTTCCTCTGTGTCCCCTGTGGTCATCGATTAGAATTGACCGGAGCAAATGAGCTCTTACTGAGCCATATGATTTCGCTCGCCCTCCAGCCGCAGTCGCAGTTCCCGCGCCAGGTTGTCGATAGCACGGATCTTTTCCGCTGCGGGGGCCGGAACTTCGGGTATAGCCATTGCCAGCTCGCACGATAGCAGCATGGCGGTTAATGTCTCGCGCATTTCGCTGCGCATTTGCTCTTCGACGGCGCGACGCGCTGAAGATTCCTCGCGCTTGCGGCGATGCAGCGCCGAACGAACCTCCCGCACCAACCGCTCCATCCCACTCACGCCAAAATTGATGTAGACCGGAAACGCTGTGCCTAGATGTTCCACCGTTTGGTCGCTCTCCTCAGGTTCAGTTTCTATCAAGAATTGATCAATGACTGCGGCAGAATAGGTTTGTTGCCGCAGCCTGGTGACGGCCTCTGCCAGGTTCTGGGCCCAGTGTGTTTCCCTTCCCGTGGCCGCTTGCAGCGCATCCACGCACTGTTGGCCGCGTGCGGAGGGTGTAATGAGTAGAATCATGCCCTTTCAAACAGCACGTCGGCAACCACTACGTGCACATTGAAGACATTAGGTTTAGTCGCTTGGCAGATCGCCGGCCTCCCGTTCCGGAACACGCGACGGGAAGGCCGTCTCTAATCGACGGTTCTCAGTCGGAGTCCAGTCGAAGTCCAGTGCACGCTACTGCGCTACCGCGTAGTCCTTCAGCTTGCGATAGAGTGTCGTCTTGCCGATGCCCAACAGTCTCGCCGCCTGCAGTTTGTCCCCGTTAAGCTCTGCGATGGCCCTCAGGATCGTCTGTTTCTCCATCTCTGCCATGGGGACAATCGCGCGGTGGCCATTCCCATTCACGGGCTCGTGTATAGGCAGTTTCGCGACCTCGCGCGGCAAGTCCGTGTTGTGGATCAGCGGACCACTGGTAAAAGCGTAAGTGCGTTCCAGGCAGTTCTCCAGTTCGCGCACATTGCCTGGCCAGTCATAGGCCAGCATTGCCTTGAGAGCTTCATCACTCAGAATCTTCTCCTGCTTGGAAGCGCGCGTCATGCGTTCCAGAAAGCAGGCAATCAGGAGCGGAATATCCTCGCGGCGCTCGCGCAAAGGGGGTATGCGCAAGCTGAGCACATTGAGGCGGAAGTACAGGTCGCGCCGGAATGCGCCTTGCATCACCGCCTGCTCCAGGTCACGGTTGGTGGCAGCCAGGATGCGCACATTAATGGGTATGCGGCGGGTGCTTCCCACCGGACGAATTTCTTTCTCCTGCAGCGCGCGTAACAGTTTTGCCTGCAGGTCGACCGGAAGCTCTCCCACTTCGTCGAGAAAGATGGTCCCACCCTCGGCAATGGCCATTAGGCCGTCCTTAGCCTGATTGGCCCCCGTAAACGCTCCCTTCACGTAGCCGAAAAGTTCGCTCTCGATCAACGTGGGCACAAGAGAGCCACAATCGACCGGGATGAAAGGCTTGTCGCGGAATGGACCCGAATAGTGGATCGACCTCGCGACCATTTCCTTGCCCGTACCACTTTCACCCAGAATGAGCACAGGATGCCCGCTGTTGGCGGCTTTGGAGATGATGCGATACAACTTCTCCATCTCCGGAGCGCGGCCCACAATGCTGCCAAATCCCTGTTTCGATTTAACCTTCTCACGCAGCAACCGGTTTTCCGTCTTCAGCTTGAGATGGCTGGCTGCGCGCTCAAGCAATAGCTTCAACTCGTCCAGGCTGAAGGGCTTGGTCACGTAATCGTAGGCACCGTTCTTCATGGCCTGCACCGCAGACTGCACCGTTCCGTATCCGGTGACTACCACGACAATGGCCTCCGGACGCAGTTCTTTGATACGCCGCAAAGCTTCCAGACCCGTAGTGCCAGGAAGCCGTAGGTCGAGCAGCACTCCGTCAATACCCTGGGTCTCAAGCAGCCGAAAAGCGTGCTCCGCAGAGTCGGCCACGAATGTGGTGAAACCCAACGATTGGGCTACTTCGCGACAGGCCTCTCGGATCGACCTTTCATCATCGACAATCAGGAGGTTAAGAAAGTTGGCGGGTTGAATCTGGGGAATGCTGGATACGGGACTTACGGCTACTGTGGTCATAGTATCGATTCCTCTTCGTGTTGCAGGTGTTCCCCCTCGATCTTTTCTTTTGCGGCTTCTTGCGCACTCAATTGCAAAGTTGCTCCGGTCACCAGGGGCAGCAGCACGGTGATGCGGGTGCCGCATCCCGGGCCGCTGTCGACGTGGATCAGGCCTCCCGCGCCGGTTACAATGTCATGTACTATAGCGAGCCCCAGGCCGGTACCACTTCCCGCAATCTTCGTGGTGAAGAAAGCTTCGAACAACCGCTTTTGCGTGTCGGCATCCATGCCCTTGCCGTTATCGCTGACCACAAACATGGCGCAGGGCAGCGTCGGCCCACTATGGTTGCCCAGCATGCTTTCAAAAATCTGCATCTTGCTGTTGCTGGTTTCGACCACGATGCGACCACCCTCGGTCACTGCGTCGCGGGCGTTGAGAACAAGATTCAGGAGAATCTGTTGCGCGCGGGTCGTATCCATCCTGACTAAACCAAGATTCGGATCAAGGTGGAAGCACAGCTCAATGTTTTCGCCGATGAGTCGACTGAGCAGGTCTCTCATCTGCTGCGCAACTGCGTTCAGGGATAACAAGTGCGGCGCCCCGTTCTGCGGCCGCGTCACGGTGAGCAACTGCTGTACCAGTCCTGCGGCCTGCATGCCGGCGCCGCGGATCTCTTCGACGTATCTTCGCAAAGAGTTGCCGGCATCCAATTCAGCAAGCAGCAAGTCGCAATACAACAGGACGCCAGTCAGCAGGTTGTTGAAATCGTGAGCCACGCCGCCGGCCAACCGTCCCACTGATTCCAGTCGCTCAGCCTGGCGAAGACGGTGCTCCGTGTAGCGGTGGTCGGTTATGTCTTCGGCCACAACCAAGCCGCGGGCGGCCTCCCCGTGGGCCCCTGGAACTCTCCACGCGACCCATCGTAACCATGCGGCGCTTCCGTCCCTCTTGAAGAACTGATGTTCCAGTTGGAAGCCTTCACGCTCGCCCCTTATCATCTCCTGAAACAATCGCAGACTCTCGCTCCGATCTTCTGCAGGGATGAGGTCGGTGAAGCTGCGATCGGTGGAGCGCGGAGCGGTCGTACTAAGTGCCGGTGTCGTCTCTGAACCACAGCCATGCATGCGCTGCCACGCGGGATTCACTGCCGTGATGATCCCCCGATAGGTGCACTGTGCAATACCCAAAGGCGCGCTCTCAAAGAGCAACCCGATGCTTGAATCTAAAGCATCAACGGGTCCGCGTATTGGGATCGCGGCGCTCATATCGCTGCCTTCATGTTGGTGGTTGTCCCGAAAATCGGAAACCCGGCTTTCATTCCTTTCCTTCCCTGCCTTTCCCAAATGGCAAAGCTCTTGACATCTTTCAGCGTGAATCCAATTCCCATTTCGCCCCACTATAGGAGTGCCGTTATGAAACTGTTTAGGACACTCGTCACTCAAATGGGAAATTGCCTGTGGAAAACTCTCTAACCAACTGATTTCTATGGAAGATCAATGGGCGAAGAATTACAGCAACTGAAGTGACGGGGTATTGCGGACCCGGCAAGGTGAATCAGCAGAGTGTGGGGATTCTACTCCGTTGTGGGCTGTGCCTTACTGCTGACGGGTGTCTTCCTGGAGACCGGATCGCCCCCACTGCCATTGCCAAGATCTAGTGCTTCGGCTAGGCGGAAGGTTAAACGGCGGCCTTTTTTCAGTCGAATGATTGTGGATTGGGCTGAGGGCGATGCGCTCCGATCGACAGAGCGCCCGCTAGAGGTGTCGCCGGCGGTTCCGCGAGCGAAAAGACTGGAGGTCTGAAGTGGCACGTCTTTGCCATCAATCCGGATTGATTCAAGTGTCAAACGAACATACCCGGCGTCACGTCTTACGTCGGAGACCCGCGCGGATTCTACACGACCGCGGACCGTAGCTTCGCGCGAAACGACAGTGCTTCCGCCGACGACTAGCGGCTCATCGACCGCTGCGACAAATGTTTTACCAGTATCCAGCCCGGCGCTGGAGAGCGAATTCTGCAGGCGAACAGTCAGCAATGTCCCAGCGGAGAGTATCCGCGACGAAGAGACCTTAAACGGAACGCCTCTCGCAGCCGCAGGATCGCCTTCCTCTTCATCCTTCGTACCAGCACGCTGGTCGCTGGCGTGGGGTCCAGAATTGCCCACAGGACTGGTGTCACCCCCCTGATGGAATGGGACACTTTGCGGATCGGGCTGATGGTTATCCGCGGTTCCCTGCAGGCCGCCGGGACGAGAACAACCTGTTGCCAATGCGAGAATCAGGAGAGTGAGCTGCATACCCAACCCGCGAAAACCTCGTCGTTTGCCCATGGCAAGCCTCGTCACACCAACACCGTCTTGCATGGAAATGGCAACCGGAATACCAGACACAGTCTCATTAAATCAACAACTTGGGGATAGCACCTTCGGGTAGGTCGTGTAGATTTTGCGTGTTTCCGGCCCACTGACCATGCAAGGTAGATGCAATGGGAGTGCCTACCGAGGTTGATGAGCAAAAAAATCGCGGAAGGCCTTTCTAAGCACCCTCCGCGATAATTATTCGTAGCCGCCTTCCAAGAACAAGTCAGGGATTCCTACTGTTTTTTCGCCCCCTTCTTGGTCCCCTTCTTGGTCCCCTTTTTGGTCGGTTTTTTCTTCGCTTCGCCTTCCCTGCCGCCGATCAGGGTTAAAGCATCAGCTGCGTTGAACGGGAACCGCCGGACCGAAGTTTCCGTTTTGCCCGCAGTCTTTAGCGTGACGTCAACGCGTCGATTGCTGGCTAACTTGAGAACCGCGATACGCTTGACGGCCCTTTGTCGCTCTTCTGATGTCAGCTCAGGATTGTTCTCGATCGACTGCCTTACTTCGTCGAGGGTCAAATTGCGTTGTTTTCCGTAGGCCATGGTTTCGATACTGGCCTCGGAAACTCCGTTCTCGACCAGGAAGCTCTTCACGGCTGCGGCGCGACGTTCGGAGAGCGTTTGATTGTAGGCGTCCGAGCCGCGCATGTCCGCATGTCCTTCGAGAATGAGGTGAGCATCCGGCTTGGACTCAAGGTACTTCTTGAAGTCTGTTGCCAGAGCCAGGAGGGTCTTCTGCTGACTGGGGACCAAGCCACCCTTGAGATTTTTTGCAGCGGGCTGGCCTGTCGCGAAATAAACGCTATGCAGCGCCAACCGCTCCTCGAGCGCGATGATTTCCGGAGAAACCGGCGGCGGAGGTGGATTCTGCAACGTGACTTGGGTTGTGCCCTGCGAGGTAAGGCCCCGTGTATCGGTTGCTGTGGCAGTCACTGTAACCGCACCCGGCGACGTGCCGGCGGTGTTTAGCGTGGCGGTGTTACCGCTGCCACTGACTGTACCGCTGGTAGCCGTCCAGTTGGAAACTGTAACCGGGACGCCATCTGGACTGGCGGCATTGCAGGTAATGGTCGCTGTGCCACCCACGTCTACGCTGGAGGGACTGGCGGAGCAACTGATGGTTGGCGGATTCTTCGGAGGCAGTGGCTTTACCGTGTAACTGGCCGAGCAACTTGCTTCGTTATTCTTCTTCGCTTTTGGATCGGCAACGTGCACTGTGACGCTGTAACTGCCGGGCGCGGCGTTGGTGGTATCGATCTGAGCGGTCGTATCCTTGCCAGTTACCTGGCCACCGTTGCCGCTCCAGCTATAAGTGACGGTGTGTTTTGGATTGAAATTGCTGACGCTGGCAGATGCGGTGAGCGGCTCGCCCACCATGACTTCCGTAGGCTTCACTGAACAGGTAACAGTGGGGGCAACTTCGGGAGCTCCACCCCAATTGAAGACCAAACCCGTGCGCAGACGTATGCCTTCCAAAGATGGACGCCGCAAAGTTGGGAAACCGGCCCCGGCCTCATTCGCATAGTGGTGGTGAGCCCAGACATAGTCGGCTTCAAATAGGCGAAGAGAAATCCTTTTACCAAGCGGCAGGTCCATTCCACCACCCAGAATCGCGCCGATGCCATTGTCTGGATTGAGCCCGCCTACCGACAAACGGTTGAAGCTCACCAGAGCATGCACAAAAGGGGTAGCGGCATCGCTTCGCCAAATGAATCGGGGACCGATCGAGCCCGTGGTCTCGTAGTTTCCATTGCCCCAGTTATGTCCGAAGTCAAATTCCGCTCCCCAATGGGGATCAAAGTTATAAGTCAGGGCACTCCCGAAGCCCTTGGACATATCCGGAATCTTGAAAGGGGTTGGATTTGCCGGGTCACCAAAAGGAGTGGGGACATAACCGCCGGGATGCAGCCATTGATATCCGACGAACAGGTCCCACTTCGGGTTCGAGTCGCTCTGCGCTACTGCGGAATTCGAAAGTGAAATCACTGCCAGCATCATGAGCAGGCAGCTTACGGAAACAAAACTGACGCACAACCTGCGGCAACGTAACATGGGCTCCTCCAATGGATGTGCAAAAGTTTGAGCTACTTCAAACTGGGTAACCCCAACTGGGTTACTCCAACGATGACCAGGACCCGTCTCAAGAGTGTTCACGAAGGGTAAAGGTTGCTTACGGCTAAAGCGTGTGTTCTTTGATCGGTAACGGCACAGCTGAATGCGTGCCTTCCGAAACATTTCATGAGACCAGCATCGGTTCTAGAATTAAACGACCGAGAAACTGAAAATTCTACAGCACCGCAAGCTTAAAGCGAAGAAGACTTCCTCGAAATTGCTGTAGGTGTGTAGACAAGCTTGGTACCGTCTCAATTTGAAATCGGATAGCGAAGCGCGGCGTTTCCTGCCTCGTCATACTGGTTCAACTAGACCAGGTTCAATTAGACCAGGTTCAATTAGACCTGGTTCAACTAGACGATGGGCCTCCCCGGACCTTGCTCCACACCGACTTCGCCGCGTATCGTTGTGATTCTGTTCGAGCCAGGGATGTGCCTCAAGCCGCCCGGAAGCTGATCGGGCGGGACCCTGGAGATCACTACAAGAGAAAGAAGCAAGCAAGGAAAGAATGAGCCAAGAGAAAGTATTGATCGTTGAAGACGAAGAGAACGAGCGCTCTGGACTGGCCGAACTGGTCTCTTCCTGGGGCTTTCGCGTGGATACGGCCCGCGACGGAGCCGAGGGTCTGGAGAAGGCGACCCAGTGGATTCCATCCATCGTAATCACCGACCTCAAAATGCCAAGAATGGGCGGCATCGAACTCTTGGGCCGCTTGGCTGAAGAGGCGCAAACCATTGCGGTAGTCCTCGTCACCGCGCAGGGAACCATCGACAGCGCCGTGCAGGCCATGCGCATGGGAGCGTACGACTACATCACCAAGCCCATCGATACAAACCGTCTGCGCACGATCCTGACCAACGCTTCTGCGTTACTGGGAACACGAGCAGAACTCGAGGCCACGCGCCGCAAGCTGCGGGATGCGGGATCGCTGGGTCGTCTTAGCGGAGCGTCGCGCAAGATGCAGGAGATCTTCCGCCTCATCGAAATGGTCGCGCCCAGCACGGCTTCGGTGCTGATCACGGGCGCCAGCGGCACCGGCAAAGAACTTGTGGCGCGTACGATCCATGACCTCAGTCCGCGCAAGGATCGGACCTTTGTCGCCATAAACTGCGCCGCAATTCCGGAAACCCTGATCGAAAGCGAAATTTTCGGCCATGAGAAGGGCGCGTTCACCGGCGCCCTGGAGCGACGTACCGGATGCTTTGAGCTTGCCGAAGGCGGAACGCTTCTACTTGACGAGATCGGTGAGATGCCGGTCTCGACGCAGGCCAAGCTGCTGCGCGTGCTGGAAGACCACAAGCTGCGCCGCCTGGGAAGCAAGGTCGAGACGGCGGTGGATGTGCGCGTCCTCGCCGCCACCAACAAAGTGCCCGATGAAGCCGTGGCCCGCGGGGAGTTGCGCAGCGATCTCTACTATCGCCTCAATGTCTTCAACATCCATATGCCTCCCCTGCGCGAACACAAGGAAGACATTCCGGACCTCGTTCAACTGCTGCTTGGCGAGATGAGCGCCAAGCATTCCCGGAGGGTCGGCGCGGTCAGCGAAGCAGTGCTCAACTTGTTCAATAACTATTCCTGGCCCGGAAACGTTCGTGAGCTGCGCAATTGTCTCGAGCGCGCCGTGATTGTGTGTGACGGGGGTATGATCGAAACCAAGCATCTGCCTCCGGGCTTCGGTCAAGCCCCGTTACGGACCGCGCCCAACGATCCTGACGCTGTGCGCCTCGGAGTTGGCACGACCGTCGAAGAAGCCGAAAAAATGCTCATCCTGAAGACCCTCGAGGCGACCAGCAACAATAAGACCCGCGCCGCGGAAATTCTCGGAATAAGTCTGAAAACCCTTCATAATAAGCTGAAGGAATACGGCAGCGCCGCCGCCGAAGCCGCCACTGTGAAGGAGGAATAATCTTTCAAATCCAGCTGGTCACACTGGCAATCGCCATTGGTTTCCGTTCATGATGTTGCGTAAAACAATCATCGTCCTGGGCATCACTTTCATGGTCACGGTGATGGTGTCGGCATTTTCCTATCTCTACATTTCACAGATCCTTCGGCAGCGCATCACCAACGCACACGAAACCGCCACGCGCCTGACTCAGCAGGCCGCCTACGCGGCAGAAAACGATATCCCCGATTTCAGCAGCACGCGCCTGGACACCACGAATCCAGTGGTCGTGCGCCGCGCTCTAATGGAGTATCTGCCCACAGACGTCAGCTTGAATAACATGCTGCAGTCTGACGTCGGCAATTGGTCCTTCATCTACGACGCCGCGATTGTGGGGAGTGACGGCAAGGCATTGCTTCACACCAATGCCAATTTGGTGGGGAAGACGGTTGTCGTACGCCCAGACTTCCAGCGCGTTCTCGCCGCCCACTTTCGGGAGCAGCTTCGTCTGGTTTACAGCCCCGCAGCGGTTTACGACGTGAGCTTTCCTCTGCAGCTCAACGGCGCGCCCTTCGGCACCATTCGCATTGGTGTGTCCACCGTTTTCCTGAAGAGCGAACTGACTCCCCGGCTGATGCACGCTCTTTACTTCTCGATCGCCTCCGTTTTCGCGTCTCTCGTTCTCGCCGCGGGAATCTCCAACCTCGCCCTCGGTCCTCTCCGAGAAATCAGCCGCAATCTGGACAGTGTGAGCGCGGGGCACGGAGACGAAATCTCCGGCGAAGATTCGGGACACGACGAATATGGCCTGGTCACGTTGAAGATCGCCAACTTGGGCCGCCAGATGCGCGACACCAAAGAAATATTTTCCGCCCTCAAGGACAACGTGGACCAGCTCATGTCCAAATTGCAGGACGGCCTGGTGCTTTTTTCTCTCGATTCGGGCGTGGTGCTGGTGAGCGCGCCGGTCGAGCGTTTCCTTGGCCGCCCTCGCCGCGAATTGCTGGGCCGCACCGTCAAGGAGGTATTCTCCCGCGACACGCCTCTGGGCGCTGCGGTGCTGGACGCGTTTGAGCGTGGTCGCCCCCTGGTGCAGCGCGAGTTTGACGCTGCCGGCGGCAGGCGAGTCCAGGTCTCACTCGATTTTGTTCACGAGAAAAATACTCAGATCGGCGCGCTGCTCATCATGCGTGACACTGAGTCCGTCCGGCGTATCGGAGATGAGATTGAGATGTCCCGCCGTCTCTCGGCCAGCGGCCGCGTAACCGGCGGCGTGGCTCATGAGGTCAAGAATCCGATTAATGCAATTGTGCTGCATCTGCAACTTCTGCAGAACAAACTCGCGCAGGAGGACCCGGACACGCGCCGCCACGTGGACATCATTGGCAGTGAAATACATCGCCTTGACCGCGTAGTGCAGACGCTCGTCGACTTCATGCGCGCGCGGGAGTTGCACCTGGAAGAACTGGACCTCCGCCAGCTGCTAGACGACGTTGCGCTACTCGCCGCGCCGGACGCCGAACAACACGGCGTCACCATTGAGCGTGCCCTGCCCGATGAGCCTCTTCCCCTCAAGGTTGACACCGATCTGATGAAGCAGGCCTTGCTCAACGTGGTGCTGAACGGAGTGCAGGCTATGCCTCAAGGTGGAGTGCTCACAATCTCGGCGCACCGTGAAGATGATGTTGTCGTGGCCGAGGTCTGCGACCGGGGCAGCGGCATTCCGCGCGACGTGCAGAACAAGATTTTTGAGCTTTATTTCACAACCAAGAAAGACGGCAGCGGCATTGGCCTGGCGCAGACGTACCAGATTCTGCAGTGGCATTACGGCTCAGTAGAGTTTGAATCGACGGAGGGCGAAGGCACGACTTTTCGTTTCCGTATCCCACTGGCATCTTCCGGTTTGGAAGCGATGGGCCACCCGGAAACCCCGATGCCAGCCATGTCTAAACCGGGCGATTAACCCCGCCCGTGCCCTGCCACGAAGGTAAAAAACTTAAGTTTTAAGATGTGCCTTGCCTCCTTCCTTCCGCATCTGAGAGGCGTAGAATTGGGGTTAAATCCGGCCGCAGGCCGCTTGGGATCCGGGTATGACTCTGGCCACAATTCTTTCGATTTGCCTTTTGTGTTCCGCTGGAACAGGGGAGCTGATCCTCGCTTCGTTGAGCGCCGTTCCGGCATCGACGCCTCCGCAGACAACCGCGCATGAGCCGCAAAGCCCGGCCTCAGCGCAAAATCAAAACATTCCTGCCAGTTCGCAGAACGCTCCGGCTTCGCCAACAACGCAGGCCCCTTCGGCTTCATCCCCGGCTCAGGTCTCCGGTGGGCAGGAGAAAACGAACGCCACCAAGGGCAAGCGACGCAACCGTAGAAAAACGAAGCCAGCGAATGCATCGCCTGACCCAGCGGCCAATTGCACACCCACCACCGCGAGTAATACGTCCGCTGCCGGCGCAACAACAACGGCTACCGCTCCAACTCCAAGCGCTCCCGCCAATGCTCCTCCTGCTAGCGGCACGGCGGCTCCGCCGAATTGTCCGCCAGAAAAAAAGATCGTGCACGACGGCGGCACCACCGAACCGCCGATCCAGCTAGTGGGCGGCCCCGGGGGGGCACAAGCTTCGCATCAGCGCGATACCACCGACCAATTGCTGGGATCGGTCGAGAGTGATCTGAAAAAGGTCGAGGGTCGCCAGCTGAATTCCAGCCAGCAAGAGATGATGACTCAGATCCAGCAGTTCATCGAGCAATCCAAGGCGGCGGTTGCCGTCGGCGACATGGAGCGCGGACACAATCTGGCGATGAAAGCACACTTGCTCTCGGCAGAACTGGTAAAGCCGTAGTCGCGACGAGTTTGCTAAAAAACTCGCCTTTGAATTTGCCTTGAAAGGGCGCCGGCTTGAAGCCGTGCCACAAAATGCCACAAAACCAAGACCGGCTTTACAGTTTGCTGAAAAACTCCAGTTTTGGTTTTGTTTTGAAAGGGCGCGGCTTCAAGCCGCGCCGTAAGTGCCACAAAATCAATCCGGCTTTAGCCGCTGAGGCATGTTCAACCTGCTGATTCCTGTTTTCAGCAAACGCTAGAAATTAGAGACACCTTATTTCCCCTTGGCACGCGCGGCATTCACTTTGGTCAGCAAATCTTGTGACATTGGCTGCAGTGGACCCTGGATCTTTACCGCCTCCGTCAGCACTTCGCGCGCCTCGGTGGTCTTGCTTAGCTTGGCGTAGGCAAAACCAAGCCGGTAAAGGACGACCGCGTACTGCTGGTCATCCTGTCCCTTCAGCAGCGCCGCCGCAGACCTCAACTCCGGGACTGCTGCCGCCGTTTTTTCCTGCTTCATGTAAGCGTAACCGAGGGTTGAATGAGCGACGCCCGCAGAGAGTTTGCGCGCCTTATCGGCATCAGGAGCGTCCGCCTTGGCCGCGACCAGCGCTCTCTGAGCGTACGTAATCGCCTTCCCAACACCGCCCGGCTTCGGATCGTCCGAATAGTAACCGGCCAGCAATAAAAGGGCTGGCAGTGAATTGGGGTTGGACGCGAGCGTCTTCTCGCCAAAAGTCACCAGCCGCGCCGGGTCGTTCAATTGCCCCGGGCCCAGCGTGAACATGGCATAGCTGGACACCTGATCCTGGAACTTCGATTCCGGAAAGGCCGCGGTAAACTTTTCGATGTCGGCCATCCGGCTCTTCGGATCATTTTCACCGACGATGACGTTGAAGCCGGAGCTCTCAAGGAAGTCGCAGCTACTCTGCACCGCGCCCTTCTCCTCGGCTACCTGCCGCGCAAAATCTTCAGCGCTCGTGTCTTCAGGCTTGGTGCGCTTGCTGATCGAACTACAAACCTCGCCGCCTCGCGAAGCGTAGTCAATCAGCCTTGCGTTGTTCTTTGCCTGTTGGGCTGCGCTTGCCTGCGACACCAGGATGTCGAGATTATGTGGAGAACCGGCCAAGGCCTTGTCTCCGTAATCGAGCGCCTTTTGCAGATCTCCCGTCGCCTGGTAGGCCTGGGAAAGCTGCCAGTTTCCGTAGGCAACGGCGGCGGGATTCGCCACGAACTTCTTGATGAAGTCCTCATAAAGTGCCAGCTTCTTTTGCGGATCCTGCTCGTTCGTGATGGCTTGCAGGTCGTGATCTTCGGGAGTGCCCGCAGCAATCACAATGTGGTCCACTTGTGCTGTGCACTGGAGAATAGAGAATCCAAAAAACGAAACGGCAACCACCACCAGCGACCCGGCGTAGCGTTTCATCGGTCACCTCCGAACTCCCAACAGCAGCGAATCCTAGCTCTGAATGCGGACGGAAGCAAGCATAGAAAAGAGCGCCGCCAAGAGGTGAATGCTTTGCGTAACTTCGGCTAAAGTAAAAGTATGCGTTCGATCCTCGGCCAACGGCCGTTGCGTTTCGTGTCGCCGCCAACGTGATCTCCATGTTGGGCAGCGGAATGAATTCGGCCGCCGTGGCCTGGTACATCCTGCAAGCAACACACTCCGAAATGGCGCTCGGCACCTTCGCCGTGCTGCAGAGCGTCCCCGCAATGCTCATGCTCCCCTTCACCGGGGTCGTGATTGATCGAGAAGACCGCCGTCTTCTTGTCATGTGGCTGGATGCGGTACGCGCCATCATCATCGCCGCGGTCGCTATCCTCGCTTTCCGCGGACACGTACAAGTCTGGCAGCTCTACCTGATGAACACTCTGGTAGCCGCCGGCTTCTGGATGTTCTGGCCCACGATCACTGCGCTCATTCAGGAGCTGACGCCGGAAGGCGAGTTCGTGCAGTCCAATACTTTTCTGCTAGCTGGCGTGCAGGGAGGATGGCTCATCGCCGGCGCAATCGTTGGATTCATGTACAACCATATCGGCCTCGGTGGCGTGCTGCTGATCGACGTTTCGACCTACGTCGTATCGTTCCTCTGCTACTTCGCGGTGCGCAAAGGTCGTCACGTGGTGCTGCGCCCCGCCGAACTGCGAGCCGATCTCCTGGCCGCCGAGTCTCAGTTCTCACGTTTCTGGCGCGAGATGCTGGAAGGCCTGCACTTTTTGCGCGATCATCGTGCAGTCGTGCTGCTTGGCATCAGTTGGGCGCTGTTTCTCGGCGCCATGATTACCGGAATCGTCGTCACTCCCTCGTTGAGCGAACGCGTTTTCCACGCTGGCGCAGTCGGCTATGGATGGCTTAATGCCGGATGGGGCACCGGCGCATTTCTCAGCGCTCTGTATGCTCCTGCCATCATTGCCAGCCTGGGTGGACGCCGTTCAGTTGCATTTTCCATGGCGCTATTAGCTGCCTGCGTAGTTTGCGCGCCGATCTCGCACTGGCTCGTCGCAGCCATCCTGTTGTATGGCGTGATGGGTTCCGCGCGTGGCGTCGGCGGCATCGCGATGAATACCAGCCTGATGGAGATGGTCCCGCCGCATCTGATGGGACGGGTTCAAAATGCATTCTATTTTTTCGGGACATTCCTGCAACTCGTGCTCGCTCTCGCAGTTGGAGCCGTCGCCCACAATGTGAGCCTGGTGGCCGCCTTCGCCATTCTGGCCTGCGTGTACGCATTGTCGTTTGTCGCGGCCAGCTGGCCGGTGGGGACGGCAGCCGCGGTCGAAGAAGTCAGCGCGGCGGAATGAAAAACAATTCACCACAGAGGCACAGAGAGCCAACCTTGATAACCCTGTTGGTTGCAGGCAGCAGTGCAGTTCGACAATTGGAAATCGGAATGGCATTTTCTGATTTTCTCTGTGTCTCTGTGCCTCTGTGGTAAGTCAACGCCTTCCGCTGTTATTCTTTCCCATTCCAAGGAGCACGCATGTCCTCAGACCTGCAGGGTCGTAACGCCGTCGTCTTCGGAGTCGCCAACAAGCGCTCGATCGCCTGGTCCATCGCGCAGGGACTGCACGCCGCCGGCATGAAGCTCGCCATCACCTACCAAAACGAGCGACTGGAGCAGGAAGCCAGGGATCTCATCCTCTCGCTGCCCGGCGCCGAGGGCTATATGTGTGATGTCTCCAAGGACGAAGACATCGACCGCCTCTTCGCCACACTCAAAGAACGCCATGGAAAACTACACGCGCTGGTGCACTCCGTGGCGTACGCGCCCGCTGAGGAACTCAAGGGCGACTTCGTCAACACCACGCGCGAAGGTTTTCGCATCGCACACGATGTGAGCGTCTATTCGCTAATCGCAGTCTCCCGCGCCGCTGCGCCGCTCATGGAAGATGGGGGCTCGATCATTACCATGACGTATTACGGCGCAGAGAAAGTTGTGCCCCACTACAACGTGATGGCCGTAGCCAAGGCAGCTCTGGAATGCAGCGTCCGTTATCTGGCCTCCGATCTGGGAAAAAAGAAAATTCGGGTGAACGCCATCTCCGCAGGACCCATCAAAACCCTGGCCGCGCGTGGCATCTCCGGCCTTGGAGACATGCTCAAGTCGCACGCAGAACGCGCCCCGCTGGGCCGCAATGTAGACGTTCGCGAAGTCGGCTCAACCGGAGTCTTCCTCGCTTCCGATGCGAGCTCGGGCATCACCGGCGAAGTTATTTACGTGGACTGCGGCTACAACATCATGGGGTTTTAGTTGATGTCCTCCAATCTGCAGATCGCCGCGCAAGACCCCATCCGACGTATTCAACGGATTCAGGCGATCACCATTGGGTGGATGAGCATTGAGGCAGGCGTTTCGCTGTGGGCGGCGTGGCAGGGGAGAAGTCCAGCGTTGCTTGCGTTTGGCGGGGACAGCGCAATCGAACTGCTCTCGGCTGCAGTGGTTCTTTGGAGATTTCGGAGGCACATGGTCGACGAACGCGCAGAGCGGCGTGCCGCCCAGATCACAGGCATTCTTCTTTTTGTCTTAGCACCCTTCGTCGTGGCCGCTTCCACCATGACGCTGCTGGGCTATAGTGAGCCGGCATTGAGCTATGCCGGAATTGGAATTCTGCTTGCTGCGGCGGCAATCATGCCATGGCTTGCGCGAGAGAAACGGCGGTTGTCTTCATCCACGGGCAGCGCCGCACTGCGCGCCGACGCAGCCGAATCCATGTTGTGCGCTTATCTCTCGCTGATTGCCCTGATTGGACTCGCGGCGCACGCCATCTTTGGAGTCGCATGGGCAGATCCAGTCGCAGCAATCGCGATTACGCCGCTGATCGTTTGGGAAGGGCGCGCCGCCGTCCGCGGCAAAGCGTGCGGATGCTGCTGATATTCAAAGAATGTTGTAGGATCAAATTTGTGCACAGCTACCGGTTGACCTTCGTGTTCTTTGCACTCGCCATGCTCTTCTCGATGGTGCGCGAATGGAATGCTCCAATCGCCTGCGCGCGGACTGTATACGCTCCCTCCGCTCCGGCAGCGCATCCAAACTCGTTCCGAAACCCCCGATAAACAAACCCGGGTCCTTCCTTCAACGCATGAGGAAGGAGAAGCCGTCGAACATATATTCGTGCTTCCCGTCTTTGGCAACCGGCTTCACTTCCCCACGACGGACTCGCTGCATCGCCGTCACTACCTTTGGAAGGTTCCCAGGATCAGCGACGGGCACATTGTGCGAAGGCAAGAGAAGTTGAAGATGAGGCGCCATCGCAGCCAACTTCTGTACCGACGCCAAATAAGCGTCCAGATCTGTCTCCGGACGATACAAATAAATCGGCCCCGCATAGAATGTATCTCCCGTGAACAAAAGGCCGTTTTTCTCGTCAAGCAGCGCGATGGAATCAGGAGTATGCCCCGGCGTCCCGATTACCTGCAACGTGCGTCCACCCAGGTCGATCTTGTCACCATCATGCAGCCAGCGCGTGATGTGAAATGGCTTCGTCGAGTACGCCCTGGAGTCGAAGCCGGCTGGCAATGCTCCGCAGATCTCGCCAGGAGCTAGTTCCGCCTGCGCGTCTTCCCTGGACCCTCGCGCGTTGGCGCGGGTGAAATCTGTGTCCATCCCGTAGACGTCGCTGAAACGCCAGTTGTCGCCCACGTGGTCGTTGTGTGTGTGTGAGTTCACGACGCTCACGGGATTCTTCGTCAGTCCCGCCACGACTGCCTGAACGTTGCTGATGCCCATGCCGGTATCGAACAGCACAGCCTTGTCCCGGCCAACGACCAGATACGAAATTACCTCTTCCAGTTGGTGCGGTTCGTAAATCGCAAATATGCCCGGGCGGATCTTGTACACCTCAAACCATGGGTCAGCGGTTGAAACCCGCTCTAACTTGCTGTATGCCGGGCGGGGCAGGTTCTTGCACCATTCTGCCTGTTGCGCAGCCACAGGCGACGTAAGAAAAATTGCAAGCAACAAAATGTGGAGGCTCTTCATTCTAGTTCGATGTGATGCAAGTACGCTTCGTAATGCAAGTACGCTTCGTAATGTATTGCGGTTCGTATCAGGGCATCGCTTCAGCGATGCCGAAAGCCCTCTGGTATGAATACGCCTTTAGGCGCTGCATACCGGCATCGCTCTCACTTTTGACTGTTGCTCACGATCATGATCTTCCGTTCGTTTTCGCTCACACGCTCCAGAGAAATCTCGACATCCCGCTCCTGCCGCAGGCGCGGGAACTTTTCTCCCCACTCAATCAGCAGAACGCTGTCGTCGGTGCGCAGGTCGTCCAAGGCGAGCGTTTCCAGTTCGCGTCTCGTGTCCACGCGGTAAAGATCGATGTGATAGAGATTTGCTCGCGGGCCCCGATATTCGTGCACCAGGGTAAAAGTAGGACTGGTCACGTCGTCTTCGGCGGCCGCTCCGAACGCCCCAGCGATTCCTTTTACCAGTGTAGTTTTGCCCGCCCCGAGATCGCCGCGCAGGAGCACCAATTTTGGTGGGGCAAGCATCTCAGCCAGCGTGCGCCCTAAGGCAATCGTCTCTTCCGCTGAATTTGTGGTGATTTCGCGCGTCATCTCTCGTGTCGTGTCGCAAGCCGACCACGACCAGTATAACGAGAGTGTTCAGCTATCACCGCCCGACGGTGCCCGGAGTTCGTACGCGACACGCGCGCTAGTGCCTCGTGAACGCGCTCGACTTCAGGCCCATCTGACTCCGGTCCACCACGTGATCCAGCGACGTGCGCAGACGGCGGTGGTCGTCATCCTCGAGCGCCACGAAGCGGAACGGTTGAAACACTCCATTCGTCGTCTTCTGTGTGGGGCTGAGGATTTCGGCCATGCCGTGCACCGGGCCGGATTGCGTCTGAAATGCAACTTCGACGAAATCACCCTGGCCGAGAGAACAAGACATGTATAACAGGCCGCCAGTCGCGGAAATGGTTTGGAGTTTAGCTTTGGTGCGCCGGCCGTCTTCTAAACGAATCGCAGCCAGGACGGACTCGCCAAGCTGGACCCGGGCCGCGCGCCGCGAAGGGTGCGGTTGGGGGAAGTGGGTCATAAGCACATGCACTATCGCATCATCGCGACGCGGGTAATAGATTACGGAAGCAGTTGTCCGGATTCCGCGCTGCAAGCCTGATCTCACCGATCCAAGTACCTATGCTGCGAAGAACATAGCGCGTATTAACTGTTGAGATACTGTCCAACAGTACAGAGGAGGAGAAAATGGTTTCGTCTTTTGCGCCACGTTGGAGAGCGCGATTCTCTCCCAGATGACTCGGCTCGTGGGATGTCATACGATCTGTTAGAGCATCTCGGAGGACGTCATGCGCTGTCTTTCTACGTTCGTTCTTGTATCCGCCTTGGTGCTGACGCTCGGTACCGCAACACTTTCTTATGCCCAGTCCACTTCGGTGGAAAATAATGGTCCTCTAAGGGTCGCAATCGTTGGGCTGGTTCATGGACACGTTCATGGATTCATGCAACAGTCGCTCCACAGCTCAGAAATTCAAATCGTCGGCATCGCGGAACCAGACCAGTCGCTCGCGTTGCAATATGCCGCCCGCTACGGATTCGAGAAGAGCTTACTATTTGCAGACTTGGATGAGATGCTGCAGAAGACGCATCCCCAGGCCGTGCTGGTTTACACGAACACCTACGACCACCGGCGCGTGGTCGAAATCTGCGCCCGGCACGGCGTTCACGTCATGATGGAAAAACCGCTTGCCGTCAGCCTTGACGACGCCCTAGCCATCGAGAAAGCGGCACACGCAGGCAAGATCCAAGTTCTGGTGAACTACGAGACAACGTGGTATCGCAGCAACAGAGCCGCATACGACCTTTACCATGAGAAGGCGCTAGGCGAGATCCGCAAGGTCGTCGTGCACGACGGCCACAATGGACCGAAAGAAATTGGTGTTGAACCGGAGTTCCTGGCTTGGCTCACAGACCCAAAATTGAACGGCGCCGGCGCTCTGTTCGATTTCGGATGTTACGGCGCAGACCTGATGACCTGGCTCATGGACGGCAAACGTCCAGAGACGGTAACCGCCGTGACGCAACAGATCAAGCCTGACGTTTATCCCCGAGTCGACGACGAGGCAACGATCGTTCTGACGTATCCAAAAGCTCAGGCCATCGTGCAGGCATCCTGGAACTGGCCCTTCAGCCGCAAAGATATGGAAGTGTACGGGCAGCAGGGATACGTGATCACCGTCCAGCGGGATGCCGTCCGCGTCCGGCGCGGCGGAGAAGAGAGCCAGGAAGAGTTAGTCACAGCCAAACCGCTGCCTGCACCGTACGACAACCCGTTGTCGTATGTAAGAGCCGTAATCGTTGACGGAGCGAAGGAGGATGCGCTGTCATCCCTGGAAACCAATCTTACAGTGACCGAGATCCTCGATGCCGCCCGGCGCTCCGCCGCTTCAGGTAAGACGATCCGCCTGCCTGCGTCAAGATGAAGCGGTTTGATCTTGCTTTGAAAGGGCGCGGCTTGAAGCCGCGCCGTAGGTCCCGCAAAATAAATCACGGCTTCAGCCGCTGAGGTTAGTTCCCTAGCCTCACCCGTCCCAACGCACCAACTTTTCCTGCGCCGCCTTCCGCGCACGTAAAAAAGCCTCCGGCAATCCACGCAACAGGTCCGTCGCGACCAGAGAATGCTCACCTACACTCTCACGCATCACATCACCCGCGAGACCGTGCAAATGCACCGCGCCGAGCACCGCGAGCAAGACATTTTCCAGCTGCTGCGCCATCATCCCCGCAACCATTCCGGTCAGAATATCCCCCGTGCCGCCGGTAGACATCCCAGGATTGCCCGTCGTATTCACCCATGCCTCGCCATCTGCCTGCACAATCAATGTGCGGTAGCCTTTAAGAACCACGATCAGATCATGTTCACGCGCAACTTTCCGGGCAATGCCAAGACGGTCCGCCTGCACCTCCGCTGTCGTACACCCGGCCAGACGCGCCATCTCGCCCGGGTGCGGAGTGATGACCACAGACCGACCCTTGCCACTCAACTCTTCAACGTGACCCTCAAACGCGTTTAATCCGTCCGCGTCCACCACCATCGGAGTCTTGCATTTCGCCACCAAAGCTCTTGTCGTGGCGGCAGCTTCCGCATCGCGTGAGAGGCCGGGACCAATCGCCAGTACAGTTTTCTCTTTGGCAAGTTCGCACAGACGCGTAAGCGCGCTTTCTGAGATCGCGCCCGCAGCGGTTTCTGCGAGCGGCTCCGTCATCAACTCAGGATGGAACCCGGCCACCGTCGCTAAAACAGATTTCGGTGTTGCCACGGTTGACAATCCCGCGCCCGACCGCAGCACCGACATTCCCGCCATGGCCGCCGCGCCAGCCTTGCCCTCTGAACCTCCGATGACTAGGACGTGCCCGTACTTACCCTTATTCGAATCCGCCGGACGCGGCGCCAGGAGCGGCGCAATATCAAGTGCGGTAATCACATTCAGTTGCAGCGATGAAACGATGGCCTCCTCTGGCGAGCCAATGTCGGCAACATAAGTTGAGCCGCGTGTCAGCGAACTGAACACGTGCGCGGGCCGCGGCGCGGTAAACGTCACGACTGCATCGGAACGCACGATCGTCCCCGACTCGGGACGCATTGCGTCCGCATCTGCGCCGGAAGGAATATCGACCGAAATCACCAGTGTCTGACTCGCATTCATGATCGCGATCGCTTCGGCGTACAGCCCACTCACGGGCGGCTTGAAACCCGTGCCCAAAATTGCATCAAGATACAAATCCGCTTGGAGCGCAAGCCGCACCCGGTCGCTCTTCAATTCTTCGCTGGAATGCACCGCGTTGGCCGGAGCTGGCAGCTTGCCCAACATGATCGCCGCATCGCCGCGCAGCTCAACCGGATCAGCGAGCAGAATTACCCGGACGGTCTTTCCCTTCTCGTGCAGCAACCGCGCCGCCACAAAGCCATCGCCGCCGTTATTCCCCTTGCCGCACAAGACGACGATCCGTCGCGCCGCAGTGTGGCGCGAGAGAACATGATCCGCCACGGCGGCACCTGCATTTTCCATCAGCGTAAGCGAGGGAACGCCGAAGCGTTCGCTGGTGGCGCGGTCGATGGCCCGCATTTCCGCTGCCGTAACGATTTTCATATCGGTCGTTGGTCGTTCGTCGTTGGTTGTTCGTCAGAGGCCAATAGTCTGTGCCAATGACTTCAACCAACGACCGATCTTAAAACAAAAAGGCCCTCTGCGCTTTGCAGAGGGCCAACAGATAAAAGAATCTCAGCCTACGGCGTACTCTTCGGCCCGGCCTCCCTCGCAAGTGCTTGTACCCGGCTATGCTTCACGCTGTATGTAAAATACACAACCAATCCAATTGCCAGCCAGATAAACAGCCGAGCCCAATTCACCCAGCCAAGTTTGTACATCATGTATCCATTCGAGATTACGCCCAGTATCGGAATCAGTGGCACCCACGGCGTGCGAAAGGGCCGCGGCTGGCTGGGATTGGTATAGCGCAAGACCATCACGGAAATCGACACGATCACAAACGCCAGCAATGTACCGATGTTCACCATTCGTCCAATATCTTCGATAGGAGTGAGGCTGCCTACAATTGCCGCCAGCAGACCCACCAGAATCGTATTCTTCCACGGAGTCCGGAACTTGGGATGGACCGCAGCGAAGAACTTCTTGGGCAAAAGGCCGTCATTGGCCATTGAATAGAGCACTCGCGTTTGGCCAAGTAACATCACCAGCATCACGCTTGTCAGTCCAGCCAGTGCACCCACCGTAATGATGTGCGACGCCGTAGTAAGGCCGCGGTCCAGAAATGCTCGCGCGACCGGGGCTTCAATGTTGATCTGTTGCCAGTGCACCATACCCGTAAGCACGCCCGCCACGGCAATGTACAAGACAGTACAGATGGCCAGTGCGGCAATCATGCCAATGGGCAGATCGCGTTGTGGATTCTTGGCTTCCTGGGCCGTGGTAGAGACTGCGTCGAAACCAATGTAAGCAAAGAATATGTAGGCAGCGCCCGCACCGATTCCGGCGAAGCCATTAGGTGCGAACGAGTGCCAGTCCGTACCCCAGTTGCCGCTATTGATATAGCGTGAACCCAGCGCGATCACAAAGAGCACGACTGACACCTTAATAACGACGATCCCCGTATTGAAACGGGCACTCTCCTTGATGCCAATCACGAGAACCGCCGTGATCACCATGGCGATGATAAAGGCTGGAAGGTTGAGGCCTATTTCCGCTCCAAACAGATGCGGCGCGCCCAGCAGAGCGTGCGCCCGCTGCAACAATTCAGGAGACTGCGCGCTGATGACCGCGCTAACTTTATCGAGGAATGTTTGCGTGCCGGGTACCAGGGTAGAGTCCGCTGCCAGCGCCATCTGCCGGGCGATAACATTCTCGGCAGTCTTCAGTGCCGTCCAATGATCGTAGGCCAGCCAGAGCGGCATCTTGATGTGGAAGATATTCAGCAGCTCGATGAAGTGGTTCGACCATCCTGAAGACACCGTGCTGCCAATGATCCAGGCGAGCAATTCTCCGAGCGTTGCGTAGGCATAAGTGTAGGCGCTGCCCGCCAGCGGAATCATGGCCGCGAACTCGGCGTAACAGAGACCGGCAAACGCGCATCCCAGGCCGGACAGCACGAACGATAGCGACAGCCCCGGACCGGCATATTGCGCTCCCAGCCCGACCATTACAAATATGCCCGCCCCGATAATAGCGCCCACGCCGAGCGCCGTGAGCTGAAAGACTCCCAACGTCCGTTTGAGGCTGTGCTCGCCCGTTTCGCGGGCCTCCTCCATCAGCAGGTTCAGCGGCTTGGTTGCCAGCAGATTTACCATCCGTTTGCGTTCTCCTTGGCCTTTAGGCGGACTCAATTGTGTCGGCACGTCGCGACCTCCTCGACCACGCATAGTACACGGGGATTCCCAGCAGCACGACGATCAACCCCGGCCATGTAAATTGGGGCTTGTAGCGCAATAGTACGACATCGATAAATAAAGCCATCACAATATAAATCGCAGGCAGCACGGGATAGCCAATAGCCCGGTAAGGACGCGGGGCGTCAGGACGCGTCCGCCGCAGCACAAACAATCCGACAATTGTTAAAATGTAGAACACGAGCACGGCAAAAATAATGTAGTCCAGAAGTTGCCCATAGCTGCCCGAGACGCAGAGCAGGCACGCCCACACCATCTGCACCATCAGCGAAACCGCCGGGGTCTTATATTTAGGATGCAATTTTGCGACATTGCGGAAAAACAGTCCGTCCTTCGCCATCGCGTAATACACGCGCGCGCCGGAAAGAATCAGTCCGTTGTTACAGCCAAAGCTGGAAATCAAAATCGCAGCCGCCATCAGCAACCCGCCGATCGCACCGAACATCTGGGTCATGACCGCGGTCCCAACCCGCTCCTCGGCGGCGTACTTGATTCCTCTCTCAATAATCGATGCCCCATTCGCCACTCCGTCCAACGGCAACACGCACAAATAAATAAAATTGCAAGCGATGTAGAGTGCAATCACGACGCCCGTACCCATGGCCAGGGCCAGCGGCAAGTTGCGGCTGGGATTCTTTACCTCACCTGCGGTGAAGGTCACGTTGTTCCAGGCGTCGGCGGAAAAGAGTGAACCGACCTGCGCCACAGCGAGAATGGTCAGGGTACCCACCATGACGATTGGGCCGCCCACCCCCACCTGAACCGCGTGCTGCGCGCCCAGTCCCGCATTCCGCCAGAAATTCGCGCCGAAGTTCGCCGCCAGCGCCTGAGCATTACGCCCCAGCGCAATCCCGAACAGCGCCAGTCCCAGCAGCGCAGAAACCTTCGCGGCAGTGAACACGTTCTGAATCGCGGCGCCGGTCTTCACACCAAAGATATTCACCACCGACAAGAAAACCACCAGCAGGATCGCGACCAGATTTTGTGTATTGATTCCGACGTCCATGTTGCCCAGAACCATCGGCCCCAGGTGGATAGGCGGAACCTTCCAGATATGCAGGATCCAATGCGACGAAGAAATCGAAGGAAAGAAAACTCCGAGGAATTTTCCGAACGCCACTCCAACCGCCGCGATGGTCCCGGTCTGAATAACCAGGAATAGTGTCCAACCGTAGAGGAAGCCCCACAGCGGACCCAGGGCCTCGCGCAAATACACGTACTGCCCGCCGGCGCGTGGCATCATGGCCGCCAGTTCGCCGTAGCTAAGTGCCGCGACGATAGTCATGAAGCCCGCCACCACCCAGGCGCCAATCAGTAGCGCCGGCGAGTCCACCTCGCGGGCAATCTCCGCCGAAACGATAAAGATGCCTGAGCCGATCATCGATCCCATGACCAGCATGGTGGCGCTGGTCAGGCCCAAACCCTTGACCAGTTCCTTGTCTTGCTGGCTGTGAACGTCCCAGTCGCGGGTTGCGCTGGGTTGCGTGGTCGGTGTACTCAGGAAGCTCCTCCTCGGCGGGGATGAACCGTCGTTGGTCGTTCGTCGTCGGTCGTTGGTCGTTAGCCGCGAACCTTCACCAGCGTGTTCGTTTTTGGGCCAAAGGCCAACGGCCAAAGGCCAACGGCCAACGGCCAACGACGAACGACCAACGACGCCCTTTAATCCTGATGACTTTACCTCAAGATGCGGAAAAATTCCTCTGCTGATTTGCGTGGCTCCCGTAACAAGTCCGATATCACCGCCACAGAGTCCGCTCCGGCCTCGATCACGGAAGCCGCATTCGCTCGGGTAATTCCGCCAATTGCCACCAGAGGTTTGCGGGTCAGTTGCCTCGCTCGCCGCACGCCGTCGAGGCCAACCACAGGATCAGGCTTATCTTTACTAAGAGTTGAGAACACCGGCCCGATGGCGAGATAGTCCGCCGAGGTGAGATCCGCTTCCCGCAGTTGCTCCGGATTATGCGTAGAGACCCCCAGCCAACGCTCCGGCCCGATAATCTTGCGCACCGCTTCTGGCGACAGGTCATCCTGCCCCACATGCACACCATCGAACTCAGCCGCCAGGCTGAGATCTGCGCGGTCGTTCATGATGAGCTTTGGTCCGTGTGGCGCGGGCACTCTTGCCCGCGAATGCCGGCGCAACAACAACGCCAGATCGAGCATCACGCGTGCATTTCCACTCTTGTTTCGGTATTGCAGAAGGGTCACCCCTGCCGAAGCGAGTTCCTCCGCTGCGGTGAACATGGCGTTGACGTCAGCAAAGCGACCGGCGTCAAGAATGGCGTAGAGGCGGGGAAGCGTCATGTGAACTCAAAACGGCGGGGACGCGGGTTGGACGGAGCCGGAATGGACGATCACTGTCGCTTCGTCCAGATCGGTGACGCCTTGCCCGATGATCACAAGGCGATGAAAAAGGCACGCCATTGCGATTTTGTTCACCTCCGGTTTGGAGGGTCGGTAGAAGACAATCCTAGCCAGCTTCGGGGAACGGACCAGGGCGAATGGGAATCCCTCGCCGCCATAGTACCCACCTAAACGATCTTTGAAGCTATATAACAACGTACCCGTTTTCATGGATACGGAATCAGCACTACAGGCTTCGGCATCACTCAGCACCCACCTCTCGCTGACCCATGTTGAAAGAAGTCCGACCACAACGAGGTGAAATAGCCGGACCACGAGAATCACGGGATACCAGCCTGGATCCCAAAACCTATCCAGAAGGCTGAATTCCCATGTGGTGCCCTTAGCAGAGGTGACAACTAGGAATGCGACCGCCGCGAATGTCGGCAGGAACAACAGCCACAGTCTTGCTAGTTCGACCCGAATGGCGACGCGGTCATGCTCCAGCGAGAGAGCGTAGTCAGGCTCCGAGACCACGAGGGTTGTGCGCAAGTAAAACGTGTCTCTGCGTGGTCGAAGAAAAAACCCTAACAAGACGATCACGACCATAATGACAGCCGCTAGGGCGGCCAATAGGGGTTCATACGACGGGAGGAGAAGGGCGGCAACGAGCACAGCGACACCCACGGCAAAGATCTGCCACGCCTTCATTGCATAGATTTTGATCTATTTGAAGCTGAGGCGCAACCAGCGAGAAATCTAATCCGTTCAACTGATGATTGTGAAAACTCGCCGTGCCGCCAAAACCTCATTTCCCATTCTTCGCCAAAAACCGCTCAATAAATCCCGTATCAATCTTCCCGGCGCGGAAATCCGCATCCGCAAGAATCTTCCGATGCAGCGGTATGGTCGTAAACACACCTTCGACGATAAACATTTCCAGCGCCCGCGACATGCGCGATACGGCCTCACTGCGATCTTTTCCACGCACAATCAGCTTGGCAATCAGCGAGTCGTAATAGGGTGGAATCACGCCCTCGGTGTAGGCTGCCGTGTCCACTCGAACGCCGGTCCCTCCCGGCGGATGAAACGCCGTAATCCTGCCCGCCGACGGCGTGAATTTTTCCGGATGTTCCGCATTGATACGGCACTCGATGGCGTGTCCGCGATGCACAATCGGCCCCTGCAACACGTCGCGCATGTGCGCTCCCGCCGCGATCATGATCTGGCTCTTTACCAGGTCCACGTCGGTGACCATCTCGGTAACCGGATGTTCCACCTGTATGCGCGTATTCATCTCGATGAAGTGCAGCCGCCGATCCTGATCCATCAGGAATTCGATGGTGCCCGCATTGGTGTATCCAATCGCCGCCAGCGACTTGCACAGAATTGCGCCAATCTGGTCGCGCAACTCCGGCGTCACCTGGGTCGAAGGAGACTCCTCCAACAACTTCTGATGCCGGCGTTGAATCGAGCATTCGCGCTCGCCCAGACTGACCACGTTGCCATGCTCGTCGGCTAGCACCTGGAACTCAATGTGTCGGGGATGCTCAACATATTTCTCCATGTAGAGATCGCCGTTCCCGAATGCACCGGCGGCCTCAGCCTGTGCCGCCTTGAAGAGCGCCGGCAGTTCCTCTTCGGTGCGAACGATCCGCATGCCGCGACCGCCGCCACCTGCTGAAGCTTTCACGATTACGGGGAACCCGACCTGTCGCGCCCACTCCACGGCTTCGCCATCGGAAGCGATGATCCCTTCCGACCCCGGCAGGATCGGCACTCCTGCCTGCTTCATTGCCGTGCGTGCTTTTTCCTTTTCTCCCATCAACCGGGTGACTTCGGGCCGCGGTCCAATAAACTTAATCCCGCTGGTCTCGCAGACCTCCGCGAAATTAGCGTTCTCGGCCAGGAGGCCGTATCCGGGATGGATCGCATCTACGTTCGCAATTTCAGCCGCGCTGATCACAGCGGGAATGTTCAGGTAGCTCAACGCGAGCTGGGGAGGCCCAATGCAGATCGCCTCGTCGGCGAAGCGCACCGGCAAAGAGTTGCGGTCCGCCTCGCTATAAATGGCGACGGTGCGGATTCCCAACTCCTTGCACGCGCAGATCACGCGCAAGGCGATCTCTCCGCGATTGGCAATCAGAATTTTCTTGAACATGAACTCAAGCTTTCAGCTTCGCCGTTCCTTCGTGGAAATTCGTGATCGCGGTTGGAACTCGTTCCCGTTGGAAGAAAACGCCCAAACACAAAAAGGCGCGGCTCAGCGCGCCTCACAGGAACTCCTGGTCTCACTTCTTCGGCCTGATGGCAAACAACTCCTGCCCGTACTCAATCGGCTGACCGTTGACCGCCAGCTTCTTCACGATCTCCCCGGCAACGTCGGACTCAATCTCATTCAGCAGCTTCATTGCCTCGACAATGCAAAGCACCTGACCCACTTCAACCGTGTCCCCAACCTTCACAAAAGGCGGTGCACCGGGCGATGGCGCTTCGTAAAATGTCCCTACAATGGGAGACTTGACCGTCTCCAGCACTTCCTCCGGCGGAACTTCCTTGGGCGCAGCAGGAGCTCCTGCCGAAGCTACCAGCGGAACCACCCCCAGTTCCACATTCCCGCTGGCGGCTGGCGCTGCGAAGAAACGCGGTTCGCCCTGAACATGGACGACCGAGTGTTCCCCGCCGCGCTTGATCCGCACCTTGACATCGCCGCGTTCCAGTTCGAACTCAGCGATATCTTTTTCGATTAAGAACTCAATGAGTTCCTTCAGCTCTTTTTGATTCATGCTGATATATGGTGGGACCGATTATCATTTCCCGTATCTCCGGACCTGCGAGCGCGGGAAAAGGCCAGGCGCGACTCCCGCCCGGCCTGAATTACCTAAGAAGACTTACACTGCCAAGAAATCCTTGCTCGTAGGAGTAAGGACTTCACAGCCGCCCTGATTGACGGCTACCATGTCCTCAACCCTCACGCCCCATTTGCCGGGGAAGTATACTCCGGGCTCTATCGTGATGACCATTCCCGCCCGCAGCACATCTGGCTGCCCAGCTGCAACTCTCGGGGCCTCATGTATTTCCAACCCCACGCCGTGCCCGGTCGAGTGCGTAAAATACCGCGCCAACCCAGCCTTGCGCAACACCTTGTGCGCCGCAGCATCCACGTCGCTAACACTGATTCCAGGCCGAACTGCGTCGATTGCCGCCTGCTGCGCCTCGCGCACGGCTTCGTATGTCCGCCGCGCTTCCCCCGGAACAGGACCGACCCATACAGTACGGGTCTGGTCCGAACAATAACCACCGAGTATAACACCGAAGTCGCAGACCACGAATCCACCCACGGGGATAGGATGCTCCGAGGCTCGCCCATGCGGCAGCGCCGACCTGGCCCCTGCAGCAATGATAGTTGGGAACGACATCGCCTCTGAGCCAGCCCGCCGCGCCGCATACTCCATCTCCGCCGCGACATCGGATTCTTTCACCCCCGGCCGCAGCACTTCGAGTGCGCGGTCGAACAAACTCGCTCCCAACTTCACGGCTGCCCGAATACGGCTCAACTCGTCGTCGTCTTTAACCATGCGCAATCGTTCCACCAACGATAGCGCAGCCCTAAGCCGCACTTTCGATGGAAGCAAGTCCGCAAACCTCTTCTTCTCAGAGACGGTCAAGTGATCGGCCTCAATTCCGATCGACCACCCGCGCGTTTTCGTCCTCCTGGCAGCGATCCATTCCCCCACCGCCGTCAGCGGGGCCTTGCGCGCGACGACCACCTTTGCTGCCTTAACTTCCTCCCGAGCCTGCGTGTCGTAACGAACATCGGTAAAGAAGACGCTTCCACCTTCCTCGATGAGCAACAGCCCGGCGCTGCCGGTAAAGCCGCAGAGATATCGGATGTTAGGAAGATGGCTGATCAGCAGCGCATCGAACCGCGTGGTGGCGAGATGTTCTCGCAGTGTTTTCTGCCGGCCGCTGTAATCCATTTCGCTGAGTCTAACAGGATGGCGGTCTACGTCCGGCACGTGGTCCCTGGTCTTTGCCGTAAAAGCAAAACCGCCACCCTGACAGGTTCTTCAGGCCGGCGGCTTTTAAATCTTCGACGCGCTGCTATGTCTGACGCTCTACGTCTGAATGATTCGCGGCGTGATGAAGAAGATCAGCTCCTGGTTGGACGTATTCACCTGCACGTGCTTGAACAGGTTCCCCAGGATCGGGATGTTCCCCAACAACGGCACCTGTGTGATGTTGATCGAGTTCTGCGTCTGGATGACGCCACCAATCACCACCGTGCCGCCGTCGGTCACCAGCACCTGCGTGGTGGCCTGCTGCGTGATCAGTTCCGGGTTGCCCTGCACTTCCTGGCCGAAGTTCGGAGTCGTATTTTCCACGTCCACATTCAGGAAGATTGTGTTCTCCGAGGTGATTTGCGGCGTCACCGTCAACCTCAGGAACGCGTCCACGTACGTTACCGTCGGAGGACCGCCCAACTGCGCCTGGGTCACGATCGGAACACGCACGCCTTGTCTCACGATGGCCTGGATGTTGTTCTGGGTGACGACCCGCGGCCGTGACAGTACCTTCAGCAAACCGCGCGACTCAGCCATGGTAAGGACGGCATCGATTCGAACGGTGTTGCTGGCGTTCATGAATGTCAGGCCGCTCGACGGAGAGGTTACGCCCAGGTTCGAGAACAATGGAATTGTATTTCCCGTTGCGCCGCCGCTGGCCGTACCCGGTGTCGTGATGTAACCAGGCGTCAGCCCCCCTACCGTCGTGGGAGTGCTGCCGACACTGGATGCCCCGCCAATCGCGCTATGACCATCGCCCCAGCCAAATCCGAGCTGAGTGCCAATGTCACGCGCAAACTGCCGTGTGGCAGCCACAACCCGTGCTTCGATCTCCACTTCCTGCGTCTTGCGGTCGAGCTGCGTCAGCAGGCGGTCGATAGCCGGAATGCTCTTGGGAATGTCGTTGATGATGACAGCGTTGGTGCGGTCATCCGCGACCACATCGCCACGCTGCGAGATGAATTTCTTAACCGTGACGATCACGTCCTTGGCCTTGGCATAGCTGAGGAAACGTGTCACGGAAACTTTGTCCACAGCCAAGGCCTCGGCTTCGACCTGCGCCCGGCGGCCATCCGCTTCGTGCTTCAGCGTATCCACCGTCGCGATGCGCAGTACGTTCCCTTCCAGTTCGCGGGCCAGGTCGTTGTTCTTGAGAACGATGTCCAGCGCCTGGTCCCACGGCACGTCGTCGAGAACTATGGTCAGGCTTCCGTGAACGGTCGGATCGAGCACCACGTTCAGCCCGCTGATCTCGTGTATGAGTCGAAAGAAATCCTTGAGGTCAACATCTTTCAGGTTTACCGAAATTGCCTCACCCGTATACTTTGGGCCCGTGGCTGCCGGTTGCTGTCCCGCTTGTGCCTTCTGCTCGGCCGCGAGATTCACGGCAGGCTGAATGCTTGTGCTGGAACCGGTTGAGCTCTGCGAAGACTGTGTCGCATGCGCGCTCACTGGCAGAAGTTCCGCTGCTGTCTTGTCGGAAAACCGAGCGGCCGCTTCCTGAGCGCGCACGGTTGGCTCCACAGATGGTGCGTCCTTCTTCGCCTGGTAGGTAGGTTCGACGAATACGTAATCTTTGGACGCAGCTGCCGGCTTGGTCTGCGTTGAGACCAGCACTGCCACTTTTGCAGCAGTCACGCTGGGCGTCTTCGTCTCCATCACACGGGGACCGAATGGCGAAGCGGGCTTGCTGGCGGGAGCCGGCACACTTTGTGCCACCACTTTCGCAGCGCTGGGCCTCGATGCCTGGGCAACTGCTTGCGAGTGCAGTGTCAGCACCAGCTTCCCTTCCGGTCCGGGCGTCAGCTCATAGGCACACGCCTTATCCAGATCCACGACCACGCGAGTCGTCGGAGGCGTGCGGCCATCCATGCCGACGCGCACTCCTTTCACGCCCGCGGCGCCCACCGCGATATGGCTCTGGCCAGAGGCCATGACGGTCTCCGGCAGGTCCACTATCACGCGGGCCGGCGAGTCCAGAGCGCTCAACTTCGGCGTCACCACGCCGCGAGAGTTGATTTCGACCCGGATGTCATCCGTGCCCTGCACTACGTTCACTCGCTCGAGCTCGCTCCGCTGGCTCTCCGGCTGTGATGCCGGCGTCTGAGCAGTCGCAGCCACCACCGCAACCGCGAGGACCAGCATCGGTACGAACATGGTCAGTTGTTGCTTTCGCATTTCGCCTCTCCCCAACGCGCGGGTCTGGCCCGCGTGTCCTTCTTCGAACTTGATTTACTAGCGCCCCGGGTGTTCCCCGAATCCGCCGTTTTCCGTCTAGACCGCCGGTGTAAAGATCCTCTTCACAATTTCACGCGAAAACGGCTTGCCCAGTTTGTCCTGAACCGTCTCCTGAAACACAACCGAGTCGCCGGTAATCTTGACCACGTAGCCGTTGAATACCGGGTCGTTCTCCCGCAGGAAATAAGCCTTGTTCATAGTGTTCGTGACCACGGCGATAAAGCCGTTGTCCGACTTCACCACGCCCCGCAGGTTGATCTGCCCGATTTCCAGGCATTTCTTCCCGGTCGAGCAACCGGACCCGCCGGCCTGCTGGACCACCGGGCTGAAGAACGGATCTCTCTTCCCCGTCATGGACCACTTCTTGTCTTC
>WNFG01000469.1_pt1 | contig 59879 bp, 44 predicted proteins | sample 5400431 | NCBI WGS metagenome assembly WNFG01 (sample SAMN13153346, study PRJNA577476) | soil metagenome | isolation source: 120 cm saprolite under Douglas fir tree site 2 hole 3 replicate 2 | place: USA:California | collected 2015-04-18
TGTTGGCGCTAGCAGCGCATGCCGCTGCCGGTGCTGACAAGGGTGGGAACCACTGCAGTGGTGGACCGTGTGGCTACCCAGGAGCTTCTTGTCCACCAAAATTCTGCGTATGCGTTGCGGCCGGCCAACGCGATGTTTGTGTGTCCAAGAAGCTGTTCAACTAAACACCGGGAAAGCCAAGTTGGGACAGGTTCATCCCAGGACCACGCCAACGCGGCACAGCGCTGTTGATTGCCAGCCGTGGCCCTGGCGTTCTTTTCCCAGGTAGCTGGGCGGGATGGCCCTTGACTTTGTCTGGTTCGTCTCGCCGTTGCCGAAGCCATCCATCCCGGCCCCATGCTTCGGCGGAATGCTAGGCGCTCTCTCAATTGGAGCTATCATGAAAAGCTTTGTTTCCATCGTCTCGCTGTTGGCCCCGCTGCTACTGACCGGCTGCGGAGCCGCCAGTACGCCGCCTCCGCCACCACTGCCGCACGTCACCTCGCTGGCCGTTGTGCCGCAATTCATCTTTCTCACCATCGGCGGCACCGAGCAGCTTACTGCCTCGGCGACGCTCAGCGACGGCACTATAGCAACGCCACCGTCGGCCTGCTGGTCCTCGTCCGACGCGAAAATTGTCAATGTCAGTGCCCAAGGGATGGCCTCCGCGCTCGCAACCGGCACAGCCACCATCAGTTGCGCCGATGAAGGCGAGACGGCCTCGACCACTCTCACCGTCCAGCCCGCATTTTCTTCCAGCGCTTTTCAATCCGGGACGATCTTGTACCTCGAGAACATCGTGGGTGCTGATGATGTGCGCCTTGGCATGGATACCAGCTTCGGCGCTGCCATTGGCCAATTCTCGCTCAACGGCTCTGACGCGGTTGCCAAAGCCAGTTACGGCAGCCATTTCTTCGGCGTGGGCCTCTTCGATGGTGATGATACCCGGTATGACAACTGCGGCGGCTGCACACTGCACTATGGTTGGAATCCCACGGAATGCTGCGACCAATATCGTCACGGCAGCCCGGTGCTGGCCCAAAGCGTCGTCGGCGACACCATCTATATAAAGTCAAACCTTTTAGAGTGGATCCCAGACGACAAGGGTGGAGGCCCCACCCAGCCCGTGCTGACAGACATCATCATGGAAAAATGGATCTCTCCCGTAGCGAACCATCCTTACGTCTTCCAGGTGCGTTATAAGCTCACACACATTGGCACGGACCGCCATGCCGAGCAGTACAACGCCGTCCCCTCCTACGAAATTGCCGCTAGTCTTTTCAGCCAATTCGATTTTTATACCGGAACCGCCGCGGGTTCCGCCGCACCAACGTCTACCATGCCGTTGCCTCAAACGCCGCTGTTTACCTTTCAATGGCTCTCGGAAGGTTGGGGCGCGCTCACGAACCAGCAGGACTTCGGCTTCGCCGCTTACAACCCGCAAGCGTTTCCCTACGTGACCGCCAACAAAACTACCACCGATCCGACCGACCAAGTCAGCGGCTTCTCCTTCCTTACACCGACCAGTTTCTTCCCCGGTTCGAGCGTGCAGTTCGATACCTTCCTCACGCTCGGCAACTACAAAACGTGGCAGCTCGAAACCTATGACATCAAGCGCCGCCTTGGACCGTTCCCGGACAGCGCTCCTCCTTTTGGCCTCATTAACACCACCCCAGCAACGGGATCAACTATTTCGGGCCTCGTTTCGGTTGATGGCTGGGCGTTCAGCAGTGCCTCCGACACGAGCGCGAGCGTCGAACTGTACGTGGATGATGTGCTCAAGGCCTCCGGCTTAGCGAACATTCCCCGCCCTGACATCGCCGTGGCTTTGCACGGTGCTCCCCTCAATTGTGCCTTCCACTTCGATCTCAATACCACGCAACTCATCAATGGGCAGCACACGATCGAAGTCAGGGCCAAAGACGCCGCCGGCAATGTAGGGCTGCTACCGCATCGCATCGTAACCGTTCAAAATTGAGGAGCGCGCGCATGATTCACCTGAGTCCAATCCTCACAATGCGACCAGCACTCCTGCTCACGAGGCAGACGCTTCCCTCCATGGGTGTGACGCTGACCATGGGTTTGCCCACTGTTCAGAACGCGCTTATGCAGCAAGCTATTAACATGACGCCTGTATGACACTGCGATTCTCAAGTGTTGAGAAGGAAGAATAACGCTTTATAGCTAGCTGAGAGAGGAGAAGCTTTTGGCTTGCTAGACCAGATTTGAACCAGCAACTTTCGGGTAAGAACCGCACGGTCTGCCATTCGGGCGCAAATTCACGTTCCACTCCTGAGCTCCGAATAAACTGATTCCTTGTCGTTGGTGAAGTCGTTGGACAAGTGTTAGACAAGTTGGACAACTTCCGCGTGTTGAAGAACACCACGCAATCGCAATGTAAGCCTATGAGAGAACGAGGAATAGCGCGGTCTGGGGAATTTGATTTGATCCGCCGACCTCCTGGCCCGAGACCAGGCGGTCAGCGAATATATGTGTGTCTGTAAATTATTGGTTCTAAAAGAATGGTCGGGGCGAATGGATTTGAACCATCGACCTCCTGGTCCCGAACCAGGCGCGCTAGCCAGGCTGCGCTACGCCCCGACAGACTCGCTCGGGCCGAACTTTTCGCCCCAAGCGCTACACTCAGATTAACATAGCCCCGCGCCCGGCTACACCAGTAAACTTTCTCGCCTGACCACACGGGCGAACGACCGTCTGTGCCGAACGCCATTTATCAACTGCAACAGAGACCACCCGCTGCTCTCCATTAATCTGCGCTCTCTTTCGTCAGAAAAAAGAAATGCCGCCGGAAGGACCGTGCCTCCCGGCGGCGGGTCGGAGCCAGTATTTAGCCGACTAGAACGAGTAACGCGCTCCCACCTGGAACACGCGAGGCTGCCCCTGAATTTGAACGAAATTGGACCAGACCGTCGGAGGGTTCAGATTCCGTAAAGCGGGATCGCGGGCGACGCCGATGCCCGTACGGTTCCTAGTGTCGATCTGGCCAAACGATTGCGCGTTGGCGACGTTAAACACATCCCAACGGAGCTGCAGCTGGTGCTTTTCACTCCAAGGCATGTTCAAGGTCTTCGCCAGACCAAGATCTACATTCATATATCCAGGGAAGCGGAGGTAATTTCGTGGGCCTGTTTCGCCGGGATAGGCATTTCGGAAGCTCTGATAGATCGCCTTGATGTTACAGTCGCTACCGCCAAAGAGCTTCGGCGTGCCTGTACGGTTAGGGCAAGTCTGGATCGGACCCAAAGGAGTGACATTGGCTTGCACGTTCCAGTTGGTCGCCCAGCGGGCATCGTCGAAGGGCGACAGCACAGGTAGCCCCGTGTTCCAGCGGTAGATACCCGAGAGCTGCCATCCGCCTATGATGGCATCCACAGCTCGATTGCTGCTGTTCATAAATGCTTTGCCCCTCCCGAATGGCATTTGCCACACGGCGTCGGCATTGACAAGATGTCTTATATCGAAAGTGGAGTTGCCATACCAGCTTCTTTGGCGAATCGGATTTACGATAAAGGCCGCAGAACTGTAGCCGGCTGCCCCTTGCAATCCGGAAGCATCGTCCAACGAGTGCGCATACGTGTAGTTCAAGTCCAATGTCAGCGTGCTGAGCCGCTGCCGCACTGTCATTGCTAGGGCGTTGTAATCCGAATTCCCAACCGTACTCCATGCGGAAAGGGCGCCGTATTGCGGCTGCATGAATCGCGTGGGTAACCCGGCATCGAATAGCGCTATGTCAATTTGGGCTTGCCCATCTGTCCAGTCATTGCCGGCAAAAAACGCAAACGGGTTCGTGGGGTGCCCGCCACCGCCGCGGCTTTGCAACCCATAGAACACCTGCGTAGGGGTCCAGTTGGAAGGAAAGCCTGCCTGGATGTTCGGATCATTATTCATGAGGGTTACCAAATTGGCAGGGAAAAGATTATCGAAGAACGGAATGGATGCGATTTGGCTGGTGTCCACGTCTAGCTGGCGCTGCTTTTCCAAAATCGTCCCCGCCGTGTACCAGTCCATGCCGCTCTTCGGATCGCGAACGTCGTTGAAGGCTACAGCGTCCCGGCGGGCCAGCAGGCTTCGTCCCATACGTCCTATGTAGGACACGGAAAGAGTGGTGCCCGCCCGCATTTCGCGTTCGACCGTGAAATTCCAGACATATTCCTTGGGCGCGTGCAAAGTCGAATCCACGCCCGTCTCGATTCGCTCCCCTTCATCGATGGGTTGCGACAAGGGAAACTTGAGGCTGCCAGGCACAACCACGTTGGGAAGAGACCGAACATCTTGGTTGAAGCTGGTGAACAATGGCCCCAGCGGCTTTGTGCCCCCCGTCACTGTGTCGTATGTATTCGCAGGGGTTGTGAAGTTCGACGTGAAGCCGAGAGTATTGTTCAAGTCCCAGTCCACGGCAAGCGCCTGCCCGTAGTTGTCGTTGACCATCGCGAAGCCGCCTCGCACGGCGGACTTGCCGGCGTCCCCAAAGAGCGCGTGCAACAGCCCCGTTGAATAGCCGGGAGACCAGGCTGCGGCGACACGCGGCAGGAAGATGGTCTTGTCCCAGTTGTACAACGGCTTTCCTCCATTGGCTGGGCCGGAGCGATTGATAACCACCGGGGCGGTGAAATTATTGCCTTGGGCCGCGGCGGCGAGGCGGTCCTGGAAATACGTTCCAAGCGGTATCGTGGGCTGAACTTCAAACCCCTGGGTCTCGTAGACCGGCCGCTCCAGGCTGTAGCGGAGCCCTAAGGTGAGCGTGAAGTGTGGTCGAATCTTCCAGGAATCCTGCACGTATTCGTCGTACGCTTGCGTGGCGAAGTTCCGCGAGCTGGCGATTCCCGGGTTGAACAGGCTGCCGTCCTTGTTGAACGTGAAGTTCGCCGTGTATTCGGAGAACCGTCCGATCGCGGCAGTCGCGGCGTTTTGCACTTCCGCACTGGAGTTCAGCGATTGCCCCGCTTGGCCGCCTGGCAGATTGTTCGTTGTCAAGTAATTTTGGAACGCGTTGTTAACATGGTCTCCGGCTCCAAAATAAAAGGAAGGGTTCGTGACCGCATTATCAAACGCATTCGCAAAGCTAACCCTAGCGTTTTTGATCTTGCGGAAGTTGGCTCCAAATTGAATCGTGTGATTGCCGTGGATCCACGAAAGATCATCCGTGATGTTGTGCACCGGCGTTATCCTGCTCACGGTGTGCGTTTGGCCGTTCGGCTGGAATACAAACCGGAAACTAATGTCATTCCCGGTGCTATCCCCGCCCTGCGAAAACGCCTGCCTCGTAAACCCGTAACGGAGATTATTCACCCAGTTGTTTCCGATCGTCCAGTTGTGGCCAACGGCCACACCGCGCGGGTGGCTCCAAACCAGCGGCGAGGCGGTCCCTGGGAGCCACTGCGGAAGAACCTGGTGATCATAGATCACGTTCAAGCGGGCGAAAAGATTCTGCTTGCTGTTAAGCGTGTAATCGAACTTCGCAACGTGCGAGTTCAGCTTTATAGGCGTGGGCGCGTTGAATCGAAAACCCCCTGTATTTAACCCATCGCCCTGTGTTGTATCGTTGGCTGGGTATTTGGCTGCCGCGTCGGCTAGAGCCTTCAGCGCCGTCTGATTGATGCCCGTGTCCGAATACACCTGCTGAACCTGCTGCGCACTCAGCGAGGATTTTACCGGTGCATTACAAGCCTTGTCGGGACAATAGGTGTAGTTGATAATGCCTTGCCCCAGGCTTGCAAGCGGAACGACTCTAGATTCGGGTGAGGCTGTGGCATCGCGGCGGCCTTCATAGTTATAGAAGAAGAACAACTTGTCCTTCACGATCGGCCCACCAAGACCTCCGCTAAATGTATTTCGTACCAAATTCGTCCGGGGAACTCCCGCGGCATTGTTGAACCAATCATTGGCCTCAAATGCAGTGCCCCGGTAGAATTCAAATGCCGAGCCGTGCAGCGCGTTCGAGCCTGATTTGGTCACTAAATTGACCTGGGCGCCAGAGGTACTTCCCTGATTCGCGTTTCCATTTGCCGTGGTGACGCGAAACTCCTCGATCGCCTCGGTATTGAGTCGCAGAACTGGGCCCGTAGTGATATTGTGCCGGTCGGTATCAATCTGGCCGATCACCAGATTATTGGTAGTTCGCGGTACCTCGGCATTGCCCGTTTGCGCGTTGTTGATATCCACGCCGTCCAGCGTAACGTTCGACTGGTCGGCTCGCGACCCCGTTACGTAGCCTTCGCGCGTGGCACCCGGCTGCAGACTGAGCAAATCGACCAGGTTGCGGGCTTCCAGCGGAAGCTGCGTAATCTGAACCGATTCAATGACGTTTCCGAGCGTGGCGTCTTGCGTATTGATGACCGCGTCTTGAAGGCTCGCCTTCACCTCAACCGTTTGGCTCATTGCCCCTACGCTCAATTGCACGTTGGTTTCGGTCGGCCTACCGATTAGGGCCCGCACATTGTCGATGACTTCCTTGTTGAATCCTTTGGCCTCGATCTCCAGGCGGTAATCAGCAGGCGATATTAAGTCAAACAAGTACGCACCCGTCCCCGAAGACTGCGTGCTCCGCGCGGCATTGGTCGCGACGTTGGTGAGCGTGACCTTCGCACCAGCCACTGGTTTACCCTGCGGGTCGGTGATCGTCCCTACCACGGATGACGTGCCGGTCTGCGCCCACGCGCTTGCGACCGATATGAGAAACACTGCGAGGCTGACCAAGAGATTGCGCTTGATTGAGAACGAATTCATAAACTACCCCTTTCGCGCACCATGATTGAAGATCAAACCAAATCCAAATAGGAAGGTGCCGGACAATTGAGAAGCAGCGCAGACTCGCCGCTGGCTCAAGACCCTTAACGAGATGTCAATGGACCCCGGACAACCTCACCCGCCACTCGACTAAATCTATTCTTGACGACGCTTTTAGAACAGGTTGCCTGAGGATGTCAAGTCAAGTTATTTCGATTCGATCCTGCGGCTTTCCAGACCTGCCCCACCCCTGAGTCTGCTTCCGATTGCATCTGGGCCGGCGGCTGGGCCGCCTTGCCTGTCCGCTCTGGCTACAAATTGGTGAGGGCGTACCCCCTACCAAACAAATAATTCCCCCCGAGGATCTACTTGAGGAACACGAAGAAATTGCCCCGTGGAACAGCAGGGGAGGTCTTATCTAGTCCAAATGCAATAGCTTAGCCTCAGTAATGGCTGGAATCGCCCGAATCGGCCCAAGGATCGAAGCCGACACCTGTCCGTCCACGCGCACAAGAGAAACCGCGTCCGCTCCGCGTTGGGCTTCGCGCCGCCCCAGCGCAAACGTGGCGATATTGACGCCCAGCTTCCCTAAAGTGCTCCCAATCTGCCCGATTACTCCGGGCTCATCCCGGTTCCTCAAATAAAGAATCGTGCCCTCCAGCTGCGCCTCCAGCGGAATGCCTTCGATCTGCAGTACCCGCGGGGATCCATCGTGGAGAACCGTGCCCTCCGCCGTAAAACCTGCCGTCGACCCGGTCTTTTCCGGCAGGGCGGAGACTTCCAGCGTGTTCGGGAAGCCGTGCTCGCGCTTGCGAGTCTCTTCCTCGACCGTCAAGCCCCGGGCCGCCGCCATCGCCGGTGCATTGACGACGTTCACTTTCGCGTCCAGCACCGCGTTCAGCACGCCCGCAAGTACTGCGCTGCGAAGCAGATGCGTTCCTACCTCGGCCACTTCCCCGGCGTACCGGATGCGAATCCGTGCCGGGCGCGAATCCGCCGCCTGTGAAACCAGCGCGCCGAGCCGCTCCGCCAGTTCCAGGTAAGGCCGCACTCGCCGGTATTGGTCCGGCGAAAGAGCCGGCAGGTTCACCGCATTGCGAATCACTCCTTCCACAAGATAGTCCCGGATCTGCGACGCCACCTGGGTGCCCAGCTCTTCCTGCGCCTCGGCTGTGGAACCCGCCACATGCGGTGTCGTGATCACGTTCGGAAGCCCGATCAGCGGGCAATTTTTCGGCGGCTCCTCAGCAAAGACATCCAGCGCGGCCCCGGCAACGTGGCCGCTCTTAATCGCCGCCGCCAGGTCCGCTTCGTTGATAAGCTCCCCGCGCGCGGCATTGATGATGCGCACGCCCTTCTTCATTTTCGCGATGGACGCCGCGTTGATCATCTCCCGCGTTTGCGGACTTACCGCCGTGTGCAGCGAAATAAAGTCGCATTCCGCCAGAAGTTGCTCGAACGGCACGAGTTCCACGGACAGTTCCCGTGCCGCCGCTTCGCTGATGAAGGGATCAAACGCCACAACGCGCATATCGAACGCTTCCGCCCGCAACGCCACTTCGCTGCCGATGCGCCCGAGACCGACCAGACCCAGTGTCTTGCCGCGTACCTCCGCGCCAGACGACGATTTTTCCCAGCGGCCTTCACGCATCGCCGCGTCGAATTTCGGAAGCTGCCGCACCAGCGCCAGCAAAAGCGCGAAAGTATGTTCGGCAACACTGACGGAACTTCCGCCCGGCGTGCTCATGACCAGAATGCCTCGCTGGGTTGCCGCTTCCAGGTCGATATTGTCAACGCCCACGCCGGCGCGGCCCACGGCGCGCAGTTTTTTCGCCAGGTCCAGCAATTCCGCGGTGACTTTGGTCGCGCTGCGCACAATCAGGGCATCCGCATCGACGATCTCCGCGTTGAGCGAATCTTTCGTCGTCAGTACGGTGTTCCACCCCGGCTGCTCCTGCAGCAGTTGCACGCCCCGCTCGCTGATCTTGTCCGCGACGATGATTTTCATCAGGCCTCTTGCCTTCCCCAGCGGGTTCGCCCCGCGCAGTATAAGCATTCAAAAGTAGCGAGCCACTCGCGCGCTGTCAAATAAGTACCGCTCATACCGCGCCTCGCGCGGGCGGCAAGCATTCTTTCACGACGGATTTCCCGGTCTGCTATATTCAATGACGTGAGGAACCGGAGATGAGTCTTGCCGAAAAAATTCAAAAAGACCTGGTCGACGCCATGCGCGCCAAGGAAGAACTGCGTCTCAGCGTCCTGCGGGGAATCAAGGCGGCCATCAAGCACAAGGAAGTAGAAAAAATTCGCGCGCTCGACGAGGCCGAGTCCATTCAAATCCTGCAAACGCTCGTAAAGCAGCGCAAGGAATCCATCGAGCAGTTTTCAAAAGGCAATCGCCCGGAACTCGCCCAAAAAGAAACCAAAGAGCTTGCCATTATCGAATCGTATCTGCCTGCAGGCGCCAGCGAAGCCGAAATGGACGCGGCTATCTCCAAGGCCATTTCCGAATCTGGCGCGAACTCCATCAAACAGATGGGCGCGGTTGTGAAAGCCGCCAAGGCCGCGCTGGAAGGCAAGACCGTCGACGGCAAAGCGCTCAGTGATCGCGTGCGCGACCGTCTCTCGAAACTGGGCTGAGAATTCGCATCGTTCCTTTAGCATGCCGCTCCCGGAAACCATCGCGATGCGCTTCACGGAAGAGGACGCCGGCTACGTCACCGTGCGTCCGGTCGTGAAACAGACATTTCGCCTAGCCGAGCTTGCGGACATGGTCGTGAGCGTGACGGGCAAGAATGTCCCGCGCGTGCAGCAAATTTTCCGCGCCGGCACCGTCGTCTACAACGGTTACCGCTACTGGTGGGAAGGTTTCTCTTCCAACGAAAACGAAGTCACGGGACTCCTTGCGCTTTTCCCGGATGACGATCCCGCGCGTCTTTTTGACTCGGCCGAAGTGTCCGCGGTCTCTCTAGAAATCGGCGGCGGCGCGGAGCGTTCTCTGGTCGGCATCGCGCGCCGCGAAGCTTCGGCCAAGCGTCTCTTACAAAGACGGAGCCCGTGGGAAATCCTGCTCACTGCGGCAAAAAATTCAATTCCGCGCTACGAGAAGTATTCCCATGCGGACCGCGCCGATGTCTATCACGGCCATCTCTCTCCGGAGACGGCCGCCCTGCTCTTGAAACAATTGCGCGACGCCGCTCCTCGCGCACTGCGGAAAAAATTGGCTCCGCTGCAGCCTCCCGCCGCCATTCTCCTCTTCGTCCCTCGCAAGAATTCTGCCGTAGCGGGAACGTCGCCATAGAATAGGACTCACGATGGCACTTACTCCAGACACCAGCACTCGCAACAGTTACGCGCTGGCCCTGCTCCGCATCGGCGTCGGCATTCTTTTCCTGATCTTCGGCCAATACAAAGTTTTCGGCACGGCGTTTACTCTTCAGGGCGGCTTTCAGTACTGGATCAACAAATTCATCGAGGGCGGCGCTTACCCGTTCATGGCGCCCATCCTCCGCGGCTTTGTCCTCCCGCACGCCACGATCATCGCCTTCCTGGTAGCCTACGGCGAATTGGCAATCGGGCTCGGGCTAACTCTCGGCCTCCTGGTACGTCCCGCCAGCTTCGGCGGTCTCCTCCTCATGCTCACCATGCTCTTCTCTTCGGACTATCCCGGCGCAGGAGCCCCCCTCTGGCAATACTTTGGCGCCAGCCTCAGCCACTCGGCATTTGCCCTGTGCTTCCTCGCGTTTCTGTTCGGGCGCGCCGACGCCATCTGGTCAGTCAAGACCCTGCGCAAAAACAACGCGCGCAATAATCAAGACGGAAACTAGTGAGCAGCAGGCTTCAGCACCGCGGTATTCCGTTCGTCGCCTGCAATGACGCGATAGAGCTTCTTCAAATCCTCGACCTTGCTGAGCGGCACGCTCAACTCTTTCACCTCAAACGTCCGCGTGTATTTCAAGGTGTTCCCGTTCACTTCCGTCTTGCTGTGATAGCTTGCGAAGCTATAGTCCGCGTTCACCGGCGGCGGCAGGTCATCCACCTCGTAACCCGCCGGCAGCGTAATTTCAAACGTGTCCGTGTCTCGCGACGGCCCCTCGAATTCCACCGGATATTTCCTCGGTTCCTTTGTTTCCAACAAGTCACTCGATTTATTGCCGATGAACCGCGGACGAACCAGCAACAGATTTCCCGCCGACTTCGCGTAGTTCTGAGCAACAACGGAGTAGTTGTACAGAAACGGCTGATCCGTCAGTTGCAAATTGCCCACGGTCGCTTTCGTAATTTGAAAGGTCCCGAGGGAATTGGAAAGTAAAGATTCGATCGGCTTGATCCTGTCTGCATCCTTCGTCACGGTTCGGAGCGCCCATCGCTGCGACCAGGCACGGTCGCCCACTCTTGTTTCTTGTACCTCGCCGCTCACCGTCCCCGTTGCGCTCAGGCTGAGCTTGGCGGTCCGCTGAATTCCGTTCATTGCGGGAGGCAATCTCGGAAGCTCGACCAGGTCACCACCATCCGGCGTTACCAACAAACCGTAATTCGCCTGCAGAGCGCCATTGAGCTGGCCAAATGGAGTCAATTCATCTGTCGGATCAAAAAACAGAATCTTGCCGAGCTTCGGGTGGGCCATGGTGGCAACAAGCGAGCCGTCTGTGACTCCCTCAGGCAATTTGATGGCAATGATCGCGTGATCGAAGCCGCCCATGTGAGCCGGCGTCTCTGGCGTAACGGAGCCTCGCTCGGAATTAATTACCACGTAATAGGAATCGATGCCGATCTCATGCAGCATCGCTCCCATCAACGTTGCTTTATCCTTGCAGTCTCCGTAATGGTGAGTGAGCACCTCCGCAGCGGGGTGCGGTTGCCACCCCCCGATTCCCAACTCGATCGCAACATACCGGATGTCCCGCTGCGCAAAATTCCCCAAGCTCTTCATCTTTTCAAGCGGAGTAGTCGCGGATGACGTCAGCGATACCACTTTCTGTTTGAGTTCCGCAGAAGCATCTCGCCGTCCGCTGGTCAGGCCTTGGTACCAAATCCCCATTTGTTTCCAGTCCTGAAATCCCTGGTTCTGCGCCGACCCACCCGGTGGGAAAAACGAAACGATCATCTGGCCCGCCACGCCTTGCCAGGGCGGCATATTGTCTTCATGCTTGATTCCCTTGACCTCGCTCACGGACCATTGCGACTGATTTCCCGATTGGGCAGGCTTGGCTTCCGGATAATTCATCCATGTGACTTTGTATTCCCAACCCGATGGGAGCTGCAGCGCGTAATGCGCTTCCCGAACGGGATTTGATTCCTGAAAGTGCCAAACGTCTTGCAAGACGAACGGCTGGTCCTCCTTCTCGAACTCGTATCCCACGATGTTCCCCGGATCGGCGGCGGGGATGCGCAGGAGTTTGTCTTTCACGTCGGAGACCAGTTCGCTTCCATCTATCTTCGGCAGCGAAATCTCCATCGCTTCTTTGTCTTTCACTTCATAGTCTTTGCCCTGCGCGGGGATGCACCAGCCGCGCATGCCGGTGATCTTCGAACGGGAGTTATAAGAAACCGCCAGCGTGCCATACTCGCGGCCGCCGGGCCGCAGAATTTTGTAGGCTTCACGAACGGTTATTTTGATTTTGTCCGCGGATTGCACCGTTACGATGCGCTCGGAGTAAAGCAGCACCACGTCCGTCTTCTCATCGTGCGCGGGCAGAGGCACATTTACCAGCGCGTGCATCCATGCGGGGGCATCTCCAGCGGCGGACTGCGGCACTCCGACAAGACAACCCATAAACCCAAAGGCAAAACAAATCAGTATGCGCCGCATATTAATTGCTCGCCGCCGCCGCTCCGGGCTGCAACACAATCTGTTGTTCATCTCCCGTCCTCACTATCTGAAAAAAAATCCGGAGCGTCGGATAGAGTTTCGCCTCTACCATTAACAGATCCATATTCAGCCGCCGCGTGAGGTGCAACGCACCTTTGTTGTTTTCCACCTTCAGGCTGTAAACGGCAGCCTTGGCGTCGAGGTCCTGCACGGGCGGCAAGCTATTCACTTGCCAGCCCAGCGGTAGGTCGATCCTCACATCATCAAGCTTTTCTGATGGATAAGAAAAATAGATCGCGTGAACACGGTTGGCATGTTCGAACGCGTGCTTTTCGGGCGCGCTGAAGAGCCCCACCGGCACTAGGGCTCGCCGGCCCGCTCCCGAAACCCAGCCTGGCACTTTCAGCTCGAATTCGGCCACCAGCGTAGGCGTCGAGCCTCCCCAATCCGGCTGGTTCGTCAAATCCAACTCGATCCCCACCGGGATGTACTCTTTCACCTGATCCTCGAGAAACTTTTTCCGGTTGGTCGCGTCTTCGTTTCGTTCTTCGATTCTCCGCCAAAGCGCTTCCAACCCGGAAAAGGTAACCGTCAGCTTCCCTTCCAGGGATCCGGTTTCCGTCAGCTTCAATTCGGCCTTCCGTTCGATTCGGGAATCCGAACTCGGCGGAAGCGTGGTGGTCACCCAGCTTCCACCCTCCTTGTCGAGTCGCAGCCCCTTCACCGCGGTCTCGGGCCACGACAGCAATCCAAATGGAGCAAATGCCGTTGCGGGGTCACAGTACACTTCCTTCCCGTTCAATTTCACCAGCACGACGTCGCCATTCAGCTGGTTCGTATTCATTAGTAGAGGATTGAAAAAATACTCGCTGCGCGACGAGATATAAACCGAGTAGGCATCGAATCCCGCAGCCCTGGCCATGGCAAGAAACAGCCAGTTGATCTGGCGGCCATTTCCGTAACCCCGCTTCCAAAGATCTTCGACGTTATTTATCTCCTTCAGCTTTTCGCGCTTCTGCTCCTGTTCCGTTTTCTCCGTCTCCCAGGAAGTGTTCCGGAATTTTTGCACCTTGGCGTAAATCTTCTGCAGTTTTGCTTCCGGCGTGTCATTGGGCGCCACCGTTTCCGCGACTGCCTGCTCCATCGCCTTGCGCTTCCCGGTGAAGCCTTCCACCCTGTCGTTCAACTTCTTCCCTTCCTTTTTCCAGAACTTGTCCGGGTCTTTTTCTGCGCCGCTTTCGCTATAGATGAAATCAACGCGGAATTTCAGCTCGTTCTGCGGCGGCATGTAGTCTTCGATCTGGAACGCGGGAATATTCTGTGATTCCAGCCGGACGTAGCCTCCTTCATTCTTCGGCGGCACGGTTCCCGCCGGCAGCCCGGCCGGCCAGCTCCAGCGAAGCGCAAAATCCTGATTCGGTCTCAGGCTGAATTTGCCGCGTTTGGTGAAGAGTTCCTCGCTCAGGATCCAGTGCGAGTTGTAGACGTAACCCTCGTTCAGGTCGTACGCGTAGTGATATTCAATGATGCTGCCGGCCTGCACATCGGGCAGGGTAAAGGTTTTCGCCAAATACTTTAATCCCTTTGCTTTTACGATGGTCTTGTCAAAGGCCTTCCCCTCGAAGTTCACGATCGAGCCATCCGGCCGGATTGTCCGGGCCTTAATGCCGTGGATATTTCCCTCGTCCTTAAAAAAGGGAATCTCCACGTCGGCGTACTTTCTGCCTTCTTCCGTCAGGATCTTGATCCTCGCGTAGTTGAATTCGTGCGGCGTACGGTTGCTGTCATCCCTGTCCACCTGCCGGTACAAATATACCGCCGGCGCTCCGGGCGCTTCCGGCACGCTGGTCATCTTCAACTCTTCTTGAGAGATGGGCTGCCATTCGTCGCCGGCGCTTACGGATTGCGTGCGTTGTGCGACGGCCGCCACGAACAGCAACAAAACGAGCACAAACAGCCGGCGATAGCTCACGATAGTTCTCCCAATTTGTTTTGGCAGGATGAGGAATTCGAAGGGCTGCGGACAATGACACCCCAACTCGCTCCTCGGGGAATTGGCCGCCCGGCGGCCACCAAAGCCGCAGCCACCAGCGAAGCGGTCACCAGTGGTACTGACGGATTCGCGGTCGCCCGCGCTTTGAGAGGATCCCGTCCCATGGCGTTGTTGCCGACCTGAGCAACGTATACCGCCGGACACTACAGGGATGCCCCGTCTCTGTCAATAGAGCTCGAAGTGCCGTACCTTCTTGCGCCCCCTGGCGCGGCTAGGATTCTCTTCCCCACTTCGCCTACCTGCGGCATAATCCCCCCGCACAGGGCCATATTGGCATTCGATTCCGGCAAATGGGGAGGACTCAGTGAGCGAACAAACGGGAGGGCGCGAAAGGGCATGGAGCTCCACGGCGCCTCCGGGTGAATTCCGCACCTACGTATCGGCCGACGAAAGCCCGAAGGAATTTACCATTCGCGCGGTGATCCTGGGCGCGCTCTTCGGACTGCTCTTCGGCGCGGTCACCGTGTACGTTGGCCTCCGCGCCGGGCTCACCGTTTCTGCCTCAATCCCCATTTCCGTGCTCTCCATCAGCATTCTTCGCGCGTTTGGCCGCTCCACCATTCTTGAAAACAATATCGTGCAAACCACCGGCTCGGCGGGGGAATCGCTTGCCGCGGGCGTAATGTTCACGATCCCGGCGCTGATTTTTCTAGGCTTCGGCTCCGAATTCACGTTTTGGCGGATTTTCCCACTGGCTCTTCTCGGCGGTTGGCTCGGGGTACTCTTCATGGTGCCGCTGCGGCGTCAGCTCATCGTCAAGGAGCATGGCAACCTCGCATTTCCCGAAGGCACTGCTTGTGCTGACGTCCTAGTCGCAGGCGAACGCGGCGGCTCCTTCGCAGGCCGCGTCTTCTGGGGACTCGGTCTCGGCGGTGTTTACACCTTCCTCATGAACACCGTTCAAGCGTGGACATCGCAGCCGGAAAGCCGGCCCAGTTGGTTCCCCGGCGCGAGTTTTCGCGCGGCTATCACCTCGGAATATCTCGGCGTCGGCTACATCATCGGTCCGCGCGTCTCCGGCATACTCTTCGCCGGCGGAATCATTTCCTGGCTGGTCATGATGCCCGCCATCAAGTTTTACGGCCAGCTTGCCGGCAACATACCGATTTATCCGTCCACCATTCCCATTCCGCTCATGACGCCGGACGACATCTGGCGCAGCTACATTCGCCCCATGGGTGCAGGCGCGGTCGCGGCCGCCGGGTTGATTACCCTGCTGCGCACCTTGCCGACAATCATTTCCGCACTCCGCGCCGGCTTGAAAGACGTGCATGCTGAAGGCGCGGGCCAATCATCAGCTTCCAGCCGCATAGACCGCGACGTCTCCATGCGCTGGGTCATCCTGGGCTCGCTGCTGATTATTTTTTTGATGTGGGTGCTGCTGACATTTCACCCGATGAAGGGCGCCAACACGCAGTGGTACCACAATCTTCTTGCCGGCATCTTCGTCACCATATTCGGCTTTCTCTTCGTCACCGTGGCGGCGCGCATCAGCGGCCTGCTCGGCAATTCCTCGAACCCGGTCAGCGGCATGAGTATCGCCACGCTGATGGCCACTTGCGCGATCTTTTTTGTGGCCGGGTGGACGGCGCCGAATTATGAAGTGCTGGCGCTGATGATCGGTGGTGTGGTCTGTACCGCCGCGGCTATCGCCGGCGCCACTTCGCAGGACTTGAAGACCGGCTACCTCGTCGGCGCCACGCCCAGGTTGCAGCAATTGGGGCTGCTCGTGGGCGTTACGGTTTCCACCATCGCCATCGGCACAACCCTCAGCCTGATGAATAAAGGCCTCGAGAAATATATCCCGACGGAGATTCCGGTCAATCTCCAAGCATTGCCGGAAGGCGTTAAAGTCGAAAGGGACACCTTTACACATCTAGGAAAAAAGTTCGTCCTCATCAACGCCTTGAGCTCGCACGAAATTCCCGATGGCGAATATCTCTATGATCCGTCGACGAAGCAGATCGAGTTCCAATGGGCCCAAGGCATCGGTAGCGATAAGGCTCCGGCTCCGCAGGCGCGGCTTATGGCCACGGTGATTCATGGCATTTTGAATCAGCGCTTGCCCTGGCGGCTGGTGCTCATGGGTGTGGCCTTGGTGATAGCGGTGGAAGTTCTCGGCGTGCGCTCGTTGGCCTTTGCTACCGGCTCCTATCTTTCCATCGCCACCACGGGAGCCATGTTTGCCGGCGGCCTCGTCCGCGCGCTGGTCGAAGCCACCACCAAGAAAAAAGACGAAAGCGAGGCCAGCCCTGGGGCGCTCTATTCCAGCGGCTTGATCGCCGCCGGAGGCGTTTTTGGCCTGCTTGGCATTATTATCGCCCTTCTGCAGGACCCGGAAATTTCCACTCGCGTCCCGCATTGGCTCACATCCGTTCTCGGCCTGCCCTGGCGCGCCGATCTTTTCGCCTTTGGTCCCAAATTGATGGGACCGCTGGCCACCAGCAACCTTTTCGGCATTTTCATGTTCGCGCTTCTGGCGGCCTCGCTCTTCTACTTCGCCCGCAAGAAGCTGGATTGATTCCTGCTGCGCTGCGCCTAAAGCCGAACTGAACCGTTTCAGGAATTCAAGATCGCTTCTTTGACGGGAACGCTTCCGGGTCTTACACTGGGAAGTATGGGCTCAAGGCCGCGCATCAAAAACTACCGGGTCAGCTTCAATTTTTACATTACCCCGGGTGTTCAGTGGCTCGTCGTCACAACCTTCGCGGTCTTTTTTCTGCAAGTGCTCATTCGGGTTTTCGCCGGGGCTCTCGCTCATCAAAAAATGCTTTTCTGGTTCGGCCTCGTCCCGGCTGGCGTTTTTCCCGGACTTCGTATCTGGCAGCCCTTCACCTACATTTTCCTGCATGACCCGACCGATTTCCTGCACGTGCTCTTCAATATGCTCATGCTTTGGATGTTCGGTCGCGAGTTGGAACTGGTCTGGGGCAGGGCGCGATTCATCCGCTATTACTTTCTAACCGGCGTCGGGGCGGGCCTGATCGAAGTTCTGGTGAAGACCGTCCCAACTTTTTTTGGTCACGCGCCGTCCTACGTCCCGACCATAGGCGCGTCTGGAGCGATCTTCGGCATTTTTGCTGCTTGCGCGATTTTATTCCCGGACCGGCAAGTGAGTATTATGTTTCTGCCGATTCGCATGTCTATGCGTTCGTTTGTGCTGTTGCTGGCTGGAATGGAGTTCTTTCTTCCTTTGTTGCTTCGTTCCGCGGGAGACAATGTTAGCCACGTATGTCATCTCGGCGGCATGCTCGTGGGCTGGCTGTACCTGCGTCGCGGTTCTTTCCTCTATGGCGTCCGCAACACCGTCACCGACTGGCAGTACCGCCGCAATCGCAAGCGCTTCCAGGTTTACATCAACAAGCACAAGAAAGAACCGCCCTCCCGCCCCGACAACTGGGTCAACTAGCGCCCTTCCCTTCTTTGTTTTCAGTCATTTCCGCTTGACCGCCGAACCTTTGCCGCCGGTTGCCGGCCTACGCATCTTCAGCCCCAAAGTTTTCCTTGACTTTCCTCTATTCTCTGATACACTTAACCCTGTATCAAACTGCGCATGGAGTGCGGGAGCTTGCTCCCGCTTTTCCGTCTTACGACCAGCCATCCCGGCTATCCCAAGCTCACAACAACCAAAATCGCATCCTTTAGAATCAGTCACTTACGAATTGCAATCTTTGTAACTATTTTGTTTTGACATTCATGCGAAATGCCCCGGGGGTAAGGGTACCCCCGCCCATGCCGCATGCAAAGCAGCTCGATCCAACAACTGGCAACGAGCGTATGTCGCCCAAAACCGCAACACGCTCAGGCCAGATTCTCAAGACCGTCAACCAGCGATTATTTGTTTTAGGGAACGGTTCCGCGATAGCGGGGCTACTAACCACCGATCATTGCCCACCATTGCCTTAAGTCCTTTAGATGCAACACTTGTGAAACCCCCTCCAAGTGTTGCAAACAAACGACTTACGACATAGCTAAACCATTTAGATGCAACACTTACAAAAAAACAGGGGTGGGGGCAGCGCTTTTCCACTGAAAACAGACGACCAATAACTGCCTCACGCCGGTCCGCCAATAATGTGAAACTTCATGAAGTTCGTTGTGCCGCGAATGCCCATCGGCGTTCCCGCCACAATCCCGATGACATCGCCCTTGCGCACCAGCCGTTCTTCGAGCAGGCGTTTCTCCGCGACTTTGGCCAGCCCGTCCACCTTTTGCACGTCTTGGATCATCCTGGGCAGCACTCCCCAGATTAGCGCCATGCGCCGCCGCGTCTCCGCTTCCGGCGAGAACGCCACGATCGGCACCAGCGGCCGGTAACGCGACACCAGCCGCGCCGTGAATCCGCTGTGCGTAAACACCGCGATCACCTTCACGTGCAGCTCGCGCGAGGCGTGGCACACCAGCTCGGCGACGGTTTCCGCCACCTTCAGTCGTTCCTGCATGGCCGGCCGCGGAAATTCCCGGATGCTCGCCTCCGCCTCTTCGATGATGCGCGCCATCATCCCCACGGCCTCGACGGGATACTTTCCCGACGCGGTCTCCGCCGAGAGCATCACCGCGTCCGAGCCGTCGAAAATCGCGTTGGCCACGTCCGAGGCTTCCGCGCGCGTCGGCCGGGGGTTCTCCGTCATCGACTCCAGCATCTGCGTCGCGGTAATCACCGGGCGCCGGAATTCCCTGGCTCGCGCAATAATCGTTTTCTGAACCACCGGCACGCGCTCCGGGTTCATCTCCACGCCGAGGTCGCCGCGCGCCACCATCACGCCGTCGGCAGCCCGCAAAATCGCGTCGAGATTATCGATGGCCTCCGGCTTCTCGAGCTTGGCAATCACTGGAGTGCTCTTGCCCACGCGGCGAATCAACTGTTTCGCCAGCAGCACGTCCTCGGGGCGCCGCACAAAGCTCACCGCGATGTAATCCGCGCCGTGTTTCAGCGCAAAGACCAGGTCGGCGCGGTCTTTCGGCGTCAGCGCCGGCACGCGCAATTTCACTCCCGGCAGGTTGATGCCCTTGTGTTCGCCGAGCGCGCCGCCGTTCACGACTTCGCAGATGACGTTCCTGCCGCTGACCTTTTCCACTCGCAACTCGATCAATCCGTCGGAAAGCAGGATGCGGTCGCCGCGGTGAACTTCCCGCGGGAGCGGCGTGAAGACGGTGTTCACGCGCGTCGAATCGCCCAGCACTTTCGCGGTGGTGATCACGAAGCGCTGCCCGGCGCGCAGCAGCACGGGCCCGCCGCCCGCCAAGGGCCCGGTCCGGATTTTCGGCCCTTGCAGGTCGGTGAGAATCGCGATCGGCTTTTCGTGCTCGATGGCCGCCGCGCGCAGCATCGCAATGTTCTTGGCATGCTCCTCGTGCGTGCCGTGAGAGAAATTCAGCCGCGCCACGTCCATTCCCGCGCTCAGCAGGCGGTCAATCATGCGCGGCGAACGGCTGGCCGGCCCGATGGTGCAGACAATTTTGGAATGGCGAAAGCTCATGCGTCCTTTGACGGCTTTGATTTTAGACTGCTTCCATTCTTTACGGGAAGGGTAGGAGATAGCGACGGTTTTTTCTTGCTGCTGGCGATTGGATTCTCTTCTTCGCTAGTGCGCTACTGCAAATTCCGCAACGATCTTTGCCAGTACGTCCACTCCCTTGTCGAATGCTCCTAGCGGTATTCGCTCATCGTCTCCATGCATCCGTTTCAAGTCTTCCTGCGCCAGCGGAAACGGCACCAGCCCATACGCTTGCACCTGGTGCAGCCGCAACTGCGCCGAATCCGTCAGCCAGGTCGATTGAAACGGCAGCGCCGGCGCGCCCCCAAATTCCTGGGTAACGACTTTGGAAATCACGCCATAAAAATCCGATTCCAGCGACGAGGACGGCGCGGCGAGTCCTGCATTCGGCTGCAATTCCAACTTCACCACCGGATCGTTCACCAGCTTGTTCAAATCCTTCAGCACGTTATCGATCGTGTCCCCGGGCAGCAGCCGCACGTTCAGGTTTGCCCGCGCCTCCGCTGGAATCACGTTGTTCGCCACGCCGGACGTCAGCACCGTGGGCGCAATCGTGTCCCGCATCATCGAATTCCACAACGGGCTGGCATCGGAAATCACGCGTTGCGCATGTTCACCGCGGTCCGTCGTATCCATCGATCGCATCCACTTCCCAATCTCGTCATCTTCCAGAGGCGCCAGCCCCTCGAAATATCTCCTCACAATCGAGGTGAAGCGCACCGGAGCCGAATAATTCCCAATTTTCGCTATCGCCGCCGCAAGGTGTACCACCGGATTGTCCTTCGTCGGCTGCGAAGCGTGGCCCGAGGTTCCCCTCGCGACCACGGCAATATTAAAAGCCAATTTCTCGTCCGCCTGCACGCCGGCGTACTGCACTTTTCCGTTTTTCACGAAAACGTTTCCGCCTTCGTTGATCGCGTACCCCGCCGCGATCTTTTCCCAATGCTTCGCAATCAGCATGCGGATGCTGGCGTCCCCGCTGGTTTCCTCGTCATCCGTGGCCAGAAAAATCACATCGCGATTCAGACGCGCCATCGAACGCCTCAGCGAAATAAAAACCGCCAGGTTGGCCGCCACCATGCCCTTGTCATCAATGGCCCCGCGTCCATATAAATATCCATCTTTAACCACGCCTCCGAACGGATCCACGCTCCACCGCGCTTTATCCACCGGCACCGTGTCCAGGTGCGCCACGAGCAATAGCGCCCGCGAAGGCTGCGCCACCACCGAGCTGCGCAGCCGCGCTACCACCGCGCTCCGTCCCGGCGCCATGTCGAGAATTTCCGCCTTGATCCCTTCCTTCTCCAGGACCGCCGCAATGTACATCGCCGCGATCTGCTCATTCCCCGGCGGATTCGACGTGTTGACCTTGATGAGATCTGTCAGCCAGCCTTCCGCTTCCTTCGCCATTGCCGATGTATCCCGGGCCGGCGACGCGCTTGCCAAATTCCCCGGAATCCCCGGCTTTTCCGCCGGCGGCGCCTGCGCCGCGACCGGAAAACTTGCGGCCAGCGCTAGCGCTGCCGCTCCCGCCATCTTCTGGACCACGCGATTCCAGTTCACCAATCCATCCTCCTCGTCACGGCTGGCCGCAGCACAGCCGCCTCAGCAACGCTTTGCTTCAAATGTGCTTCATACTAACATGCAGGTGTGGGCGCTCCACCTCGGCATTGGCGTGGCGTTGCTTAAATTCAACCGCTTGCGGGCCGCCGGGTTTTCCCGCAAGCGTGCGTCATCGCCGGTTGGAAGCTTTTGATTGCGATCAAGGAGTGCATGATGAAGGCCATTCTTTCCGTATTTCTCCTCGCTGTTCTGGCAACCGCGCTGGTTTTGCCGCTGACGGAGAATTCCGTTCTCGCCCAGGCCCCCACCGGCCCGCAACCCGGCGCTGCTCCATCGCAGCAGCAGCAGAATCCCACGCAGGCTCAAGCGCCCCCTGCGGCGCAGCCGCCGCCGCAGGCGGGTGTCACCATCGCCGTCGACGTTCCTATCGTCACCCTCGACGTGGTCGCCACTACGCAGCACGGCGACATCATCCCGGGTCTCAAGAAAGAGAACTTCCGCATCCTCGACGATGGCGTCCCTCAGACCATAACCAATTTCGCTCCCACCGACGCTCCCATCACCATGGTCCTCCTCCTGGAATTCAGCAGTCGCGGCTATGGCGGTTATTTCGCTTATATCGGGAAATATTGGTCCACAGCAATGTTCGGAGCCTTGCAGCAGAAGGACTGGATCGCTCTCGAAACTTTTGACATGAAGACTCGCATCGAAGTGGACTTCACGCAGAACAAGGACGAAGTCCTTCAGGGAATCTATCACCTCTATTTCCCGGGGTTCAGCGAATCGAATGTGTTCGACGCCCTGCTGGAAACCGTGGACCGCCTGAAAGATGTAAAGGGCAAGAAGTCCATCGTCCTGCTGGCCAGCGGCGTGGACACCTTCTCCAAACACACGCTCGATCAAACCATGAAGCAGCTTCGCCAGAGTGACGTCACGATTTTTTGCATCGGGCTGGGCCGCGCCTATCAGAACTTCGCCGACATAAACGGTGGGCTGGGGAGCCTGGCTCGCTTGAACTACCTGCAGGCGGAAAATCAGCTAAAAACTTTTTCGCAGGAGACGGGAGGTTATTCCTGGTTTCCCCAGTTTGCGGGTGAGATGCCGGACGTGTTTCGTGACGTCGCAGCATTTCTCCGCCACCAGTACAGCCTCTCCTACTCGCCGACGGCCGGCGCGAAAGACGGCAAATTTCACAAAGTTAGGGTGGAGTTGGTCGCGCCCGACGGCGGTCCCCTCACCGTCCTGGACCAAAAGGGCAAGAAGCAGAAATTCCAGGTCTATGCCCGCGAAGGCTACCAGGCACCCAAGGGTGGCGTCGGTGACTGAGCAAACCGGAAAATTGAAAATGCAAATTAGAAAATAGGGGACGACTCACTTCGTTAGTAGCTGGGAATTTCTATTCTCAATTTTCCAATTTCCATCTTCATTTCAGTAGCCTCGCGCAAAATCGACGCGGTTGAACAATTCCCGCCCGTCGAACCATCTCTCCAGCAAGTCGATCAAAATCGCCGCCTGCCGGTCCCACAGCCGGTCGCTCACTCCGCTCGTATGCGGCGTGATAAACAAATTCGGCGCCTTCCACAACGGGCTTTCCGATGGAAGCGGTTCTGTTTGCGCCACGTCCAGCGCCGCGCCGCCCAGCGCGCCGCTTTCGAGCGCCTGAATCAGCGCCGCTTCATCCAGAAGCGACCCGCGCCCCACATTGATCAATCGCGCCCCGCGTTTCATCCTGTCGATTTCAGCGGGGCCGATCAGGTGCTTCGTTTCAACCGTTTCTGGCGCGCAAATCAACATGTAATCGGCGCCCGGCAATGCTCCCCGCAGTTGCGCCGCCGCAAAAATCTTCTCCGTGTGCATCCGTTCGCCCGCGCCCGACCGCGTTACTCCCCAGACTTTCATGTCAAACGCCTTCGCGCGCTTTGCCACTTCCCGCCCGATGGACCCGTATCCTACGATGAGCAGCACTTTTCCGTTCAGCTCCGTCAAGTGCTGCGGCTTGTCCCAAATTTCCTGGTGCGCCCATCGCGCCCGGTCCTGCGCGCGCACCGAGTCTGGAAAATTACGCGCCAGCGCCAGCAGCAACCCAATCGCGTGCTCGGCCATCGGCACGGAAAAAATGCCGCTGGGGTTCGTCACCAGGATTCCCGAATCACGCAGCTCGGGGTACATCAATTGCGCGACGCCCGCCGCCGTCGAATGAATCCACTTCAGTTCTTTCGCCCGCTTTAATTGCTCCGCGCGCAGCGAGTAGCCCACAAAAATATCCGTGTCAGGCAGTTCCTCCGGCAGGCGGTCGTAATTCGGCAAGTGTACAACGCGCATCTCCGGCCAGCGTTTTCGAAGGGCCTCCGCGATCGCCGGCTTCGGCCGCCACTCCGTAAACGGATGCCACACGCAAATCACCAGTTTTGTTTCGGCAGGTGTAGGACGGCTCATGGTCAGATTAAAAAATGATGCGCAAATCCGTTCCCGTCATGTCCGCGGGCCGCGGCTGGCCGAGCGCGCTCAGCATTGTCGGCGCGATGTCCCGCAGCGAACCGCCCGTCTTCAAACGCAGCTTGTCATCGTCGCTTACCAAGATAAGCGGCACCGCATTCGTCGTGTGATACGTGTGAGGCCCGCCGGTTACGGGATCGATCATGGTCTCTGCGTTCCCGTGATCGGCGGTGATGATCCAAACGCCTCCGCGCGGTTTGAGAGCCTGATAAATCCGCGCCAGTCCCGCGTCCACCGCTTCCACGGCCTTGATCGCCGCCTCCAGTTTTCCCGAATGCCCTACCATGTCCGCATTCGCGTAGTTCATGATGATGGCGTCGAACTCGTTTTTCTCAATCGCGTTCACCACAGTGTCGGTAATTCCCGCGGCGGACATTTCCGGCTTCAGATCATAAGTGGCTACTTTCGGCGACGGCACCAGGATGCGTTCTTCTCCTAGGAACGGCTTTTCCACGCCGCCGTTGAAAAAGTAAGTTACGTGCGCGTACTTCTCCGTTTCTGCCGTCCGCAGATTCTTGTACTGCAGCTCGGCGAAAACCTGCGCCAGGATGTGCTCCAGTTTTTCCGGCGCAATTACGAATTTCAGCCACGGCCAGTTTTTGTCGTACTGCGTCATTCCCACGTAAAAGAGATTCTTCGGGCGCTTGGCATCCACAAATTTGTCGAAGTCTGGCGCGGCCAGCGCGTACGTCATTTGCCGCGCGCGGTCGGCCCGAAAATTGAAAAAGATCACCGCGTCATCGTCGCGGATCAGCCCCACCGGCGCGGCGGAAGCTCCGCTTCCTTTCGTGACCACAATCGGCATGATAAATTCATCGGTCACGCCCGCTTCATAACTCCGCTGCAGCGCCGCAATGGGATCATCCGTCCGCGTTTCTGCTTCGCCATGAACCAGCGCGCGGTAAGCCAGCTCGACGCGTTCCCAGCGGTTGTCGCGGTCCATCGCGTAGTAGCGTCCAACCAGCGTCGCAATCTCGCCTGCGCCCAATTCGCGCATCTTCTGCTGCAACTGCCGCACGTAATCGCGTCCGCTGTTCGGCGGCGTGTCGCGCCCGTCCATGAAGCAGTGCACAAAGACTTTTTCCACTTTTTGCTGTTTGGCCATCTCCAGCAGCGCAAACAAATGCTGAATGTGCGAGTGCACGCCGCCGTCGCTCAGCAGGCCCGCAAAATGCAGTTGCCGCGCCCGCCCGCGCTCCATGGCTTGCTGAAATAGCGGCACGTTCTGCAATTGCTTCTTGGCGATCAGCAGGTCAATCCGCGTGATGTCCATGTGCACGATGCGCCCCGCGCCCATGTTCATGTGCCCCACTTCGCTGTTGCCCATCTGCCCTTCGGGCAATCCCACGAATGGCCCGGAAGTGTGGATCAGGGTGTTGGGAAATTTCTTGAGCAGCTCGTCATACGCTGGCTTCCGCGCAAGCGCAATGGCGTTTCCCTTCGTCTCGGCGCGAAATCCCCATCCGTCCAGCACCGTCAACACAATTGCTTTCGGTCGTTTAGTCATAGTCCTTCGTTCATAAATGCAGGTTGCTGATCCTGAAAGCGGGGTAAGACGCTTGTCATTGCGCTGCAAACTCGCGCAGCGCCGCGAGCAGGCGGTCCACTTCTTCGGCGGTGTTGTAATGCACTAGCCCGACGCGCAAGACGCCGCCGTGTTGCTCCACGCCGAGGCGTTCGGAAAGATTCAGCGCATAGAAATTTCCGTCCCAGGTGAAAATTCCGCGATCTCCCAGGAACGTGGCAATCTTTGTAGGATTGTGATCGCCCAGCCGGAACGACAGCGTCGAGCAGCGCTCGTCAAATCGTTTTGCATCGGTGATGCCGAAGATGCGCATCCCAGGAATTGTCTGCAAACCTGCGATCAACCGGGACAGCAGCGCGGTTTCGTACTGGTGCGTTGCGCGGTACGCCGCTTGCAACGCTTCGCGGCGGCTCTTAACGCCTGGGTCACAATGACGTCCCAGACCTGCAAGGTAATCCACGGCGGCGGCAATCCCGGCGATTAACTCCTGTACTTGCGTTCCCGTTTCCCAGCATTCTGGTGAAGTGTTCGTTGCCGGGCGCACTTTGTACGGCTTGAACTTCTCCAGGTGCTCGCGCTTTCCGAACAGTGTTCCCATGTGCGGCCCGAAAAACTTGTAGGGCGAGCACGCCAGGAAATCGCAATCCAACGCCTTGACGTCAATTAATCCGTGTGGAGCGTAGTGCACGGCATCGACGAACATCAGCGCTCCGGCCGCATGCGCCAGTTTCGCAATCTCCGCAATCGGATTGATCGTTCCCACCATGTTCGATGCGTAGCCCACCGCAACGAGCTTGGTCTTCGCCGTAATTTTCCGCTTCACATCATCCAAATCCAAAGTGCAATCTTCTTCGCGAATATCCACCTGCCGGATGACCACGCCTTTTTCTTCCAGAGCGCGCCAGGGCGCGACGTTCGCATCGTGGTCCAGAGTCGTTACCACAACCTCGTCGCCGGCTTTGAGTTCCCTTCCAATCGCTCGCGCCAGTGCAAACGTGATGGTCGTCATGTTCTGCCCGAAAACCACTTCGTTCGCGTCGCAGTTGAAAAAATCCGCCATCGCCGCCCGCGCTGAAAGAATCATTTCATCGTTGCGCCGGCTGGTGAGAAATGCGCCGTAAGTATTCGCATTGGCGCCCAGAAAATAATATTGCACCGCGTCCATCACTTGCTTGGGGACTTGGGTGCCCGCCGGCCCATCCAGAAACGCGGAGGCGTGGCGATTGAACTGCAAAGTCAGCGAGGGAAATTGTTCCCTCACCCAGGCGATATCAAATGATTCTGTCTCGGAACTGTGCATTGCTGGTGCGCTCATTTTTTGTAAACCACTGGAAAGTGACCGCGTTCTCCGAGCCGCTAGTTTCTCACACGCGGCGCTTGCGTTGTAGTGGCGCACTTTTCCTTCGACAAGGAAAACGGCGGCATCCAAATTGGAACCACCTTCTTACCCGCCCGGCATCCAGCGCCGCACGATGTTCGGCTGCGCGTGATAACATAGGCAAAGTTGCTCCTCACTCATGCCGCTTTGGCGCCGGCTATAAATCAAATGGGCGGCCGCAAAGCGGCCAGCCCCGCGCCATGTTTCTCCATGAGGTGTTTTGTGCCCGAAACCATTTCGCCCACCGAGCGCACGCGCGTCTTGCGCGAAGCGCATCGCGGCGCCTACGACCGCGAAACCATCGACAAGATTCTCGACGAAGGATACGTGTGCCACGTCGGATTTTCCGTGGATGGCCAGCCCTACGTGATTCCCACGCTGTTCGCGCGCGTTGGCGACGCGATTTATTTCCACGGTTCCGCGGCGAGCCGCATGCTGCGAAACGCGAGTGCTGGAATTCCCGTGTGCGTCACAGTGACTCTTACCGATGGCTTCGTTCTGGCCCGCTCGGTCTTCAATCACTCGATGAACTACCGCTCCGTCGTCGCCCTCGGAAAAGCCGTTCTCGTCGACGCGCCGGAAGAAAAGCTCGAAGCGCTGCGCGCCTTCACTGAAAAAATAATTCCCGGGCGCTGGAACGATGCGCGGCAGCCCAATGAAAAAGAGCTGAAAGCCACGAGCATTCTTCGCCTGCCGCTCACGGAAGTTTCCGCAAAAATTCGCAGCGGCCCGGTCGAGGACGATGCACCGGACTACGCGCTGCCGGTGTGGGCCGGCGTGATTCCATTGGCCCTCAGCCCGGGCGCGCCCATCCGGGACGAGAGATGCGATCCATCAATTCCCACGCCGGCCTACGCCGCGCACTACCGGCGATGAATCGCAAGCGCGCTCGCGTTCGATAGGATAGGATTCTCCGCCATCATGGCTGCACGGCACGCAGAAAATCCGCAAGAAGGCCGTAGGCGGTGGCTTCGATGCCTGGATTGTGTTCGACAATCGATAGGCTGAACACGTCCAGGTCGAAGCGAATCGCCGAACTCGTGCCTTCCAGATTCGCAAGCGGATCGGAAGCGAGCAGCAGTTCCGGTTGCACCGTGCAAACCGCGCCGTCGCCGCGGCGTTCCGCGCGGCAAACGAGTTTGTAGCGCATCCCCGCGGCGCGCACGGAACGGATTTTTTCCTCGCTCAGGTCGCGGATGCCAGTGCGCTGCACTTGCTCGAGTTTCACGGGCACGTCCATCAGGACAATCGCCAGCGCCGCGACTTTCACCGCCGCGTCCCAGCCGTCGAGGTCCGCAGCGGGATTCGTTTCCGCCACACCCAGGGCCTGCGCCCGCTTCACCGCTTCGTCGAAGGAGCGGCCTTTTTCAATTTCCGTGAGAACCACGTTGGTCGTGGAATTCAGCACGCCGGAAAAACCGCGCAACTCCGTGGCGGGCAAGCCCAGCGGAAACATGGAGAAAATGGGCACGCCATCCATAACCGTCGCTTCGTAAAGAAGCTTTTTCTTTTTTTCGCGAGCAAGCGCGTAGAGTTTGCGAAAGGCATGCACGATTGGCCCTTTGTTGGCAGTGATGGCGTGCGCGCCGAGTTCGAGCGCGGCCTTCAAGTGCTCGATGGCGGGCTGGCCGGTTTGCGCATCGAGCGAGCTGGCCTCAAACAAAACATCGGCGCGCGCTTTTTCCAGCCACTCGCGCACGTCGCGGCACCCGTGGGCCGGGTGGGTGGGCCAGTGGCCGCTGAGGATGGGGAGTGGGCTTAGACCATCGGAGTCGGCAACCCAGCCGGCGCGGCGCGTGGCCAGGCCAGTGAGCCGCCAGCGCACGTCATAGTGGCGGCGCATTTCGGTTTCCTTGGCGACGAGCAGGCGCAAAAACGCCCTGCCGACATTGCCGAAACCGACGATGGCGAGATTATAGGAAGGGATAGCGCGACTCTTTCCGATCAGTGTGCTGTCGCCGCGGCCAGTTTCGCCGCGGCGGAAGAGATGAGCGCGGCTTCGTCCTGCAGCACGCGGGAGACGACAACGATTCCTTCGTCGGCCAGTTTCCATTTCTTGAGCTCAATGGCCTCGCGGACAGCGGGCACTGTCTTGACGCCGTAGCCGGTGTAAAAACCGGGAGCGTAAAGTTGATGCTTGAACCACGGCCGGTTGGAAAGACCTTCGGCGGTGGTGAGTTTGCGCTCGCTTTCGATGAGCAACTTATTGACTTCGGCGAGCGAAGCAGAGGCCAGGGCGGAACCGGCGTTCGCGTTGGCATGTTCGAGCGCCTTGCGGTATTCCGCGGCGCTGCGCGTGAGGGCGTCCACGGCGTTCTCGAAAGGGGCGAAATTCAGGTGCGGCGGGACGGCTTCGACAGACGGCGGGACAAGCGGCCGCCGGGGATCATCCGTGGCCTTGAAAACGCCCTCTTCGATTTCCTTGTTGCGCTCGCGAATATCGTCCTGCATTTTTTGCGAAAGCGTTTTCAGTTCCTTCAAGTAGGTTTGCACGGTGTCCGCAAAGTCTTCGAACTCGAAAGGCAGCAAATCCGCGTCGGCCAAACGCATCACGGCCGTGCCGCCGGTCTGCGACAGCGCGCGTTCGTAGACAAATTCCGTGTCGCTGAAGTGCGTGTACCAATAGAAATCGTCGTAGATGGAGTGGTAGATGCCGCCGTCGTCTTCACCGCCGAAACCGATATTCAACGCGGCCACGCCGTCGTGCTGCAGGAACGCGGTGTAGTCCGAGCCGGAGCCCAGCGCGGGAATGCGCAGATCGGCGCGCTTGCGAATTTCCTCGCGCTGCTCCGGGGTCTTGGCATTGGAAATTTCCCGAAGTTGCAGGCGCTTCCAAGCGGTCAGTTTTGTTTCGGGGTCGGAAATTTCGCGCGCGATATCGTTGCTGAATTTTTCGAGCGTGTGCGAGCCCTCGATTCCCAGATAGCCGCGGCCATTGCCGTCCGAATTGATGTACGCCACGGCGTGCGCGCGCAATTCGTCATAGTGCTGTTCGGCAAATTCGGTGGAGCCAAGCAGTCCCGGCTCTTCTCCGTCCCAAGCGCAATAAATAATCGTGCGCTTGGGCTTCCAGCCGGATTTGACCAGTTCACCGAAGGCCCGCGCCTCTTCCAGGATGGCGACTTGGCCGGAGATAGGATCTTCCGCGCCGTTCACCCAGCCGTCATGATGGTTGCCGCGAAGCACCCACTCATCGGGAAACACCGCGCCTGGAATTCTGGCGATCACGTCGTAAATAGGCTTGATGTCCCAGTTCGATTTCACTTTGAGGTGAACTTTCGCCGCGCCGGGGCCGACGTGATAGGTGATGCCGAGTCCGCCGCGCCATCCTTCGGGAGCCACGCGGCCAGTGAGCGCGGCCAGCAACGGTTGCGCGTCCGCATAGGAAATGGGTAGAACAGGGATTTTCGTGATGGTCGGAGCGTCTTCAATCTTTAAGCGCTTGGCGTCTTTCGTGGCTCCAACGTTCGGTGTGAGGGGGTCGCCCGGATAGTACGGCATGTCGGCGACGCTGCCGCGCTGGACTCCATCGGGGGGACGATATGCGCCTGCAGGAAAGGTCTCCCCTTTGACAAATCCGTCTTCATGAGGGTCGGAGTAGATCAAGCAGCCAATGGCACCGTGCTCGGCGGCAACCTTGGGCTTGATGCCGCGCCAGGAGTGGAAGTAGCGCGCAATGACGATTTTGCCCTGGACGGAGATGCCCATGCGCTCGAGCTGCTCGTAGTCTTCGGGGATTCCGTAGTTGACGTAGACGAGGGGAGCGGTGACGTCGCCGTCGATCGAGTAGGCATTGTATGTAGGAAGCTGCTCATCCTGCTGATTGGAGGTGGGGTCTTGCGGAAGCGCGGGCTCCTTGAGCTTGGCGACGAATTTCGGGCCGCCTTCGACAAGCTCGACGAGGCGTTCCTTGGGCGTGGGAAAGAGAACGTCGAACTGCTCGATATGGGTATCGAGACCGAACTCCTTGAATTTGGCGGCGATCCAATCGGCGTTGTCTTTGTCGGCGGGAGAGCCGACATGGTGCGGGCGAGCGGAGAGTTTTTGCATGTAAGCGCGGAGATTGTCGGGGCTCGGAATGGCGCGGAGCTTTTCTTCCCACTGGCGTTCGGCGCGGGAGGATTCGGCGGAGTAGCCGAAAAGAGGCGGCTCGTCGGCAGCGACGTGACTGCCGACGGGAGCAAGCGAGAAGCCCACAAAGAGAATGGATGCAATTGCGACGGTGCGATTCATTGTTCCCCCCAGAATGAGGGGGTATTCTGCCTGAAGACGGGAGAATTGAAAATGAGGGAATCCCGATAGCGCTTTTGTGCAAAGTATTCCGGGAGTTTCAACCGATTACTTTGGTCATGAGGATGTAGTGGCAGGGAACCTTGAGGGGCACTTCCGTAGCGAACGGCGCGGCGCCGGTTTCGTGGTAATCGAAGTGGCGATAAAAGGCAGGAAGAGGGGTGCGGGCGCTGATGACGCGAAGGTCGACCGCAACGCAACCTGCTTGGCGGAAATAATTCTCCGCGGCATCCATCAATTTGCGGCCCAGCCCGGTACCCTGGCGGGGAGGATCCACGCCCAGCAAGCCCAAGTAGCCGCGGTCTCCGCGAAGTTCAAGGTAGACGCATCCTGCCAGGCCGGCGGCGTCTCCCACGAGCAAGAATTTGCCCTTTTGCATGTAGGCGCGGACGCCTTCGGGATTGGTACGATCACCTTCGATGTACGGCAGTTCGACGCGGAAAGCGGCGTTGACCAAGCGGACAAGGGCTTCGACGTCGTCAAGATCCGCTGTGCGGAAACGCAACGGATCCGATTGAGAAGTCACCCTGGCAGCATCCTTCATGTGGGCATCGGCATTCTAGCGCGCATTCCTCTCAGAGGATTCCGTAATCACACGCGAATGGGATGGTGAATTTTTCCCAAAAGTAGAATGGTATTTTATGGCTTGGGCTGCGAGTCGGCGCTCTTGCGGCTTGGTGGCTTGGTGGCTGCTTGCCGATGGGGTGACCAGAAATCGGGATCGCCATCGGCGAAATCTTTGGAGACGTGAGACATATTTGGACTGATGACGTAGAGGTTGCTTTCGGTGCCGGCGTAGGCTTCGCGGGCGATTTGTTCCAGCTGGTGGACCGCGTCTTCCCCTTCGGCTTCCCGAGGCTTTTCCTCCAATTGAGCAGGTCGTCGTTTTGCTTGAGCTCGCGCAGGGGCATGAAAACGAGAAAGGCAGGCGAGGGCATGCCCACGTTGACCTGATAGACGACCCAGGGAGTATTGGTTTTGATTTTCTCGTAGGCGGCGCCGAGAATTCGAAAGGCTTCGACAAAATCGTTTTCGTGGCCGGGATTCAGGCGCACCTCGAGAACGCGCAGGAAGCGGGCTTTGGAAAAGTCGATGGACTGCGGGCGGTAGCCGAGGTCTTCGCGGCGTACGGCGACAATCGTACGCTCGGAGGCGACGAGGGACCTGAGTTCCTCCTGCGCGCGGCCAAGCTCTGGATGCGCGGCGTAAATCCGTGGCCAGTCCGCGACGGCGGCGTCCATCTGCTCGAAGGAATCGAAGGGATCGAAGAAAAGAGCTTCCGTGGGGCCGGAAATCGATTCCAGGTCGATCCAGTCATTGGGAAGGTCGAGATGTTCGCAGGCGCGTGAAATGGCAACTTCCAACTTTTGACGTTCGGCCTGCTTGTCGAACCGGTATTCCTGGTGGACGAGGACTAGCATGTTGGGCGGCTCGGCAGCGGGGTTGGGAGATTCATCCACCTGCGCCGAGGCATTCTGAAGGGATAGAAACCAGAGCACTATAATTGCGAGAGCAAACCGTTTGGCAATCATGCGAATTTCCTCCCTGCCTTGCGGCCAGGTCCTAGATTAACGGAGTTTTTGGGAGTGGCGTAGCGAAAGACGGTGAGTAAGGTAGCATGGCAGGATGGCCACGCGAAAGATGACCTTCTCCCTACCGGAACCCCTAGCCGAGCGATTTGTGCGTAGGATCCCCGCAGGGGCGCGCTCCAAGTATGTGGCTTGCGCGCTCATAGAAAAATTCTCCGTTCACGACCGGTACTTGGCGGAATCCTGCCGAATTGCAAACGGCGATCCGGAGGTTCGCGCCATTGAAGAAGAGTTTGAGGCCATCACCGCAAAAGCCGCCGAATCCCGGGGCGGCTGGCTCTAAGGCCGCCGTCACGAAAGCGCGGCTCTGCCGTTAAAGCGAGCGGCGGGGCCTAGTTCTTCTTCGATGCGGAGGAGCTGGTTGTATTTGGCGATGCGGTCGGTGCGGCTGGCGGAGCCGGTCTTGATCTGGCCGGCGGCGGTGGCCACGGCTAGATCAGCGATGAAGGCATCCTCGGTTTCGCCGGAGCGGTGGGAAATGATGGAGTTGTAGCCAGCTTTGCGGGCCAGCTCGATGGCGTCGATGGTTTCGGTGACGGTGCCGATTTGGTTGAGCTTGATAAGGATGGCGTTGGCGATTCCTTCGTTGATGCCGCGGGAGAGGCGCGCGGTGTTGGTGACGAAGAGGTCGTCGCCTACTAGCTGGATTTTTTTCTTTGATGATTTGCTGCCGATGCTCTGCGTGAGGGATTTCCAACCTGCCCAGTCGTCTTCGGCGATGCCGTCTTCGATAGAAACGATGGGATATTTTTCCGCCCATTTCGTCCAATACACAGCCATTTGCGCGGAAGTGTGCTTAGAATTGTCGGACTTGTTGAAAATGTAATTGCCGCTGGCCTTGTCATAGAACTCGCTGGAGGCGGGGTCGAGCGCGATGCTCACTTGGGCGCCGGGTTTGTAGCCGGCGGCGGTGATGGCTTCGAGGACGATCTGGATGGCTTCCTCGTTGGATTCTTCGTCGCCGACGGCGGTGGAGTAGCCGTGCTTCTTGAGCGCGGTCTTCAGGGCGTGGAAAATTTCGACGCCCCAGCGGAGCCCTTCGGAAAAATTCGGGGCGCCCACGGGCATGACCATGAATTCCTGGAAGTCAACGGAACTGTCGGCATGGGCGCCGCCGTTGAGGATGTTCATCATCGGGCAGGGGAGGAGATTGGCGGAGGGGTCGGTGGAGTAGCGAGAAAGATATTTATATAGCGGCTGTTTGAGGGCGACAGCGGCGGCGCGGGCGGCGGCCATAGAGACGGCGAGGATGGCGTTGGCGCCGAGGCGGGACTTGGTGGGGGTGCCGTCGAGCGAAATCATTTTGTGGTCGAGGGCGCGCTGATCGGCGGCGTCAAAACCGGCGATGGATTTGGCGATTTCGGTGTTGGCGTTAGCGACGGCTTTCAGGACACCCTTGCCGAGGTATTTCGATTTGTCACCGTCGCGGAGCTCGAGGGCTTCGTGCTCGCCGGTGGAAGCGCCGGAGGGAACGGCGGCGCGGCCTAGCGCTCCGCTATCGAGGAGGACGTCGGCTTCGACGGTGGGATTGCCGCGGGAATCGATGACCTGGCGGGCGTGGACTTTGGCGATCTTGGTGGACATAGTTGTCGGGTCTCCTGAGAAATAGTGAACCGAGAATTGTAGCAGAGGACGGAAAAAGGGCGAGCGGCTGGGACGGGCTGAAGCCATGCCCCTAAAATGGCGATGCCAAGGCAGAAAATCAGTCAGGGCAAGCGGCGGCAGGAATCAGCGAGAAGCAGCGCCGCCGGAGACGGAAACGGATTTGGGAGCCGCCGGCCCCGGAGCGGAGAGACCAGCCGTGGCGGAAGGCAAAGCGGGTCGTGACTGCAGATCGCTGTCGAGCTTCAAGCGGTAACGCGCCCAAGCCTCGAGAGCTGAGGTATAGCCAGCAATGCGGTGATTGAGGAAGACCGTTTTCCGGCCAATGAGGAGCGTCAAGAAACTTAAAAAAAAGGAAAGGAAGAAAAGGACGGAGTTGGGATCCTCGACCAACGTTCCCGAGCGTTTGATGTAGCGCAAATCGCCGGCCTGGCGGTAGCCAAATCCAAACGGCGCGCGGGGCACGATGTCCGAGGAATGGACCTGGCGATAGACAGGGACCTTCCAAAGCTGGTTGACAAACTCGGCGTTGCCAACGCGAGGGCAGCCATAGGTGTAGCAAGCGGCGATGCGGTCGGAGGGACGGATGCGAGTGGAAGCGATAGCGGCGAGTGCTCCACCCAGACTGTGGCCGGTGATGTAGAGGGGCAAGCCTGGGTCGAGCGTGCCGATCGCATCGGCGATCCCATTGGCGACGAGAGCATAAGCATTGCTAAACCCGGTGGAAGTTTTTGCCCCGGATTTGTCGTGGTGAAAGCGAATGTCGATGTCGCTAAGGATGTTTTCCATGTTCGCTTCGGTTCCGCGAAAAGCCAGAACGGCAAAGCGGTCGTTGCAGGCCAGGAAGGCGCACGTCTTATCTTCGGCGAATCCGCACACAAACTCGAGATCGAGCTCTTTGAGGTCGCTTCGCAGTTGCGGTTCCTGGCCATCCTCAAAATGCGTGTAGGCCAACTCGGAACAACGCGCCATATACCAGGAAGTACGGTCCGAATAGGCGGCACGACGCAAAGGAAGATTGAGGAGCGGAGAGAGAGCTGTTGTCATGAGGACCTGCTACCTTCTGGGAGAGTGAGCTAATGACTAATGCTTTGGCGGTGGTTTGTCAAGCAGAGATAATGGAGCGGGCGGCAGGAACGGACGAAGGGCACGGGGCGCGTGAAGAGCAATGCAGAGAGTTGCCACCGAAAGAGGAAGAGGCCCAAATTCTTCAGGATCGCCGCCATCGAGAATCGACTACGCCGATTCGGGTTCTTCGATGAGGGATTCCTGGCGGACGACGACGACGATGCCGGAATCGCTGACGTGGAAGCGGCGGCGGTCGGCTTCGAGGTCGTAGCCGATCTCGGTGCGCTCCGGAAGGCTGACGTGGCGGTCGATGATGGCGCGGCGGATGCGCGAGTGGCGGCCGATATTCACGTGATTGTAGATGATGGAATCGGAGACTTCGCTGTAACTGTTGACGCGGACGTTGTTGCCGATGACGGATTTTTGAACGCGTCCGCCGGAGATGACGGAACCGCCGGCGACGATGGAATCGAGCGCGACGCCCATGCGTTCCGGATCGGCGAAGACAAATTTTGCGGGCGGATACTGGTGCTGCCAGGTGCGAAGCGGCCAGGAAGTATCGTACAGGTTGAAAACGGGCGACACGCTGACGAGATCCATGTTGGCCTCGTAGTAAGCGTCGAGGGTGCCGACGTCGCGCCAGTAGAGAGCGTCCTTGGCATTTTCGTCGACGAAGTTGTAAGCAAAAACGCGGTGCTTGGAGATGATGCGCGGAAGAATGTCCTTGCCGAAGTCGTGGCTGGACTTGGGATCCTCGGAGTCCGCGAGGAGGATAGGAATCAGCAGTTGGGTGTTGAAAATGTAAATTCCCATCGAGGCATTACAGTGGCCAGGGTGATGCGGCGACTCTCTCGGGACGGCGGGCTTTTCCTCGAAGCCGATGATGCGCCAGTCCTTGTCAGTTTCAATCACGCCGAACTGCTTGGCCGCCTGGGGCGCGGGGATTTCGATGGTGCCGACGGTGACGTCGGCGCCGGAGTCGCAATGCTGCTGGAGCATGCGGCTGTAATTCATTTTGTAGATGTGATCGCCGGAGAGGATGAAGACGAATTTGGAGCGCTCGCTGCCGATGGAGTAGATGTTCTGGTAGACGGCGTCGGCGGTGCCCTGGTACCACTGCTGCGAGACGCGCATCTGCGGTGGGAGAACTTCGATGTAATCGCCGAGGCCGGCGAGGGGTGACCAGCCGGCGCGAATGTGCCGGTTCAAGCTGAGCGCTTTGTATTGGGTGAGGATGAAAACGCGGCGGAGATTCGAATTGATGCAGTTGGAGAGCGTGATGTCGATGATGCGGTAGAGCGCGCCGAAAGGAACAGCGGGCTTGGCGCGGTCGCGAGTGAGCGGCCAGAGGCGTTCGCCCTGGCCCCCGGCAAGAAGTACGACGATGGCATCCCGCATATCGGACATTGGCTGCCCCCGCGGCGCGAATAGAGAAGCGGCTCATTCTAACAAGAGAAGCAGGGAAAAAGACAAGTCCAAGCGAGGCCGCGGGGAGGCGGGTGAGGTCCGAGCGGGGAGGGAATAGGCCGGGCCGAAGCGCGTTGCGAGGGCGTTCGGGGGAACTGGGGCTTGTTTATTCCTGAGCTAATGGGGTATGAGCATGGTTATGAGGTGGGTTCAGTACCGCGGGAGCCGACGAGAAAACACAAAGATTCCTTGACTTGTAGGGCGGGAATTGATTAGAAGATGCCAGCGACCTTTCGGGGTGCACCAGCGAATCGGACAATACGTGCGATAATCAGTACCAGGGGCGGTGCCCGCAGAAGCACACAGCCGGCGGCAGTATGTCCGGCGAGAGGCGCCGCAAGATACCAATCCGAACCGGATTGGGGGTGAATTACAACAGTGGCTGAAGTCGTCATCCAAGAGAGTGAATCCCTGGAAAACGCCCTGCGGCGCTTTAAGCGCAAGGTGCAACAGGAAGACATCATCAAGGAAATCAAGAAGCACAGCTTCTACATGAAACCCGGCGAGAAGCGCCGGGCCAAAGAAGCGCTTTCGCGGAAGCGACTGCGCAAGAAGCAGCGGCGGGAAGCGGATTAAGAGTGGGGGCGGTCCCGGTTGCACCGGGATCGCCCTTCCGTTTTCGTCGCGGCTCGGCGCCGCACTTCCGAGAATCAGGCCCCCGTAAGGCAGGGAAGTATTGGGTTCGTGTTTCAGCTTCGTGCCCGCAAGGCCAAGGGATCCGCGCCCGGCGTCCCCGGATACAGGTTTCCTCAAGCAATTCGGCTCTCAGGTACAAAGTCCGCCCATTCTCTTGCCCGCTGCGGGACCAAGGGAGAGCGGCTCATGGAATATCACGATCGCGTGCTGAAGTGTTCGGAGTGTGGCGCTGAGTTCGTTTTTACCGCCGGCGAACAGATGTTTTTCGCCGACAAGGGGTTCAAAAACGAACCCAAGCGCTGCAAAGGTTGCAAGGCGAAACGCGCGGAGGGCGGCGGTGGCGGCGGTCATGCTTCACCGATGCGCTCGGAAACGAAAACAAACTGCTCGCAGTGCGGGAAGGAAACCACGGTCCCCTTCCGTCCCACACAAGGGCGGCCAGTGTTTTGCCGGGAATGCTTCCAGCAACGAAGGGCGATGGGCGCGGCGTAAAACAGAAATTCGAAGTCGCAGGCCCTCCGCTTGAAAGAAGATCTCGAACGGCAGAATGCGTCGCGTGGAATGCATGGGACTATCTGTCCAACCTTCTTGGCGTGGCGTATCGACCGCATCTAAACTCCATGTAAAATTCCCATCCAAACAATCCCCGAATTTGGAGTGCGCTCCCCTGTGCCTTGCGCCCGTAACACAGGCGGACTTAATTCGCTAGTTATGGACGCTTCCTGTCCGCGGCAAGACACTTGAAGGAGGTCAGCCTGCCCCAAGCGAAGAGGTGCTTTTTGACGCCTCGGCGGAGTATGATACGAACCTCGAAGTCCCCAGCATGAGCATGAGACCCGGAGGGCCACCCCATGGCTCACCGTTTTACTATCGGCGTCGAAGAAGAGTTCCAAATCATTGATCCCGCGACTTGCGAATTGCGCTCGCACGTCAGCCAGATCGTCTCCGCCGTTTCGCCGGACATTGCGGAGCAGGTGAAGAACGAGCTGCACCAATCCATTGTCGAAACCGGAACGCGCATCTGCGAAAACGTCAGCGAGCTGCGCATCGAAATGCACCGCACGCGCGGGGAGCTGGTGGCGGCGGCCGAACGCGCGGGACTTCAGGTGGCGGCGGCCGGCACGCATCCCTTTTCCAGCTGGATCGACCAGGTGATCTCTCCCGGCGAGCGCTATCAGCACATCGTCGAGGAGATGGGCCAACTGGCACGATCGCTGCTCATTTTCGGCATGCACGTGCACGTGGCCATGCCGGACAGGCAAACAACCATCGACATGATGAATGGCGTGCGCTACTTCCTGCCGCACCTGCTAGCGCTTTCCACGAGTTCGCCTTTTTGGATGGGCAGAAATACCGGGCTGAAGTCTTTTCGCACCACGGTATTTCGGCGGTTCCCGCGGACCGGCGTTCCGGAGCAATTCGAATCGTGGAGCGCGTACGAAAATTTCGTGAACCTGCTCATGAAGCTCAATTGCATCGACAACGGGAAAAAGATTTGGTGGGACGTGCGTCCGCACCCCACGTTTGGAACGCTGGAATTTCGCATGTTCGACGTCTCGACACGAGTCGAGGAAGCGGTGGCCATCGCGGCGCTGACGCAGGCGATCATCGTGAAGCTGCACCGTCTGTACCAGGGCAACGTGAGCTGGCGGCTGTACCGGCGCGCGCTCATCGAAGAAAACAAGTGGCGCGCGGCGCGCTACGGGATTGAAGGAAAGCTGATCGACTTCGGCAAGGAAGCCGAAGTGCCGATGCGCCAACTGATTCCCGAATTGCTGGAACTGGTGGACGATGTGGTCGATGATCTGGGCAGCCGCAGCGCCGTCGAATACGTGCACACGATCATGAACGAAGGCACCAGCGCAGACCGGCAGTTGCGGGTCTACCAGGAGACGGGCGACCTGAAGGCCGTGGTCCGGCACCTGGTTGCCGAAACGCGCGGCGGCGTCACCCAGCCGCGCGCTAACTCGGTCCACGCTGTGAATTGACGGTCATCGCCGGCGAAGCGGTTCCACAGGACCCTGTCAGGAGCGCGAACATGAAAACAGTCGGCCTACTCTGCGGGCGGGAACACAGCTTTCCTCCGGCATTCATCGAGCGAGTGAACACGCTCGGCGCGAAAAAGGGAGTGACTGCTGAATTTGTGAAGCTGGGCGGCACGCGCATGGGCGAGGCCGCCCGATACAGCGTCATCGTGGACCGCATCTCGCATGAAGTCGAATATTACCGCGGCTACCTAAAACACGCCATCCTTCAAGGAACCTACGTCATCAACAATCCGTTCTGGTGGACCGCCGACGACAAGTATTTCAACTACGCCGTGGCCGCAAAACTGGGCATCGCCATCCCCAAGACGGTGCTACTCCCGCAGAAGGGCTATCCCAGCGACGTGGACATCACCGCCGAGTCGCTGCACAACCTGCAGTATCCCGTGGACTGGGACGGGCTTCTCGATTACGTAGGGCGGCCCGCCATCCTGAAGCCGTATTCGGGCGGCGGATGGAAACAAGTCTACAAAGTGCATGACAAGGAGGAATTGCTCGCGGCATATGACAAGACCTCGCCGTACTGCATGACCCTTCAGGAATTCATCGATTTCAAGGAGTATGTGCGCTGCTTCACCTTCGGCAAGACGGACATTGTCCCTGTCCACTACGATCCGAAGGAGCGCCGATATCATGTCGACCACCAATACCTGGCGCCGGAGCTTGGCGCGCGCGTGGTGAAAGACGCTCAGACCATCAACGAAGCGCTGGGCTACGAAATGAACACCATCGAGTTTGCCGTCAAGGACGGGGTGCCCTACGCCATCGACTTCCTGAATCCCGCCCCGGATTTCGAGCGCGACCGCATCACGGAATTTTATTTCGACCTCGTGGTGGAAAAAATGGCGCGTCTGGTGATTGACCGGGCGCTGAGCGGCCGAACTTCGAATCCCTGGCCGCGTTGGGAAGAGATGCTCGGCATTGGCGCGGCCGCCGGATTTACGGGAGCGCCGAAGAGCGCCTCCGCCGGGGAGAAGTCAGCAGCCGCTCCGGCGTCCGGGTCCGCCCGCGGATCGTGATGAAATGACCAGTTCTCCGACACCTTTGGCGCTGCCTCCCTCCCCCGCGGAAGAGTGGAACGCTATTTTGAAAGCTACGCTGCTGCGCGTGCCCGCGCTCCCGGAAGATTTGTTCAAGCGGCTGCGCAGGGCCCGGCTTACCTTCGGCGACCGCGTTCACTGTCCTTTCCTGCGCCCGTTTTTTCTTTCACCGGAAGACGAAGCGCGCGTGAGAACCGTCGCGGAAACCATCGCGGACCTTGGCGAACGCATTGCCACGGCCGCGCTCGACGATGGAAATCTTTTTGCGCAATTGCACCTGCGAGAGGAAGAAGAACGTCTCGCCCGGATTCACGCCGGATACGGACGCGCCAGCACGGCTTCGCGGCTGGACGCGTTTTTGCTTCCGGACTCGCTGAAATTCGCGGAATACAACGGCGAATCGCCGGCGGGCGCGGGCTACGCGGAAACGCTTGCGGAGATTTTCCGCGAGCTCCCCATGATGGGCAGATTCGCGCAGAGGTATGAAGTTCACTGCTACCCGCTCAGCGCCAAACTCCTCGACGCTCTCATGATGAGCTACGTGGACTGGGGCGGATCGTCCAGCAAGCCGCAGATCGCCATTGTGGATTGGGAAGACGTGCCCACCGCGAGCGAGTTCGAAATCCTCAAGGAACGCTTCGAGAGAATGGGCATCCCCACGCTCATTGCCGACCCGCGCGAATTGGAGTGGGACGGGAAGTCGCTGGCAGCGCAAGACAAGAAGATCGATCTGGTCTACCGCCGCGTGCTGATCAATGACATCGTGGCCAAACCCGCCGAGTGCTCCGCGCTGGTCAAAGCCTACTCCGCTAACGCCGTGTGCGTCGCGAACAATTTTCGCTGCAAAATTCCGCATGTGAAGGCGTTTTTCGCGGTCCTGACCGACGAGCAAAACGGCGCGCTCTTCTCCCACGGCGAGCGCGAAATAATCCGCAAGCATATTCCCTGGACGCGCGTTGTGGCGGACGTGGGGACGGCCCACTACGGCCAGTGCATCGATTTGCTCGCGTTTATCCGTAAAGAACGCGAAAACCTGGTCCTCAAGCCCAGCGATGAATACGGCGGCTCCGGCGTGACCTTGGGCTGGGAAACCAATGAAGCCGACTGGGACACGGCGATCGAGCGCGCGCTTTCGGCAAAGAACGGCGTGTGGATCGTCCAGGAACGCATCCCCATCCGCCGCGAGATTTTTCCTTATATCGCGGACGTCGGCAAGGTCGACTACCGCGACATGCTGGTGGATTTCGCCCCGTACTTGTTCCGGGGAAAGCTCTGTGGCTTTCTTACCAGGCTCAGCGCCACCGGCCTCGCCAACGTGACCAGCGGCGGCGGCCAGGTGCCGGCGTTTCGCGTCTCCCCGCGAAGCTCAGGGGCCAGTGAATCAGCGAGAATCTCTGCCTGAACGTGGCTTCGTGATGATTAGCCTTCGACGCAGAATCTCGCCCGGCCGAATGACCAGTTGAAAGAAAGACTCACCGAAACGCTTGGGCTAGAAAATCCGCGCAATTCAAGTAGAATTAAAAGGATGAACTTTGGTTCGCCACAACAAGACTTGATGGCCGGCGCGCGCAACGCCGTTGAGACGTGCCTTGGCGTGCGTCCCGGCGAGCGCGTGGCGCTGATCGCCGATGAAGCCAGCCGCGCTGTAGCGGCCAGCATCGCTGCCGCACTGGATGATCGGCGCGCGTCCTATACTGGATTGCTGCTGGAAGATTTTGGACCACGCCCGATGACCGCCGCGCCCGCGGCTGTGCTGCGCGCGCTGGAAACCGCTGACGCCGGCGTGATGTGCATGACGCCCCAGCCGGGCGAACTGGGTGCGCGCATGGCCATTGTGCGGGTGGTCGAGCGCCGGCAGATTCGTTACGCGCACATGGTCGGCGTTACCCCGCAGATCATGCGGCAGGGCATGTGCGCGGATTACCGCCTGGTGGACCGCCTGAGCAACAGCCTGCGTGAACGCATGCTGCGCGCCGAAACGCTCACGGTAAGAACCGAGGCGGGCACGAAAATTGCGGCGCATTTCGACCGCGGCCTCGACTGGGTGAAGACCAGCGGGCTCATCAGCCCTCGCTACTGGTCGAATCTTCCCGCTGGCGAAGTTTTCACCACGCCCGCAACCGTGGACGGCACTTTCGTTTGCGACGCCACGGCCGGCGACCATTTCAATGGAAAGTACGGCGACCTGCAAACCACGCCGCTTACGCTGGAGATCGAGGGCGCGCGGCTCGTCAGTGTCGACTGCGCGCGCAAGGATTTGGAGCAGGAATTCTGGAATTATTGCCACACCGACGAAAACAGCGACCGCGTCGGCGAACTTGCGTTCGGCACCAACCTCGGGCTATCCGAGATGATCGGTATTCTGCTTCAAGACGAAAAATTCCCCGGCGTGCATATCGCCTTCGGCGATCCTTACGGCAGCCAGACTCACGCGGACTGGAAATCCAAAACGCACGTTGACGTGCTCACTCGCAACTGCGACGTTTGGATTGACGACGACCAGGTCATCGAAAAAGGCCACTACCAGCTTGAGCACTTGGGCCTAAGCTAAAATCCTTCCACAAAAGCCAAATCAACAGCTCAAATATTTAGAATAGGTGCGAGACGTATTCGCGCATCTGGTGCTTCCAATACGGCCAGTCGTGGCCGCCCTGCGGGCCCCAGTTGTCCAGCGAGTGGCGGATCCCCTTGCTGGAGAGCACTTCCGAGAGCCGGTAAGTTGGCCCGCTGTTTTCCCACGGACCGGTACCTGTGCTGAGGTGAATGTCACAACTTGCGATTTGCTGGTAGAACCAGGGATCGCTGGCGTTCGAAAGATAATCAACGGGATTGTTGAAGTAAAAATTGTCGTCGTACATGCCGTCCATGAAGTTCCGCAGGTCGTAGACGCCGGACATCGCGAAGCAGCGCTTGATGACGTCGGGGTGCTTGAAGAGGGTGTTGGCGGCGTGGTACGCGCCAAACGACGCGCCCATCGTGGAGATCGCGAGGCCCTGCGTCTGGCAATGGTTCCATATAAAAGGAACCACCTCTTCCCGCAGATAAGAATCGAAAACGGCCTGGACGTAGCTGCGATGAAACGGGTGCGCGCTCTTGTTGTAAAAGCTGAGCCCGTTAATCGAATTCACTGTGAAAAATTTGATTCTTCCGGCATCGATGAAATCCGTGAGCGCGCCGACCATGCTCTGGCCCTCGAGTTCCCATTCGTCGCCGGCGCTGGTCGGGAATCCCAGGAGCGGCGGGCCCCAGTGGCCGAAGACAGCGACGCCCAGCTCCATGCCGAGCCGGTGAGAGTACCAGCGGTGATATTCGCGTTTCATCGATTGCCTCTTGGCTGTTGCGGGGAAAAAAGAGTATGCCAGCCGGACATGCCTCCGGCAACCAGTTTGCCTGCGCGGAGGTTCGAATTTAAGGGTTTGCGCGTATATTATCTGGGATATCCGGGTTGCAGGACATCCGGGCTCGTGAAGGTGGCGTGGCGTGAGGTTCCGATCGCGCCGCGTCAGCTAACTCTAGGAAAAACAGGGAACTCTTGTGAAGAAAAAAGCGAAACGGACCACAAAGAGAAAAGCCAAAACAGGAAATCAGGATCAGGCGTTGCGCGAACAGCTCGTCTCGCTGTTGAAGGGCGGCCAGGCGCACGTGCACTTCATGGATGCGATCGAGGGGTTTCCCGAGGCGAAACGAGGAACGTTCGTCGAAGGTTTGCCACACACGGGATGGCAGTTGATGGAGCACGTAAGGATCGCGCAGTGGGACATTCTGGAATTCAGCCGCAATGCCAGGCACGTTTCGCCGGGATTTCCGGAGGGCTACTGGCCGAAGACGCCCGTGCCGCCCGATGAGGACGCGTGGGCCAAGAGCGTGCAAGAGTTCCAGCTCGACCTTCAGGAAATGATCAAGCTGGTAAAAAACTCAAAAAGGGATTTGTTCGCGGTGATTCCGCACGGAGACGGCCAGACGATTCTGCGCGAGGCGCTGCTGCTGGCCGACCACAACGCGTATCACCTGGGTCAACTGGTCGATTTACGGCGCGCGCTGGGAGCTTGGCCGGAGTCCTGAGCATTTGTGAATTGCGGATTTGGCCTGCAAATTTGGCCGGCAAATCCGGAAATAGTGTCAGTAGGGCGTTTTGTTTACTTGCTGCTTCCATGCCGAAAAAATTGCGAGAGAATCGTCGCGGAGAAGCTGGGTCATGGGAATGCGGCGTCCCGGAGGCGCGATCTTCAGCTCATCATAGATGAAAGCGTCTTCAAAACCGGCGTCTGCGGCATCGGCGGCGGTTGCGGCGAAGAAAATTCGCGCTGGGCGCGCCCAGTAAATCGCGCCAAGGCACATGGGGCAAGGTTCGCACGTCGTATAAAGGTCGCATCCGCTGAGTTGGAAATCAGCGAGAACGCGGCAGGCTTCGCGAATGGCCACGACTTCCGCATGCGCGGTTGGATCGTTTGTGAGTGTGACGCGGTTCGTGCCTTCGCCAAGGATGCGCCCTTCCTTGACAATCAGGGCAGCGAAGGGCCCTCCGCTTCCCGAGCGGACATTTTCCAGCGCCAGCACGATGGCACGCCTCATGAAATCGGGTGACATGGTTTGTTGTTCTGCCGTGCTTCAGATTGTACTGCCCAGTCCAAAATCGCAACGCGGCATTTTTTCGATGCACGGAATCGCTTACCTCCCGGGCGATGAGCGCGGCGTCTTTCCTCGCCGGGCTTGCAAGAAAACAAATTGGCGGTAGGATGGAGCATGCTGCTACACAGTTTTGCATCTATTTTCGTCCAGTGGCAAAGCGAGGGCCCATGATTCGAATCGAAAATATTTCCAACCGCGATCTTGAGTTGCTGAGCGGCCGGCGAGGATTCCTGAAGGGCATGCTCGGAGCGGGAGCGTTTGTGCTGAGCATCCGGCTGATGCCGGAGGAGTTGTTTGGCGCATCCTCGACCGCTACGGCCTCGGAAGCGGTGACCAAGTCACCGTTGCAGCCAAGCGTGTACCTGGCCATCGATTCGGATGGAACCGCCTACATCATCGCACACCGCTCGGAGATGGGAAGCGGGAGCCGGACGGCGCTGCCGCGCATCGTGGCCGATGAACTGGATGCGGACTGGGCGCGCGTGAAGCTGGTGCAGGCCACTGGCGATGAAAAATACGGCGACCAGGATACCGATGGATCGCATTCGGTGAGAAGCTTCTTCGACACTTTGCGTGAGGCCGGCGCCACTGCCAGGCTGATGCTGGTGCGCGCGGCCGCAGCGCAGTGGAGCGTGCCCGTATCCGAATGCACGACAACTCCGCACATGGTCGTGCACCAGGCGTCGGGGAAGAAACTGGGATATGGCGAACTCGCGGCGGCGGCAGGAAAATTGCCTGTTCCGAAAAAAGAGGAAATAAAACTTAAAGCACGAAGCGAGTGGCGCTACATCGGAAAAGGCACAACAAGCTACGACCTGAAGGATATGTGCACCGGCAAGGCGGGGTACGGACAGGATACGCACATGGAAGGAATGTTGTATGCGAGCGTGGCGCGTCCGCCGGTTTTCGGCGGCAGCGTGAAGTCCGTCGATGACAAGGCGGCGCTAACCGTCGCGGGAGTGAAGCAAACGGAAACGATCGACGCGTTCAAGCCACCCGTTGGATTCCAGGCTCTCGGCGGCGTGGCGGTCCTGGCGGATAACACCTGGTCAGCGATGCAGGGAAGGAAAAAACTGAAGATCGAATGGGAAAAGAGCCCGCACAGCGTTTGGAACTCGGACGCATATAAGAAGGAGCTGCAGGAAACGGCGCGCAAGCCGGGAAAAGTGGTGCGCGAAATCGGCAATGTGGATGAGGCCTTCTCGAAGGGCGGAAAAATCGTCGAGGCGGAATATTACGCTCCGTTGCTGGCGCATGCTTCGATGGAGCCGCCTGCGGCCTTGGCGGTGTATGGCGATGGAAAATTGGAAGTATGGGCGCCGTCACAGGATCCGCAGGGAGCGCGGAACGCCATCGCCCAGGCCGTGGGCTTGAAGAAGGAAGACGTGACGGTGCATGTGACGCTGCTGGGCGGCGGATTCGGCCGGAAGTCGTTCCCGGACTTCGCGGTGGAAGCGGCAGTGCTCGCGAAGAAAACGGGAAAGCCCGTAAAAGTGGTCTGGAGCCGGGAAGACGACATCAAGTTCGACGTCTATCATTCCGTGGCGGCCATGTACATGAAAGCGGCCCTCGGCGCGGATGGGAAGCCCACGGCGTGGCTGCAGAGAACCGTGTTTCCGCCGATCGGGTCGACGTTTGACGCGAGCACAAATTATTCGGCGCCCGACGAACTGGGGCTGGGCTTCACGGATACGCCCTTCGCCGTGGCAAACCTGCGCATGGAGAACGGCCCGGCAACGGCCCACATGCGGATCGGCTGGTTCCGGTCCGTGGCCAACGTCTATCACGCTTTCGGAATTCATTCGTTTGCAGATGAGCTGGCTCATGCGGCTGGAAGAGATCCGGTGGAATACCTGCTGCAATTGCTCGGACCAGATCGCGTCGTGCCGAGAGCCGAGCTTCCGAAAGAATTCCCGAATTACGGCGGAGAGTACGAGCAGTATCCGATCGACACCTCGAGACATCGCCGTGTGCTGACGCTGGCCGCGGAGAAAGCCGGGTGGGGAAAACAGAAGCTGGGAAACGGCTACGGAATCGGCGTGGCGATGCATCGCAGCTTCCTGACATACGTGGCAACCGTGGTTCAAGTGCAGGTGGATGGTGCAGGCAAGGTGCGCGTCAACCGCGTGGATACGGCCTTGGACGCCGGGACGGTCGTAAATCCGGAGACGATACGCCAGCAAGTCGAGGGCGCGGCGGTAATGGGGACAAGCCTCTCGTTTTACGGAGAAATCACTGCGACGAACGGCGTAATCGACCAATCCAATTTCGATTCGTTTCAGATGGCGCGGATGAACAACGCCCCGCAGGAGACAAACGTCTATATCGTGCCCAGCGATGCTCCGCCGGCGGGAATTGGTGAGCCCCCTCTTCCGCCGTTTGCGCCCGCGCTATGCAACGCGATTTTTGCGGCAACCGGGAAGCGCATCCGGGAATTGCCCCTTTCCAAGGCCGGCCTCGCCTAGAAAGTGGCGGGGGCGAACGGTTTCTTGCACCGACGGTGCAACGGAGTTCTTGCGCGCAATGCGGAATTCATATACGGCTCTTGGAATTGTTTGGGTACTTGCGGATTCTATTCGTTGACGGAGGATCACGATGGCCAGAAAGAGCAAGCTCACCCAAGTTGCGGTGAGAATTGGGACCGCCATGGGCAAAGCCGATCGCCGGGTTCAAAAGGTGGCAAAAGCGGGATCGCTCGCCAAACGAGATCTCGAGGATATCTCCAGGCAAGTCGATGCTCTCAAGCGCCAATTGCAGAAAACAGCGAAACGGCTGAAACGCGCCCTGAGTTAGAGTAGAAGCCCGCTGCGTCAGGCATGGCAGTCGGCGCGGGCTTCGCGCGAGGGCACAAGCCGATTTGAATTCATTCCAAAAGCTTCTACATATATAATCACGCCCGCCGTGGCAAGCAACGAGCCGTTCTAGGACGTCGGCGCTGGGGTGGCCACCTTTACTTCGGACCTCTTGGACAAGCCGAAATCTACAACGATAGAGTCGCTCAAGTTCTTGAGAAACGCGCCGACGCTTTCACGGGCAGATGAGAACAGCTAGTGAATTTCGAATTCAGCGACAAAGTGAAGAACTTGCAAGGCCGGCTGCAGGCCTTCTTGGACGATCACATTTATCCAAATGAACAGCGCTTCTACGACGAAGTCGAGCAGAATCGATGGTCGCCCACGAGGATTGTCGAAGAGCTTAAGCTAAAAGCCCGCGCCGCCGGCCTATGGAATTTGTTCCTGCTGGACAGTGAACAAGGCGCCGGACTCACCAATCTCGAGTACGCGCCCCTTTGCGAAATGATGGGCCGCAGCGTCATGGCGCCGGAGGTTTTCAACTGCTCGGCACCGGACACCGGCAATATGGAAGTGCTCGCCCGGTATGGCACGCCGGAGCAGAAAAAACGCTGGCTCAAGCCGTTATTGGCCGGCGAAATCCGGTCTTGTTTCGCGATGACGGAACCCGCTGTCGCCTCATCCGATGCGACGAACATTGCGGCGAGAATTGTTCGGGACGGCGACCACTACGTTATAAATGGCCGAAAATGGTGGACCTCCGGGGCGGGCGATCCGCGCTGCAAGATCGCCATCTTCATGGGCAAGACGGATCCTTCGGCTCTGCCTCATAAACAGCAGTCGATGATCCTGGTGCCCATGGACGTGCCAGGAGTCAAGATCGACCGATTGCTGAAGGTGTTTGGTTATGACCATGCGCCGCATGGCCATGGCGAAGTCACATTTGAAAATGTTCGTGTTCCGGCGTCCAACATCTTGCTTGGCGAAGGGCGGGGATTCGAGATCGCTCAGGGGCGGCTGGGACCCGGGCGCATCCATCACTGCATGCGATGCATCGGAATCGCCGAGCGCGCCCTGGAAACGATGTGCAAACGCGTGCAATCGCGCGTGGCATTCGGGAGACTGCTGGCCGAGCAAGGCACGGTTCGAGCGGACATTGCAAGTTCACGCATGGAGATCGAGCAAGCCCGCCTCCTGACGCTGAAAGCCGCGTACATGATGGACACCGTGGGCAATAAAGAAGCGCGCGCGGAAATCTCGATGATCAAAGTTGTCGCGCCCAACATCGCCCTGCGGGTTCTGGATCGGGCCATCCAGGCGCACGGAGGCGCGGGCGTTTCGCAGGACACCTTCCTCGCGGCTGCGTGGGCGAACGTGCGCACACTGCGAATCGCTGACGGACCGGATGAAGTACACACGGAATCGATCGCCAGGCAGGAGCTCCGAAAATGGGGCAAGCCCTCGGCGAGACTAGACACGCATTAACCATCTCCCGCTGCGAGCTGCAATTCAACCTTTTCGATCGGAGATCCCCATGCCGCCACTCGTAGTGGAATCAATGCTTTCGCTTCAGGAATTCGCGGGCCGCGAGATCGCCGTGACGGATTGGCTGATGATGACGCAGGAACGCATCGACCGATTCGCCGAAACAACGGGCGACCAGCAGTGGATTCACGTCGATCGCGAGCGCGCGCAAAGGGAGTCGCCTTATGGCTCAACGATTGCTCACGGCTTCTTGACACTTTCACTTCTGAGCCATTTCATGAAGCAGGCCATTCAGTTTAGCAGCCGCGTGCGGATGGCGGTGAATTACGGATTGAATCGCGTGCGCTTTCCTGCTCCAGTGCGCGCCGGCGCCAATATCCGTGCGCGTATCGGCCTTCTCAGTTTGGAAGAAGTCTCTGATGCGGTTCAGGCCGTCTTTTCCGTCACAATGGAAATTGAGAATTCCGACAAAGCCTGCTGCGTTGCGGAATGGGTGGTCCGCTACTACCGATGACAATGCCGAAGGCAGATTAAGTCGTCTCGGAGTTTTCGGCCGAGTTGCCTGGCTTTGAGTTCAGATCTTGCCCGTTTGCGCACTTTGCAGAGAGGCACGCAGGAGAGTATTGATTCGCTGAGGCATGGACGCAAAGCGCTCGTCTTTAGTAAGGCCCAAGTGATAGCGGTAGTAAATCTGCTGCACGATAACGGCAAGCTTGAACCGGGCAAGAGTCAGAAAAAAAGGCATCTGGGAAACATCGCGTCCGGTTATTCGAGCGTAGTAGTCAGCGAGTTCTCCTCGCCTGAAGCTGCCGCGATAACTTGTGGGACCTGAGCGCTGCTCCTGCAGTTCCTCCGGATCAGACGCATCGATCCAATACGCCAGGGCGGTACCCAGATCCGCGAGCGGATCGCCGATGGTACACATCTCCCAATCGAGCACTCCTATAATTCTTGTGATGTCCCCCGGATCCAGTACGGCATTGTCATACTTATAGTCGTTGTGGATAAGCGAAACGCCGCCAGTGGCAGGGATGTGCTGGTGCATCCACTTGGAGATTTTTTCGACTTCCGGATGATCGTGCGTTTTGGAGCCGTGATAGCGCTCGATCCAGCCGCGGACTTGACGTTCGAGGTAGCCTTGCGGTTTGCCGAGATCGGCAAGCCCGACGGCGGCATAATCAAGACTGTGGAGCAGCGCCAGATTTTCCACGAAGGACTCGCTCAGCCGCCCCGCTTTTTCAGGTGGAAAATCCAAACCAGGCGGCGGATCCCTGCGAAGGATCACCCCGTGAGTGGGTTCCATCAAGTAAAACGGAACTCCCAGGATGGACTCATCGTCGCAGTAGAAGAGCACACCAGGTGCGGGGGTGTAGACGGAGTGAAGCTTGGAGAGCACTCGGAATTCCCGGCCCATATCGTGCGCCGTCTTGACCTTGCTGCCGAAGGGCGGGCGCCGCAGTACCATTTCTCGGGCGCCGAGACCCACCAGGTATGTCAGGTTGGAATGTCCGCTGGGAAATTGTTGGATACTGAGCGCGCCCCGTTCATCTGGAAAATGGCTTCGCAAGAAGGGCTCGAGTTTGCTCAGTTCAAGCTCTTCTCCTGGCCGAACCTTGTTCGGGTGGTCTAGCGGATCGACCATCAGCGAATCCCCATTGTCAACCCGGCCTTTCCGTCAAACGTTATACCGCAAGCGATACCGCCAAATATGAAATTTATGCACAACCAGCCTATGATTGCGAAGCAACTCTCAGATACCAGGGTGCTAGGCGGTCGCTCTCTGGTCCCGGCTGAATTCAGCAAATGTTTTGCCCTGCTCGGCGAGTTGCTTCAACAACGGGCTGGGCGTCCATGTTTCCCCGTGCTGCCTGTGGAATTCACAAATGCGTTCGTAGACTTTTTTCAAGCCCACTGTATCCGCGTACCACATCGGCCCGCCTCGGTAGGCGGGGAAACCATAGCCGTTGAGATAGATGATGTCGATGTCCACCGCGCGAAGCGCAAAACCTTCCTCGATTATGCGCGTGCCTTCATTGACGAGGGCGTAGACGCAGCGATCTACGATTTCCTCTGCGCCGATTTGGCGTTGCGAAATTCCCGCCTCAGAAACCCAGCCGGCAATGAGCCGAGTTACGTCAGGATCCGCGACCTGCCGGCGTTGTTCATCGTATTTGTACCAACCCGCCCCGGTCTTCTGGCCATATCGGCCGAGCTCGCAGAGTCTGTCTTCGCAGAAAGGCTGTCGCAAGCCGGGCCTCTGCAGGTGACGGTACTCCTTGCGAATGCGCCAGCCCACATCGAGACCGGCGAGGTCGCCGGTCTCGAGCGGACCCATCGCCATGCCGAACTCGTACAGCGCATTGTCCACGGCCTCGATGCTTGCTCCTTCTTCCACCAGGAACTGCGCTTCGCGGCGATAGGGACCGAACATGCGGTTGCCGACAAAACCCATGCAGTTGCCGACGAGCACTGCAACCTTGCCGAGCCTCTTTGAAAGCTGCATGCAAGTCGCGATCGCTTCCTTTGAGGTGGCCTTGCCGCGGACCACTTCGAGGAGGCGCATGACGTTGGCAGGGCTGAAGAAATGCGTGCCGATGACGAATTCGGGGAGCGAAGTGCTGGAAGCAATCTCGTCGATGCTAAGCGTAGAGGTGTTGCTGGCGAGAATCGCGCCAGGTTTACATACACGATCGAGTTCCTTGAAGACTTCCTTCTTGAGAGCCATGCCTTCGAAGACGGCCTCGATAACCAGGTCTGCGCTTGAAAATCCATCATAGCTGAGGGTCGGCTGAATTCGCTTCAAAGATTGATCCACGAACTGCTGCGTGAATCGGCCACGCTTGACCGAGTTTGCATAGTTCTTTTGTATCGTTGCGATTCCGCGGTCAAGAGCCGCTCGATCAGTTTCCTTGAGCAGGACGGGAATGCCGGCGTTCGCCAGAACCATGGCGATGCCGCCGCCCATGGTGCCCGCGCCGACGACCGCCGCGGAGTTTATGGGGATAAGCGACGTCTCTTTCGGGATGTCTGGAATCTTGGCGACTTCCCGCTCACCGAAGAAGACATGAATCAACGCCTTCGATTGATCGGAGAAAAGGCATTCGGCGAACAACTTCTGTTCCACCTCGCAACCTTTGTCAAAAGGCAAGTTCACTGCTGCTTCGACAGATTCAATGGCCGCGAGTGGCGCTATCAGGCCGCGTTGCTTCTTGCGCGCAGTCTCGCGCGCGGCAGCGAAGATCGGCGCACTCTGTTCCGCGGTCCCCAGCTTCTCATTGCGCTCGCGCGTCTTGGGCGCAGGTTTGCCGGCAACTTCGCGAGCAAAGGCCAGAGCGCCCGTAAGCAGGTCGTCCTCCATCAATCGATCCACGATCCCGAATTTCAGCGCTTGTTCGGCCGAGATTGGTTTGCCTTCCGCACACATCTCCACCGCCGCCGCAACCCCCGCGAGACGCGGAAGCCGTTGTGTTCCGCCCGCGCCGGGAATTATGCCGAGCTTGACCTCCGGCTGACCCACTTGCGCGCTCGCTGCGGCCACACGGTAATGTCCAGCCATGGCCAGTTCCAGGCCGCCGCCGAACGCCGTTCCGTGAATCGCCATCACAATCGGCTTTCGGCAATCCTCAATGCGGAGCAGCATGGGCAACATTCCCGCGCCGCGTTGCCGGTTCCCTGACGTCATCTTTCCGAATTCCTTAATATCCGCGCCAGCGATAAACGTGCGGCCTTCTCCAATGAGCACCGCCGCGTTGACGCCATCGTCTTTGTCGATCGTTTCGATCGCTTCAAGGATTCCCTCCGGTACGCCCGGGCTCAAAGCGTTGACCGGCGGATTGTTGATGGTGATGATGGCTATGTCGTTGTTCTTGGTGAACTGGACCAGATCGCTCATCTTCGTGGGCTCTCTCGTTTTGAATCTTAGGCGCTCTTAGCTGATGCCGCGCCTTCATCGAGTACCAGGCGAGCGATGCGCTCGCGATGAAACGTGGCGTCGCCAAATGCCGTTTCCGATGCCTTGGCCCGGCGGTAATACAGATGAAGATCGTTTTCCCAGGTGAAACCCATGCCGCCATGAATCTGGATCCCCCGGTTGCCGACCGTGCGCGCGGCATCGCTGGCATACATCTTGGCGATGGAAACGGCAGTCGCGGCATCCGGCGAGTTTTCTTCCAGCGCCCACCCGGCGTAGTACACCGCGGAGCGCGAGCTCTCTGTTTCCAAATACATGTCCGCGCACTGGTGCTGCACGGCTTGAAACATTCCGATGGGCTTGCCGAACTGTTTCCGAGTCTTGGCGTACTCGACGGTAAGCTCGAGAGTCCGCTGCATGCCACCGACCAGTTCGGCGGCCAGCGCGGCGGTGGCGATGTCGAATGCCCTGGGGAGGTCTGTGCTGGAACCGATTTGTTCTGCCGGCGTGTTGTTGAATTCAACGACGTAAGGCTTGCGCGTCAGGTCCATCGTGGCCATCGGAGATATTTTCAGCCCGCGAGCCTTGGAATCCACCGCGAACACCCCGTTGCGTGCAACTACGATGAGGAAGTCGGCGATGGCGGCATCCGTGACAAACAATTTTTCGCCAGTGAGCTTTCCCCCGGTGGCGTTCAGCTGGACATCCTGCGGGTTCCAGCTCGCGCCGGTTTCCACAAGGGCGACGGTGGCGCGAACTTCTCCCCGGCAGATGGGCGCAAGATATTGATTCTTGTGCGCCGGTGTGCCCATCGCGTCCAAAACGGATCCCGCCAGAACGACTGTCGAGAAAAATGGACCGGGCAGCAGCGCGCGGCCCGCTTCTTCCATCAGGAGCATGAGTTCGACTTTGCCGAGGCCGACTCCACCGTATGCTTCCGGAAAAATAATTCCGGTGTAACCCTGGTCGGTGATCTTCGACCACAGTGTGGCGTCGTAGGCGGTATCCGTTTCCATCAGGCGGCGCATTTCAGAGCTGGGGCATTCACCGGCAAAGAACTTGCGAGCGCTGTCCTTGAGAAATTCCTGGCTTTCGCTCAATCCGAATTCCATTGCGTCTCCGTCTAGTAGCTTTTGGGCAGGCCCAGCACAAAATGCCCGATGATGCTGCGCTGCACTTCCGACGTGCCTGCTTCGATGGTGTTCCCGCGCGTCCGAAGATAGCCGTAAGACCAAATGCCTTTATCGACCGCATGACTGTCGCCGCCGAGCAGTTGGCCGTATGGCCCGAAAATTTCCTGCGCGACCTGCTGGAGCCGCTGGTTCAGTTCGCTCCAGAAGATTTTCTGAATGGATCCTTCAGGCCCAGGGGCGCCGGTAGCGGTGATCCGGCTGAAAGCGCGCAATTGGTTCAAGCGCATGATTTCGATCTCGGCGTAGCACTGCGCCAGCTTCTGCCTTGTAAGTGGATCCTGCGCCGCCGCGTGTCCGTTCTTTTGAAACTTTCGCGAAAGCTCGATCAGCCGGTTGATGTTGCGTTTGAATAAAGGATGGAGACGCGAGCCATACGCGCCACGTTCGTGCATGAGAGTGCTGACGGCCACATTCCAACCGTCATTCACCTTGCCGAGTACATTTTCCGCCGGGACGCGCACATCACGAAAAAACATCTCGTTGAATTCACTTTCCCCTGTCATCTGCCGAAGTGGGCGCACCTCCACCCCCTGCGACTTCATATCAACCAACAAAACCGTCAGACCCTTGTGCTTTGGGACATTCGCGTCCGTGCGCACGACCAGCTCGCACCAATCGCCCACCCAGCCGTAACTCGTCCACACCTTCTGGCCGTTGACGACGTAGTGCTCGCCATCCAGCCGCGCCTCTGTTTGCAGGCTGGCAAGATCGGAGCCGGCGTTTGGTTCAGAAAAGCCTTGGCACCAAATCTCTTCCGCGCTGAGGATCTTAGGGATAAGCCTTTTCTTTTGCGCTTCCGTTCCATAGGCGATAATCGTCGGACCGATCAATCCCAGACCAAGAGCGTTGGCCATTGGCGGAGCTTCCACCCGCGCCATCTCTTCCCAAAAAATGGCCTGCTGCATAAGCGTGGCGCCGCGTCCTCCGTACTCCTTTGGCCACGAAACAGCGGCCCAGTGGCCCTCTTGCAGCTTCCGTTGCCACGCTCGCAAAAACGGAAATGATTCCTCGATGGATTTTTCCCGCCATTTACTCCAATCGCGCGGAATGTTGACGCTCAACCACTCCTGCAGTTCGTCGCGGAACTGCTGCTCTTCGAGTGAAAGTTTCAGGTCCATGCCGCAGGTTCCTTTCGAACTTAGGGCCGGCTCCGGCCTTTAGAGAGCAGCCGGCCTGATTCTCTTGCTCACATCCGGCTAAGACCCAAGAACTGCACTCTAACCAGTGGAGCCTTTTACCCTATCCGTTGCAAATTCCGGTCGAATTGTTTCCTGGCCTTGCCAATATTTTCTTCGCAAATCCTTTTTCAGGATTTTCCCGGTCCCGGTCTTTGGCAAGCTCTCCCGGAATTCTACGGAATGCGGGCATTTGTAGTGCGTCAGGCGCGCACGGCAGAATTCAATCAATTCAGTCTCGTCTGCCTGCGCCCCAGTTTTCAGCACCACCAGGGCCTTCGGCACCTCACCCCACTTTTCATCCGGCACCGCAATCACCGCGGCTTCCAATACCCCCGGATGGGCCATCAGGGTCTTTTCCACCTCGAGCGAAGAGATGTTCTCGCCGCCGCTGACGATGATGTCCTTCTTGCGGTCCACAATCAGCAGGTAGCCGTCTCGGTCAATAGTGGCCATATCGCCGGTATGGAACCATCCGCCGTGCAACGCTTCGGCCGTCGCCTCCGGCTGATTCCAGTAGCCTTTCATCACCCCGTCGCTCCGCGTCATGATTTCTCCGACGGTCTTGCCATCGTGCGGGACATCCTCGTCTCGCTCATCCACAACCCGCATTTCGACACCCGCGTCGGCAAATCCGGTCATGGCCTGACGCGCGAACTTCTGTTCGCCTTCCCATTCGAATCCGTGCTTGATAAAGGAATGCGAGAGCACGGGCGATGTTTCCGTGAGCCCATAGCCGGAGAAGCAGCTCACACCCAGCTTTTCTTCGACTTCGCGCACCAAAGTCGGGGAAGAGGCCGCGCCACCGATCAGGACTCTCTCGAGGCTGCTCAAATCGTGCTTCTGCCGGTCCGGCGAATTGACCAGGGCGATGGCCATCGCCGGCACAAGACACATCGTGTAGATACGCTCTTGTTCGATCAGCTTGAAGATTTGTCCGCAGTCGAAGCGCCGCAGAATGACGTGCTTTCCGCCAATGAGCGCGAGGATATGCGCGACGCCCCAGCCATTGGCGTGAAACAAGGGAATCGTGTGAAGTTGGGCAAAGTCCCGCGTCGGGTCGAAAGTCAAGCAAACATGCAGGGCGTGCAGATAAACATTTCTGTGCGTCAGCATGACGCCCTTGGGATTGGCGCTGGTGCCGCTGGTGTAAAAAAGCTCCGCCACCGCCTCTTCATCAATTTCCATGATGTCTGTCTGCCAAGGCGACGCCGCGGCGAGAAGATCCTCATAACTGTCAGGAGAAAGCCAGTCGGCTTGTTGCGGACCATCGAGAAGAAAAAAGGACTCGACCGTCGAAAGCTCCTTGCGAAGAGAGTCGACCAGGCCGAGGAACTCCTTCTCCAGAAAGAGCACTTTCGCGCCGGAATCATTCAAGACATAGGCGAGCTCTTGAGATGCCAGCCGCACGTTCAGCGGAAGCAGCACGGCGCCAGCCTCGAGAACGCCGTAATATGCTTCGAGTAGCCGGTGGCAATTCATGCTGAGGAACGCGACGCGGTCGCCCGGCTTGACGCCGGCATTTTTCAGCGCGCCACCCAGGCGCGCTGCGCGATCGGCAAATTGGCCGTAGGTAAATCGCTCGTTCCCGCAAACCACGGCGGTCCGGCGTGAATGCTGTTGCTCCGCATATCGCAAACATCGAAGAGGTGTAAGCGGAATATTCATTGTCAGGCCCGCCTCGGCTAGGCGGTCTGCCCTCCATCCACCACCAACACATGTCCAGTAACGTAGTCGGATGCATCAGAAGCAAGATACACGGCAGCTCCTTTCAAATCGTGCTCATTGCCGAAACGTCGCAGGGGAATCTTGCCCAGGAAAGCATCCTTGTTTCGTTCGATGACCACCTGCGACATGTTGGTTGGGAACCATCCAGGAGCGATGGCATTCACCTGGACATTGTGAATTCCCCATTTGCACGCCAGATCCTTGGTGAATGCGATCACGCCGCCTTTGCTTGCGTGGTAGCCGATGGCCTGAAATTCCGGAGGCGCGCCCCGGAGCCCAGCAACCGAAGCGATGTTGATTATCTTCCCGCGGCGCTGAGGGACCATGACCTTGCCAACTGCCTGCGAGAAGAGAAAAGTTCCGGTCAAATTCGTCTCGATCACTTTGTTCCAGTGCTCGAGTCGCATCTCCTCGACGGGAGCGCCCCAAGAAGTCCCGGCATTGTTGATTAAGATGTCGATTCGGCCGAATTGAGAGACCGTCGCGTCCACAACTGCCTGCACATCGCTGGAGTTCTTCACGTCGCAGCCCAGAGCCAAGGTCTTCACGCCGACCTGCCTCAATTCTTCCGCAGCTTGTTCGCAGCGCTCCTTCTTGCGAGCGCAAAGCACCACGTTGGCACCCATCTCTGCCAAGCCCTCGGCCATCTGGCGCCCAAGCCCGACGGAGCCGCCCGTAATGATCGCCACCCGGCCGCTCAGGTCGAGCAGCTTCTTGATATTCATTCGAAATTCCCGGCCAGTGCAAGCATCCCTTCTTGAACCCGCTTTCCTCGGCGGCGCCGGCCTCGCTCCATGGTTTTTCCCGAGCCGCAAAACGGCGGCTCCGTTTGAAACGCGTACGTGTGGACAACGCCCCGGCAACGAGCTTTGTCTCGAACGTAACCCGAAAAAACCTGTTCGGTTGCCCCCTAGCGCTCGCCGCGCTCGAAGGATGGGGCGCGCACAGAAATCCGCAGTCTCACTCTCCTCTGACTGCGTCAAACGGGCGAAGATACTGGCTTGGATCAAATGGAATGTACGCTGGCGGAACTGCAACGATGCCCTGTGGCGTCCCGAAAATGTTGAATCCCGGTCCCAGCGCAGCCGCGGCATTGTTCAGGTCTGTGGCATCGACATTTTGCCATTTTCCGGTATTCAAGCGGTTGAGCAACGTCTGAACTGCAGCGATGGTTTCCGCCGGCGTGAAGGCACAGTGTCCCGCGCGATCGACAAACGTGCGGCGCAGGAATTCCGCGTTGCCCGCTTCATCGACGACACTCTTGTAGGCGCTTTCATTCTGAACCACCACCAGGCCATCGCCCTTGGTGTGCAGCGTCAGCACCGGAAAATGGATTTGGCCGTCAAAGATAATATTCGTCTCCAAGTAACGAACCGCCTCGGGATCCGCACTGATCCGCGCCGCATCGTTCAGCGTCTTCAGATCGGCGTCGAGGTCGAGGCCCGCCTGCTCGTAAAGCGCGCGAACTTGGTCGCGGCCAATCGAGTGCTCCAACTGCACCCGGTAATCGACTCCCGTGTTCCAGGAGACATTGCCCTGTGCGCGGGCCTCCAGTTCCGCACGAAACGCAAATACAAAGGGAAAGTCCACTTGTTGATCCCACAGAAACTGGTTGGTCTCCTGGCCGGCAAAATCGGTTGGCGCCGGCTCCGGTGACAAGGAAGTGAACCAGCCGGGTAAGTCGGCCAGAGCCCCGGCCAGCGCGATCCGCGCTCTCCCTTGTGGTGTGCCCTGGGCATCGGCAAGCACCACTTCGGCGAGATTGAGATTTGCAACCGGATTGGCGATATTGACTACCTCTAGCCCCGTTCCCGGCGCAAGCAGCGTCTTGAAAGCGAACTCGGAATCCAGCGCGGTGTTCCAGGTGGCTACGCCGCCGGAGAGCACTCCACACATGGGCAACGCAGCATCAAAGCGCTCCGGATTGCGCTGGATGAGGCCGGCAGTAATAATTCCGCCGAGCGAGTGTCCCCACGCGATGGTCCTCTTTGGCTGGCCAACGACGAGCTTGAACACGTCGAGCACGGCGATTTGATCCAGAAGCGCTTCGTGGATGGCCCACCCTGTGGTCGCATAGGAGGACCCGGCCAAGGCGTACCCGCTGGAGAGCATGAAAAATCGCGTAAAGGGATCACCCACATCTTTCGCCGGGTTCGCGCTGCCGGGCACCACGTAACCA
>WNFG01000270.1_pt1 | contig 59760 bp, 96 predicted proteins | sample 5400431 | NCBI WGS metagenome assembly WNFG01 (sample SAMN13153346, study PRJNA577476) | soil metagenome | isolation source: 120 cm saprolite under Douglas fir tree site 2 hole 3 replicate 2 | place: USA:California | collected 2015-04-18
CCACCATCAACGCGCTCGACGCGCTGATGCGCGGGGAGGACCCGCTGCCGGCTGCTGAGATCGGTGCGGCCGGCGGGCTCATCGGGCCGACCATGACTGAGGCAGCGCGCGCCGGGACGACGCTCGGCGCGAGCCATCTCTATCCGCGGCCAGGCGCGCTCGCCAACGTGCCGCGGCCCGGCATCAACCTGCTCAGTCGCATCTTCGAAGGCGAGACGTCGGCGAGCATGGCGGCAAACCGCGCCCGCATGGGACCGTCCGGATTCTTCGGCGACATCAATCCGATGGCGGGCGATATCGTCGGCGGCATCGCGGATCTTCCGATTCCGCAAAAGGCGATGGTGCAGGAAGCCTATCGCTCGCGCGCCGCTGGCCAGCCGCAACGGATCGAGGTGGCGATGACCAGGGCGACCGGCATCCCCTCGAATTTCAATGTGACGGAATACGAGAAGTTTCTGACCGAGGCACGCGCGCGTGCCGCCGATCCGCTCTATGCAGCGTGGCGCTCGACGCAAGTCCATCCGACCAAGGAATTGCAGGCGCTGATTCCGCGGCTCGAAAAATCCGGCACCTTCGATATGGCAGAAGAGTTGTCGGGGATCAGCGGCAATCCGATCAACCGGAAGTTCTTCGTCGCCGGGCCGCAGAAGGCGTTTCCGACGACCGAGTCGTGGGACTACGTCAAGCGCGGGCTCGATCGCCGGATTGATCAAGCGTATTCATCCGGAGACAAGACGCTCGCGCGAGAATTGGTCAAGCTCAAAGGCGACATGGTCGGCGAGATCGAAAAAACGCCGGCCGGGCAAATCTGGAAGCAGGCGCGCGCCGAATTCGCCGATCGTAGCGCCTTGATCGACCAGCTCGCTGCCGGCCGCGATACCTTTTTGGGTGGTCGTTCGGGCTTGACGCCCGATGAGCTGGCGGAGGAGTTGCGGCATCTGTCGCGGCCCGAATTGATCGCGCGCGTGCAAGGGATGCGCGCGGCGGTGCGCGACGGAATGGGCGACAAGACCGAGGGCGCGGCGGCGGTGCGCAGCAAATTGCTGGCGCCGAATAATCAGGCGAAGATGCGATTGATGATCGGCGATCAAGCCGCCAATGAATTGATCGGAACGCTGACTCAAGAAAAATATCTCGCCGACCGCTTGCCATCCGTCGTGCCGAACATGAGCACCGGCGCGAGCGGGCAGACCCGTGCCGAACGGCGCAACCTGTTCGCGCCGCCGCAAATGCCGGTCGTGCCGTGGAACATCACCGCGCCGTCGACCTATCCCGGCGCGCATCATCTCAATCCGACGGTCGTCCTGCAATCGATCATCAATGATCGCTACGCGCGCACGGCACCGGCGCTCGCAAAGACCATGTTGACCGAGCAGGGTCCGGGAATGGACGACCTGATCGCGGCGCTCACGAGCGAGCGCGCCAGAATGGACAAGGTCGCGCGCGTATCAAGAGCGCCGATCAACGCGCTGACTGGCCTTGTAACAGGTCCTGGGCAATCGACCTATAATCGCTATTACCAGCAGCAACAGCCGCAATGACGCGCGGGCTTCGCACGCCGATCGCAAACAGTCGTTCGTCGTCGGCGCCGCAGGCCCGCCAGTAGGCTTCGAGGTCGCCGTCGCGGCCCAATCGTTCCTGCGCCTCGTGCCACGGCCGGAACCGTTCCCGCTCGCGCTTATAGGCGCGCCATCCCGCAATCACGTTCCTCCCGAAATAGTCCTGCAGGCCGGCATAGACGCCGTTCACGATGCACAGCGCCATCCCGATCCAGAAGCCCCAATGCCAATGCATCATCGTGCTCTGTGGACTGGTGTTGCCGCTAATTTTGTTGCGAACGCCTTGTCAAAGGCATCGTTGATGCAGCCGTTCTCGCATACTCGCGAATGTGGGTTGCCGGAGATAGTCATCATTTCTCCCGGCTTCGGCTTGAACGCCAATGGCACATGAACGCGCATCGGCTGTGTCAGCCAGCAATCTTCGCCGCTTGGACATTTGCGCATTGGGCTACTCCATGAAGCTCGCCCGAATCCTCATTTTAACCCTATTTGCGGCCTTCGCGCAAGAGTCCGCCTGGGCCGCCACCACCCTTCTGCCCAACGGCAAGCAGTGCTTCTCCGGAGCCAATGGCGCCTATGCCAACGGCTCCATGAACATGTTCCAGCCGAGCACGACCACACCCAAGGCGAGTTGGCAGGACGCGAATCAGCAGGCCCTCAACAGCCAGCCGATCCAACTCGATTCGAACGGCTGCGCGATCATCTATGGGACCGGCTCCTACCGGCAACAGCTCTTTGACGGCCCGGTAGTCGCGAGCGCCACGTCGGGCACGCTGATCTGGGACCTGGTCACCACCGACACGTCGGCGACCAACAACGTCTTCTGGGCGGGCACGGCCGCGGGAACGCCGAATGCGATCACCGTGGTCGATGCCGGGTTCAACGCGACCGACGGCTCGATCATCAATTTCACGGCGAACGCCACCAATACCGGATCGACGACGCTCAATCCGTCGGGCTTCGGCGCGATCTCGATCCTGAAGGATACCACCGCGGGGCCGGTCTCGCTGATCGGCGGCGAGATCACCCAGACGAATCCGATCTCGGTCATCTATCGCGCGACCGACAATGCGTTTCATCTGCTCAATCCGCCGATCCAATCGGCATCGGGTGCTTCCGCTCCGCTCTGCGGGGCGATCGGGCTGAAAATCACCAACGGGAGCACACCCAACACCATCATCAGTCTGACCGCCGACAAGGTCGTGATGATCTCGACGGCGGGCGTGGTGGTGAACCGCAGCTCGGTCTCGCTCACTGCGATCAGCATCGCCAACGGCACGGTGACCTCGACCGCCAACGGGATGGACGGGGAGAGCCCGGGCACGAGCCAATGGCTCTACATTTACGCGATCGATAACGGCGCCGCTCCTGCCGGGCTCGTCTCGCTGTCATCGAGCGCTCCGACTTTACCGTCGGGTTATACATTCAGTTGCCGCCTCGGGGCAATGCGGGTCGATGGCTCCGGGCTGTTGCTGCGCACCTTGCAACTCGGATCGCGCGCGCAATACACGCTCCCGCCCCTTGCGATGGCGGCCGGCCCCAGCGGCAGCGTCTCGAACCCGACCTATACCTCGGTCTCGACCGGAAACTTCGTGCCGGCGACCGCGACGCGCATTCTCGGGTTTGCCAGCGTCACCAGCAACGCAACCGTGATCGTGGCGCCGAATGCGAGCTACGGCGGGACCGGCTCGCTCGTCACCAACCCGCCGCCCATTCTGGCGCAATCGAGCAGCACCAGCGATGTCCGGCAATTCGAGCTCGTGCTGGAAAGCACGAGCATCTCATTTGCGTCAACGAGCGGCAGTGGACTGATCTGGGCGCTTGGCTGGGTCGACAAGGTGAATGCGAACTGAGATGAAAGCCTGCTCTCGCTTCATCATCATTGCTTTGAGCGCGCTCGCCCTTGCGGCGGGCTCGTTTTCATATGCGCGCGCGCAGGGCACATCGAAGCCGAAAGCGACGCTCAATGCCGAGGTTGCGACTTGTTTTCCCGACCAAACAACCAGCGCGATCACCCCCGCGATCATGCGCCAATGCGTCCTCGATTTCATCGCCTCGTGGCAGCAATCGGCCGCCGTCAACCCACAGGCCGGCACGTCCTACACCATAGCGGCTTCCGATTACGGGCAGCTCGTCACCTTCAACAATGCCTCCCCGGTCGCCGTCACGATTCCACAGGCGTCCGGATCCTTCGCCCTCTTCAACGTCTTCGTGCGCAATCTCGGCGCCGGCACGGTCACCATCACGCCGGTTGCCGGAACGATCGACGGGTCGGGATCGCTCGCGCTCGCGCAGGGAAGCTCGACCTGGATCGTATCCGATGGGACGAACTGGCAGCGATGGGCGACGACGACGACCTCGACCGCCATCACGATCGGCACCAGCGCGGTCGTCAGCGGAATAACCAATCAGCTCCTCTATGACAACGGCGGCGTGCTCGGCGAGATCACCAAATGCAATAACGGGGCCTATATCACCAGTGGCGCCGGCGTCCCATCGTGCTCATCGACGCTGCCCTCTGCGGTGCAGGCCAACATCACCGGCACCGGCACGCTCATCTCCGGCGCGACCGGGGCGGGATTCACCATCGCGCTCGGTACGTCCACGATTACCGGAACGCTCGGCGTCGTCAATGGTGGAACCGGGATCGCATTGGGGACGAGCGGCGGCGTCCTTTATTTCTCGGGATCGACCACGATCGCGTCGAGTGCAGCCGGTGCGGCCAATGCCTTGATGACCTGGGGCGGCGCGGGCAATGCGCCGAATGCCGTCGCGATCACCGGGCTCGTGCTCGGCAACGGCGCCATTGCCCCAAGTGCCTATGCCGGCACATCCTGCACCAATCAGTTTCCGCGCTCGCTCAATGCCAATGGTGTCGCGACGTGCGCGACGGTCGCCAACACCGATCTCGCCAACTCTTCGATCACGGTCACGATCGGTGCGACGACCGACACGCCCCGATTTACCGGGCTCGGGCTCGGCGGCGCGGCGCCGGCAACCGGGCTGCAAGTCTACAACGCCGCTGTTGCCCCGACCGGCAATGGCCAAGGCATGCTCGGGGCCACGGCGGCCGGCGGCGCGATCGTCGAGGGGCAGGGGTCGAGCTTCGACATCTCGCTGCGCAACAGGAACGGCAGCGATGTCTGCAATGCCGCGACCGGGACGACGACGCTCAACTGCTCGTCGATCTCGATTGCTTCGACGATCATCGGCATCGGCGCCAATCCGACCGCACTCGTCGGCCTGACCGCGGTCAATGGCGTATCGGCGAATTACATCCGCGCCGATGGCGCGCCCGCGCTCGACCAATCGATCGCGCCGAGCTGGACCGGCAAGCACATCTGGAACGTTACGAGCACGGTTACATCGGCATCGGGCGCCGCGCTCGATGACGTCAAGGTGCAGGCGTCGACCACGACCGTCACGGGAACGGTCACCATCACCAAGCTGGCCAAGGTCGGGCTCTATCAGCCGACCTTGACCGATGCGAGCGTGGTGGTGGTGACGGATGCCGCGACGTTCTATGTCGACAATTCCCCGCTTGCGGCCGGCAGCCTGACCATCACGAATCCGTGGTCGATCCTGGTCAATGCCGGCGCGAGCAAATTCCAGGCGGTGACCGTCGGCGGCTTGGCGACGCTGCAGAGCAATCTCAAGCTGCCGAATGCCGGCGTCATCTATCCGGCGACCGATTCGACGACCGCGCTTGCCATCGCGCAATCGGACGGCGCGACGCGGTTCGTTACTTTCGACTCTTTGAACAAGCGCGTCGGCATCAACAAGACGCCAGGCGCGTTCGATCTCGAAGTCAACGGCACGATTGCATTTGGCACGCTCGACGCGACCAGCCTTGGATTAAGCACGAGCACGGTCACCGGCCTGACTGCCAACAACAGCCCGAATGCCACCAACGATTTCATTCCGTACTACTCGGCAGCGGACGGCCGGATTCGCAAGGCCACGGTCGGCTCGATCGCGGCCGGCGCGACCGCCGGCGTTGCCTCGATCAATGGCGCGACCGGCGCGCTGACCCTCTCGCAAGGGACGGGCATTTCCGTCTCGACCGTGTCGACGACCATCACGGTTGCGCTGGCGAACATTGCCAATCTGACGATGCTGGCGAACACGTCCGGGAGCACGACGACCCCGAGCGCAGTCAACCTTGCGACGGCCGGCGCGTCATGGGTGCTGATCGACACCAAGACCGCAAGCTCGAGCGCGACGCTCGATTTCACGACCGGGATCGGCAGCACGTATGACTCCTATATGTTTGAGATCGTCGCCTTGCTGCCGGCGACGAATGCCGTGGATTTATGGATCAGGATTTCGGAGGACGGCGGCAGCACGTTCAAGTCAGGCGCCACCGATTACAAGTATGCAACTGGTCTTTTTCTGGATTCTGCTACCACCGCCAATGTTGGATCGACCGGTGACAGCAAGATAAGGTTCACTGCTGGAATTATGTCGAGCACCGCTGCGCGGGCCATTACCGGCACGGTTAGGTTCTATCTCCCGTCATCGACGACCGTCAATAAGAATTTCAGAGCGGATATTGACATGAATTCCGATGCCTCCGGTTTCATAAGAATTGCGGCCTCTGGGGTGTACGTTACCGATGCTAATGCCATCAACGCTGTCCGTTTCATGTATTCATCCGGCAACATTGCAAGCGGCGTGATCTATCTCTATGGGCTGCGGAAGTCATGAACCGCTTGATCGCCGTGGCCCTGATCGTCTTCGCGAGCACAGCCGCGTTCGCACAAGCGTCGCGGACATGGGTCGCAACCTCCGGCAGCGACGCGAGCAATTGCGCGATCTCGACACCGTGCCTGACGTTTTCCGGCGCGCTCGCCAAGACGGCAATAGGCGGCGTCATCTCTTGCCTTGATTCCGGTGATTTCGGTGGCGGTCAGTCCACCACGATCGCGCAGTCCATCACCATCGATTGCGCTGATCGTTCCGCGACGGCGATCGTTTCGAACGATAATGGTTTCAACGTCACGACTGCGGCAGCAAGCATCGTCACGCTGCGCGGCCTTTCTGTCATTGGCTTGAACTCGTCCGGGCTGATCGGCATCAACGTGGTCGGCGCCGCGGCCGTCGTTCTGGATCGCATCGTTATCTCCGGTTTTCACAGCGGCTCGGGGCTCGGCGTCAACTTCGCGCCGCCGGCCGGCGGCGTCGGCAAGCTGTTCGTCCGCGACGGCATGATCTCGGACAACGGCAAGGGCATTTGGGTAAAGCCCAACACGGGCGGTGCCAATGCGCTGATTGAGCGCACGTCGATCGTCAACAACGGAATCGGTGTTCACGCCGATGGCGGCGGCAGCACGGGCGGCGTCAACGTTGCGGTGGTCGACTGCAAAATTTTCGGCAACAGCGGCCATGCGATCTATGCCAGCGGCGGAGCGTCGCTGGTTGTGCTGCGCGTCGATGGCTGCTCGATCTTCGCCAACGGCGGTTCGGCTCTGCGCGCCGAGAACTTCAATGTCTACATCATCGCCAGCCGCACGATGGCAAACCGCAACAGCGGAGTAGGGTTCGACGCGCAGCCCGGTAGTAATATCCTCACTTACGGCACCAACATGGTCGTTGGAAATCTAGGAGGCGACGGTGGAGCGACTGGCGGCATTGGCTCTAACTAGCGTCACCATGATTACGCCGGCGGCGGCGCATCACATGGAGGAACGCGGGCTTATCGCGGTTGCCGATCATGTCGGGGATCATCCATTCCTGTATGCCGCCGTCGCGATTTTGTGTTGTGCGGGCGTCCTGATCCGCTGGCGGATGTCCCGATGACGATCGCGCAGGAGCCGAACGAGTTGACAGCGAGTCCGCTCTATGGCGGCCTGCTGGTCGCGCGCGCCTGGGTCGATAGCGATTTTAAGCGCTTGTTGCTCGATGATGCTACGCAAGCGGTGAAGACGTTCCCACAGATACCGGAGCTTGATGCCCAACTGCGCGCCGTGGAGAACACCGACCAAGTGCACAATGTCATCGTCTGCCGGCCGTGCTCCTGTTATCCCCTGCAGGTGCTCGGGCCGCACCCGACTTGGTATTCGTCAGACGAATACCGAAACCGGATCGTCAACGACACGCGCAACGTGCTTACCGAATTCGGGCTTACGCTCGCATCGGGCGTCGAGATCAGGGTGTGGGACTCCGACCCCAAGCGCCGCTATCTCGTCGTTCCGCAGCGGCCCGCAAATACGGACGGATTTACCGAGACGCAACTCGCTGCGCTCGTTACACGCGACGCGATGATCGGGACTGCAGTTCTTTGACAGGTTCAGCTGGCCCCTGGATTGACGCAACTTTTGAGCCGTCCAGGACAAGAACAACGTGCACGTCATCATCGCGCGGCTCTATGGCGACAACTTTCGATCCGTCTAGAACCAAGCCGAGATGATCTGACATGGGGTCTTCCTCCTAGTTGAGTCGAGGGACCTTACCACCATTGGCTAGATCACCACAAGCGGCCATGGGCGCGTTGAGCCGGCCACCCCGAGCGGCCGTGTTCCCGATCTTGTCCATCGCCCCACTGGAGAAATCCAGCGTGCTCCGCCTTTTCCTTGCCGCGCTCGCCGGCGGGGTGGTCGTTATCCTCTTCATCCGTATTGCCGCGCTCGCGCCCCACTGCGGCGAGACGCCGATGAGGACGATCACTATCGGCCAGGTCATCAAGCTCGCCGGCTGCTGAATTCCACTCCGATCTACCTCGATCCAAACACAGGGAGACCCGCATGCGCCGTCTGTTGCCCATCGTTGTGATTCTCGTTTCCTTCATCCTCCCCGCCCATGCCGTCGACTTCACCGAGGTCCTGCTCGACGACGATGGCTGTCCGATGAAGAACGACTGGTCGACACAGCGCAGCTCGGCCACGGTCGCCGGCGCGGAATGCGCCAAAGATCCAGCTAGGGACGTGCCGCAGCCGCGGCTCGATCTCACGCTCGGCGAGCTTGTCTATTATTCGCTCAGCGTCACGATTCAATTCGAGAATCCGCAGCCGACCGGCGACGAGAAGTTCAAGCGCGACGAATTGGGCAGGCGCGTGCGCCACGCCAAGGACGAGCAATTGACGTCCGAAGAGGTCACGCTGATCAAGAAGGTCGTCGGCCTGATCTCGCCTCCTGCCACCGTCGGCATCGTCTATCGGCGGATTGATCCGGCGCTGGCGAAGAAGACGGCGCCGAAGTAACAGGCCGAATCTCCACCATGCGCCTTCCATTCGCCGCGCTCGCGGCCGTGCTGCTCTTCGGCGCGGAAGCATCGGCGGATGACTCCTGGATCAGCCGGGGCGGCCATCGCAATGGCGCGGGGGAATGGTGCTGCGGGGCGAGTGATTGCGTCGTCATTCCGTCCGAGCAAGTCAAGGTGACCGCGAACGGTTATTTGCTGTTTCGTCGCGAGATGGTGCCCTTCCCGGAAGCGCAACCTTCTCCCGATGGCGCGTTCTGGCGTTGCAAGCGGCCGGATGGATCGCGCCGTTGTTTCTTCGCGCCGCCGCCGAGCATGTGAAATGGCGCATATGCACACTCTGGCGCATGCGATCTGCGCGCGCTGTGGCAATAGCTTCGATTATCCGCGTACGAACAATCGCCGAAAGTATTGTTATTCGTGCCATATGCCGGCGAAGAGAGAGAAGAACAGGCGCGCGGAGTTTCGATCCCGACAACGATTGCGCGAGATACGCGCGGTAATCGGCCGATGATGGATAACCCGCTCGCCGGCCTGCCGATCGACTACAAGATCGGCGCCAAAGGTATCCAGTCCGGCACGCCCGGCCGCATTACCGAGGTCGCCTACGATGTCGATACCTTGCCTCCTAATGGTATCGGTATCGGCTATTGCAATCTTCGCCGCGAGGACGGCGAGCCAGAGGAATACGGACCCTATCTCCCCCATGACGACATTTTCATACAATACGGCGAAGGCAAGCCGGATCCGGCGGGACCCGGATGGAAAACGAACCTACGGGAGCAATGCGAGCGGAGAAAAACTCACGGGTTCCGCTATGTCGAAGTCGACAACCTCGACTCCTACTCCGTCGCTGAGGCGCTTCGGGTCGCGGCAATTGCGGAAGCTTACGGGCTCCGACTAGTCGCAAAGAATGTCGCGCTGCTGGGCGACGGCGCGGCGACGATTCTCGCGCATCCGAATGTCATCGCCTGTATCGTCGAGCAGGACGACGTTACCGCGGCGAAGATGCAGGCGCTGCGGGTCGCCGCCGGCAAGCCGGTCCTGCCGATCCGCTTCGTCACCTTCGGCGCCGACCAGCGCGCATGGGTGCAAGCGATAGCGCGCGAGATCACGGCGGCCGGCTATGCCGACATGGGCGTCACCTGGTCCGAGCGCGAATACGACACGTCCGAGCCGATCCTTGATCCGTTGAAGGCACCCGACATGGCATGGCGCGAAGCGAAAAGCCTGCTGAAACTACGCGATCAGGTTAACGCTGCGCATCCCGATCGCGACAAGCGTAACGACGGGACGATCGGCGATCCCGCGCACCAGGCGCGCATCTCCGATCACAACCCGGACGGCGAAGGCGTCGTGCGGGCAATCGATATCACGCACGATCCCGCGCACGGCGTCGACAGCTACAAGCTTGCCGAGACGCTGCGCCTCAACCGCGATCCGCGCATCAAGTATGTGATCTCCAATCACCGGATTTTCTCTGCATCCAACACGCCGTGGACGTGGCGGCCGTATAGCGGATCGAACCCGCATACCGAGCATGTGCATGTCTCGGTCGTCGCCGATGACAAGCGCGCCGATGACGAGCGGCCGTGGGTGATCGACGGAGGAACGCCGATCATCGTTCCAGATGGGAGCATTTTCCAAAGCGGCCGGGCGAGTTGGTACTCGCAATTCAGCGGCAAGTACGAATGGAGAGATAGCGGAGACAAGCCGGGCTCCGCCGCGCTTGGCGTGCCCGATGATGCGCAGGGCATCTCGTTCTTCAATCACGCCACGCTCGGAAAGTGGTACGAGGTTCATGCCCCGAATGGAGCAGTCTCGATCGAGCAGCAGACCGACATCGGCCCGAGCCCGAATACCGGGCGCACGATCGACATCAGCTCCGCGGCGGCCGAGCGGTTCGGCTACTCGCCGAACAATTTTCCGACCGACACGACATTTTCATGGCGTCCGATTGATCCGCCGCAAGTCGTTGCCAGCCTTTCTCCGCAACAGCAGGCGATGCGATACCGCGACATGCGGTCGTCCATCGTCATCGCGCCGCCCCAACCGAAACCGCCTCCCGAAGTGACCCCACCCGTCACGGTCATGTCGAACAACTCCCTTCTATTCCTGATCATCGCCAATCTGTTGGAGAAACACATGACCAATGCCACACCAGGAGGAGGGTCGGATATCGCCAGCAAGTTTCTCACCGACTTGCCCAAGCTGCTCGCATTCATGCGCGACCCGGTTTTGCAGAAGCTCATGAGCGGCGGCGCGGTGACGCTGGCGGAATTGCTGACGCTGCCGCGCGAGTTGCTGGCACTCTTGACGGGGCAGGCAACGACTCTTCCGCAACTGCCGGCGCCGGACAAGCCCGTGGTCGAGCCTAAGCCCGTGTCGCCCGTTGTCGTTGCTCCAACAACGCCAGTGTACAAGACTCCGAGCGTGCAACTGAGTGCCGGCGGTCTCGGTGCAAGTCTGATCGCCATGGCCACGGGCTTGCTCGGGACGCCCTTCGGTCTGGGCGATGTGCCAACATCGAATGGAACGCTGGCGACCGTTATTCCGATCGTGACGGGATTGATCGGGGCTACCGGCGGATGGGGATCACTCGCGAGCATTGCGATGAAGCTTATCGGCGGCTTTGCCAGTGCGGCCGGATCTGGGAACAAGCAGAAGTAAGGGATATCAAATTGCTCTGGCGCGACGACTGCGCGAAACATGGCTGTGCGCTTATCGTTGTACAGCCATTCATAAGGCCGCGTCGGTGTTTCGATGTACGTGATTGTCCGCAGTGTCGATCCGAGGCGGCTGAAAAACTTAAAACTGAGATTCGGAGATTTCAGCGTTGGCGCGTGTTCGGCGAACACAAACGAATACCGATCGGGTCCGAATGGTTCGCCGACTGGCCGACCTTCAACATAAGTGGAAGTACCTCACAACAGGAGACCTAACCCCATGATCCTCGATCTCATCCTTAACGTCTTCCACTTCCATCGTCATCATGCGGAGAAGCCCGACGCGCCGCTGCCGGGACCGATGACGCGCGAGGAGGCGGAAGCGCTGGTTACCACGCTTGCGGCCGACTTCCCGGAAAAGAATATCGACGTGGAGCATTCCATCGTGGACGTGATGAAGGTGCTCGGCCTTGACTCCAGCCAGCGCGCCCGCAAGCAATTGGCGCAGGAGCTTGGCTATGACGGCCCTCTGGATTACTCCGCGAAGATGAATCAATGGCTGCGCGACAAGGTGATTGACGCCGTCGCGACGCGCACGGTCGACAGCCTGCGGGCCGGCTCATGAACGGACGACGCAAGATCATAAGCCGCGATCCGCTCGTCGTGCGCGACGACAAGCCGTCGATATGGCGCGTCATCATCGGCGTTCCCGTCTTCCTGCTTTTTGTCGCGTTCACCGCTTATTCGTGTGGGCTTTGGCCATGACCTACGCCGGCGAGAAACCCTATGTCGGCGAAGGCGATGCGCGCGCCTATGCGTTCCTTGGCGCGGTGACTGGACTGTTGCTTTGCGCGTTTGTTGCGATCATGTGGGCGGTTTCGGGGCTTTGCTGAGTCGAAAGTTCGATCGACCTTAACCAAAGGAGACCTAAAAATGCAGATCAGCGATGATGTTGAAGTCCTCGCTAAGCGTGCCGTCGCACAAGGATGGTGCGAGCCAGAGACTTCAAGTCGCGAAATGGATGTCGCACTAGCTGATGCCATTTCACGTCCAGTCGCACGGGCGATTCAGGGTTGGCATGACACAGCCGCGCAGTATTGCCGCAACGAAGAATACTACCGGGGGCTGGTCGAGGAAATCGGCCGCATGTTCGGCGATGCGGCCTACATCAGCGACGATGGTTCGCGCCAGCAAGATGTGCTTTGCGCGAAAGTACCAGAATTGGTGCGCCAGTTGATCGACCAACCGCATTTGTAACCGATCATGCCCCGCATCATCCTCTCCATCATCTTCCTTCTGCTTGCCTCTGCGGCCTTTGCCTGCGGCAAGGAGCGCTGGCCGGTCAAGGTCGGCACCGATCGCGACGCCGTGAAGGTCGATGTCACGCCGCAAAGCTCAAACATCGCGGCGCTCGCGACCTTGCATGCGCCGCCACATCCGCTCTCGCGCAAGAATTCACGCTTTGCGATCGAATTCAAGACCTACGAGATCAGCGGCGTGCTGACCCTGATCAAGAAGGAAGCCGACGAGGATTATCACCTCGTCATCACCGATCCCGATGATGACGAGGCGACGATGATCGTCGAATCGCCGTCGCCGAATTGCGCGCGCGGGAGCGTGTTTCTCGATCAGATCAAGGCGGTGCGCAAAGTAATCGACGGCAAGCTCGCACCGGTGCGCGGCAAGAAGCATCCGAACGTCGCGGTGACGGCGATGGGCGTGGCGTTCTTCGATCCGATCCATGGGCAGGAAGGCGTGGCGGAGAACGGAATAGAGCTGCATCCCTTGTTGGGGATTGTGTTCAAATGAATCGCCGCTTCGTCGTGATCGACACGGAAACGACCGGCCTTCCCGATTGGAATGCGCCCGCCGACGCGCCGCATCAACCGCGGCTCGCGTCGGCTGCCTTGCTTTGGCTCGATGATGATCTCGACGTCGAACGCGAAAGCTATCAGTTGGTGAAGCCGGATGGTTGGGAGATGCCGGCGGACGTGACGCGCATCAATGAGCTGACCACGGAACGCCTTATGGCCGACGGCCAGCCGCTCTATGACGTGGCCGGTCCTTATGCGTGGTCGGTCGACGATGGGCGGATCGTGGTCGCGCATAACGTCAAATTCGATTGCAAGATCATGCGTGGCGAGTTGCGAAGGCTCGGCTTCGACGAGCGCGTGCCGATCTCGCTGTGCACGATGAAATGTTTGCGCCAAGCCTGCGGACTTCCGGGCCGCGGCGGTTTCAAGTATCCGAAGCTCGCCGAAGCATGTCGCATCATTCTCGGCGAGCAGGAATTGGAGGGCGCGCATAACGCGCTGGTCGACGCGCGCGCGTGCCAGCGTCTTCTCGTCGCGATGCGCAATCTTCGGATGCTCGATCGAATCCTGATGCCGCTCGCTGCATAACCTAGAAAGGAAATTGACAATGAACCCCCAAGTCCGCACCGCCTTGACTCATGTCGGCACCGCCGCAGGCGCGGGCCTCGCGACCGCCATGTTCCTCGCAACAAAGTCGGTTGATCTCTATGCGATCATCGACCAGGTCAACGTCGTCGTCGCCGATGTGACGAAGCTCATCGCGTTGGCCATGCCGATCGTAACTGGGGCTTACGGCGTCTACAAAGCCACGACCGGGAGTAAGGTGGCCGACATCGCGGCCGACCCCAGAACCCAAGTCCAAGGCAATATCATCGTCATCAAGGATCGCGCGCTCGTCGAGGCCGCGCAGGCGGCGGCGACCCCGAATACGGCCGGCGACCTGAGGGGACAGCGGTAAATGCCTCCCGCCGATCTCCTGGCCTTGCGAGCAACCATGCTCATTCTCCGTGACGATGCCCACGCGCGGGACATGGATGACCTTGCATTGGTCTATCAGGCATCGGCCATGCGGTTGTCCATGGAACGCTATCGGCTGGCCATGGGAAGGGCGCCGGCGCGGATAAAGCGATGACCGGATCACAAGGTGCGCTGAATCACCTCACCGCCACCGTAGCGGCGCTGCAGGCGGACATCAGGAACCTCACGAAGGTCCTCGACGAGGAGAAGGGCCTCAAGAATCTCACGAAGGCCTTCGACGAGGAACGCCATGCCGCCAAGCAGCATCGCGACGGCCTGCAGAATATCATCGCCTCGCTCACCGAAGGCATCCGCGTCCTGACCGCCCAGGTCGCCAAGATCGAGCCGATCGCCGAGTCGGTGCGAACCGTTCCGGCTGAGATCGAAGAAATGAAGCCGGTCGTGGAAGAATTCCGCATCAGTCGCGACGAGGCGCAGGGCCGCCGCAAGCTCGGCAAGGTCTTGTGGGGGTTTGTCATCGTGGTTGGCGGCTTTACCGGCAGCGCCATCGGCGTCGTCATCGGCTGGCTGCTGAGCCGCAGTCATTAGGCATTAGCGTACGGCTCGTAGCCCGTCCCGGCGGCTTGCGGAATGCCAAGGTAACATCGCGGACCGCGAGCGGGAACGGTCCAAGGCACTCGCTACGATTGGCAATCTTAGGGAACAAAATTATTCTGTGGTCCAGCATATTGCGATGCTTTGCGCTGATAGTATGATTGGATGGCTGCAAGAATTTTTCCGCGCTCTTCGGCATTCAAAGGTAAGGATGGCAATGCTTTGATGGCCTGTTCGTAGGCCAGAATATCCGGCGTTACGCTTGGCATCATCATTCCTTGTCCGCCCAATCCTTGATTTGCCACGTTTGCGCTCAAGATGTTCTGCATTGATTTCATTTGGTCGTCATAGATCATGTTCTATCTCCATCTTGCGCTAATCTCTTGTTATCGCCCGTCATCGATCCGTGCATCTTCCCAACTTCCCTTTTTGCCGTAGTAACGCGACGGCTTTGGTTCGCCCAAAAAGTACCGACCGATTGCCATGGTCACCAAATTCTGAACATGCATTTCGGTCAAATACTGATCTTTCGGGCTGATCGTCAGTCTGGCCACCGTGTTCGGAAGGCCGATAACATCATGCTTCGATGGATGATCGGAAACACGCAGGAGGTACGGCTCTCTCGCGGGGTGAAGGTAGTAAACGCTGGTGCTACTCTGCGACACCTGATGTAAACGGAACCCGGCCTTCTTTAAAAGAGCCGAAGCATGTTCGCGCGCCGCCACATGGTCGAGTTTCGGCACAAGCACTCCGTTGAGATGTCTAAGCCGAATTAACTTCATGGCGATAATCATCTATCATCGTCATCAAGAGGCATGGTCAAATACAGAGTTCAGAAAGGCATCTGTTCCGGTTGGCGCTGTGGCTAGTAAGCGCTCCATTTCGGACTGTTCGCCGGCAACAGCGACTTGCATCTGATTCTCATCAAGCGTGCCTAGCCATTTATCTATCGCGGAAAGATCGAAGGCAATATCACCACCATCCGCAATGATGCGCTCTAGGGCCTCTAATACATCGGCTTCGCTACGGTCGCGATTGATGCCGCCGTTGTCGTACGACATTTCGAGCGCCGCCCTAGCGATGGCGGGATAGCGATGGGTACTCAGATTGGTGTTGAATGTCATGTCCCCTCTCTCACTTGTTGCCCAGCAGTGCCGCGCAATTGATCCAAGTTTCGATCCATCTCCTCAAGGAATCTCTTGCGCTCATAGTCTGCCTCTGCTTTGCAGAACTCAGGATTCCACATGCCATAGGCAAGTTCATGGGTATATTGCGCTGCAATCCGCGCGATAAGAGAGATGCGGAGAGCTAGATCAGCATTGGTCATGCCCGCTGCTCGCTTACAAGCGATGTAGAAAAGATCGACGTACAGAGTCGCGATGAATTTTCTCATACTCTCGCTCGACCCGCCAGCATTCCTCACACACCACTACAGTGTCATCCCAAGCTGTTTTTTTCGCGCGCCCCGACGATAGGTCTGCATGCGTTACCTTCGTCCCGCATCTGCATCGCATCATTTTGGGTCCACTTTCTGCTCAAGAGCCATATCGCATCGCTCTATTAGTTGGCGTGTCGCCTCCAACATTGGCTGCGATTGCTCGTCATCCCCTGCCGCTTCAACATCAGCCTCAAGCTGATCTGCCCAAGCATCCCGCGCTTCCTTGAGCGCCGTCCGCAGCCGCTCGATCTCGGCCTCTTGCCGCTCAATTATCTTGGTTCTGTTTTCCACCATCAACCCCCAATTCGGCCTAGGCATGTGCATGGCATCGCTCGTCAGGTATCAATGTCAGTACATCAGCCAAATGTTAAAGGCGATGGTGGCAAGCGATATGACGATCGCCGCGCACGAAACAACGATCGAAAAGGTGGCTGGGTGCATGTTCAATCCTCCCTTGGGTCTACTTTCTACTGATTATCGACTGGCGGTGATTTCGACAGCACCACACTGCCATTCTTTCCACTCGGACAAGGAACATCGACTCGGCAGCGAATGCTTGAACCGACTGAAACGACCGCTGACATAGAGCACGTCGCCGCCGAGTGTCCGATCGACGACCGTGCGGGTCTCAATCGGCTTGCGCTTGCGTCGCCAGCGCGTGCCCCACATGGGGCCACCCGTTATCAAGTTCATCTGCCGTCGTGTCGTCCGATAGCCCATCTTCGCCTCTCCCTACGGCCTTACGCGGCTTGCTGTTGATGACTAAACCCGTTCAGCCTGCGCAGCATTCAAATGTTTCGCGATTCCTCGACACCGCTTGCACGCTGTCACCCCCGGCGGACCATCTGCGGTCAGGGCTGTACGGACCTCGCTTGGAAAGAGGTTAATGCGATGATCGCAATGAGCCCGGTCGCTGCCGTAGGCTGACAAGTGAAAGATCAAGCCACCGTTGATCGGCCGTGATGGTGCCCATTCTCGTTTCATCTTCGCTTCTCTCTGCGGCTCCCTGCCGCCCGTTGCCTACCCGATGACTGCCGGGGCCTACCTGATTATCGCGACCGGATCAGATCGCGATATTCGAGCACGGCGCCCATCGCACCGGCACCCGGAACACGGTGATAACGTTCGTCATCGGACGCAGGATTGATCTGCTCGTGCAGTCTCGCGCATTCTTCGCGCTCGGTAGATCGGACGCGGCCGAGCAGATCAAGCAGGGCCTCAAAATCGGTTTTCAGGATTCGCCCTTCTACGGTCATTTGGCCGTCGCTGCTGTAGGTCTCGCAGATCGTCGGACGAACACGCGCCTCGATAGCCTGTAGCAATTCCGCATCGCTCATCTTCTCTTCTCCACGCTGCTTCCTACGCCGTCCTGCCTACTCGGTGACTACCGGCCCGTTGATTTTATTGGCCATTCCTTTTCTTCACCATGAGTGAGAACGGTCGGCGAACAAACTCCCCGGATTTTCCACGACTCGAAACGTCGTGTTCACGCTCCGTTGCGTATCGAAACGACAGATGAGGATGCAGGGGCATAATCGGAAATGCCCGCACCATCGGCGCTTTTTGGTGCTGCCGGTAAGGATTGAACTTACGACCTCCCCCTTACCAAGGGGGTGCTCATGATTGATGTTGTTCATATTTTTGGCCTACTTTGTATTTTCCACGTTCATTCCACGGTCAGCCAAAGTCGGCATACCGTCTCGAATTTGAGCAAGATGCGACTCTATCGCCTCAAGAAAGCGATCACGTCCAGCAGCTTCCGCCGTGCAAAAATCCGGGTTCCACATGCCGTAAACTAGCTCGTGCGTGAATTGCGATGCAATGCGCGCGATCAGCGAAACTCGAAGCGCAAATTGAGCGTTGGTCATCCTATCATCCTCCCCGGCACTGGCAGTAACACCGCCCGCTTCGCTTCCTCGGTCACCACCACATGCTCATATCGATCGGCTGACTTGCGATCCTTCCAGGTTCCGGTTGCAACGAGCCCCTTCGTGTCGAGTCCGGCATATCGCCGCATCCAGGTCGCGTAGGTGTGTCGGAAGACATGGAAGGCACTCCGCTCGGGGAGCTCGACGCCGGCCCGGAAAGCCGCACACTTGAGAAGGTTATATAGATGACCCGATTTGACAAATCGGAAGACCCGCGAATTGTCTCCTCCTCGTGGTAGGTTCGCCAGTACAGCCACGGCCACCGGCGGCAGAAATACACCGCGCGGTGTGTCGTTCTTAGTGTCCGGCACATAAGCAAAGCCATCTTGCAGCCTCACATCGTTCCAGGTCAGTCCCAGCGCCTCGCTCAACCGCATGCCAGTGTAGCACAGCACGATCAGGAGCGCGGCGAATTCCTGGTCGATCTTCTCTGCTTCCGCGAAGATCGCTTCGGCCTGTTCGGGCCAGAGCCAGGCGGTTGCTTTGTTGCCGGCCGCGCCTTTGGGCCGGCGTAAGTTAAGGGATATTCCTCCCCTTCGAAGAACAGCACTGCAGGGAGTGTAGACAGATCGATTCCGCGTAGCTGCGCTGGCGTTGGGGTAAAGCGCAATAGCAGCGTTCTCGATTTCAGCCTGGTCAATCTGCCTGAGTGATTTGTCACCGAAATGCTCCAATAGCCGCTTGAGGTACGTCCGTTCCCCGCCCGCCTTCATGTACGCTGCTGCGGCCGACGCGAATGTCGGCTCGCCGGGCTCGGCAAGCTCACCACGTTCGATCTGGCGCTCGACCCCCTTGAGGACCTTGACGGCGACCGCTCGCTTGCTAGTCTTAGCGCTTCGGTCAACGTAGCGTCCGAGGTATGTGCCCCGGATCGTGAAGTTCGGGCTCTTGCCTTTGCGGGGCTTGACGAGTTTAAGCGGCATCGCTCCTCCTCCCTAGTGGCGGCTCTGAGACGCGCGATGTCGGATTCATCGAATGTCTTTGTGCGTCCAATCGGACTATAGAAGGGATTCCCGTATTGATCGGTCGGGTGCTTGCGCAGCCAATCCTGGAACGCCCGCTTGGATTTGCCAAGCCGCTCGGCGACCTGATCCACTGTGTATAGCGGGACCATCTTGGCCTACTCGCATTGATCCGACACGCCCAGGCGCCGGAACAGCTCGGCGTCGGTGACCCATAGCGTGTCGCGTTGATCGGGTGCCGCGGTGTCGGTCATCTTTGTTTGTGCCCTTTTACTGACGCGCGGCTCACTGTTCCGATTTCGACGGACGGGTTGCCGCTCGGCAATAGATCGCACTCACGCGCTAGATAAGGCTTGGGATCACCGTCTCGAACTAGGATGTAGGTTATGGACCGCGACCCGACTTGCGCCATCAGCGGACGCGGCTCGCCTACGAGATCGGCGAGTGCATGATCCGGTGAAAAGCCCGGCGGGATGGCAACGGCGACAACGGCCTCTCGCGGGAACCTAGTCAGAGCCTTGGTGTTGCGGACCTTAACCACGTCACCGCGTTTGAATTTGGCTACTGAGCATGGCGGTGTTTCTCCGCGTGGCCCAATGAGCCGATGGATTTGGCCGCCTCCGATCAAAAATGCCTGCTCGTCCATAGTTTTCTCCGTTAAGCAGAAGCAACCAATAAGGTCCGCTGCTCGGGCTTCAGTGACTCGGTCATGTGTTGACCTCTGCGAACATGCCAGCGTCGCCTCTGATCCGGCGTTCTGCCATCGCCGAATAGTCGGGATTAAGCTCGATCAGGATCGCATTGCGCTGGTGCTGGTCCGCAACGAGGCCGGTTGTGCCGGCGCCCGCAAACGGGTCAAGAATCGTGTCTCCTGGTCGGGACGAGCAAACGATGCAGCGCCGCACGATTTCAGGCGCCATCATCGCCGGATGGTCTTCGGGGCGCGGTTGCGGGCGCACAGTCCAGACCGATGTCGAAAACCACGGCTCGCCAGGATCGCGCGTGGCGGGGTCGGCGGTCTTTCCAAGCTGAAAAAGATATTCGTGCGAAATGCTCGGGCGGTCAGCTCGAGCCGGCTCGGTCGCGGTTCCCTTGTCCCATACGACAGCTTGACGCAACCACCATCCGTCATTGCGAAGCGCCAAGGCGACCGACCATGGAGTTCCAACCATGTCTTTGTCCTTGAAGCCGGCCGGCGGCGAGCGCCAGCCGCGCGCCTGCTTGGCGTGTGCCCATGCGATATCTCTGCGCTTCGCCATGCATGAGCCGCCGCCACCATTGCCGCCGGCGGCCCATTTCTCGCCGATGTTCAACCAGACAGTCGCGGTCGGCAGGAGCACCGGTCGCATAGCTTGGAACGCCTCGACCAGGGCGACGATATAATCGTCGGGATGCTTCTCCATTCCGATCTGCGACGCGATGCCATAGTCGCGCTGCCGCCAATACGGCGGGCTCGTCACCACACAATGCACGGATTCCGCCGGCAATTCCCGGAGGACTTCCCTGCAATCGCCTTTGAGAATGGTGACGGTCATTCTGAAACCCCTGCGGCGTCGGGCGCGGTCATGGTTTGCCTGCCTTCGCTGCGATCTCGCCGAGCGTATCGGCAAAGGCTTTCATGGCTTGGAATGTCTGTTGCGGCATTTCGTAGGTTGCACAGATGCCAGCAAAGGCGCGGAGCGCGCCGTCAAGGTCTGCGGAGAGTGCGGTGCTGTCTGCCAGCTTGAACCAATCCCGGATCGGCTTAACGATGCAATGTCCGCCGACGTCCATGCCGATGCCGCCGCCTTCGGTCACGAATAGCGAGGCCGCGTAATAGTCACCCTCACGCTCGCGCCAGAGTTCTCGGTCTGTGTTTTTGGCGGCCGTATTGTTGCCCATGGTTCTCTCGCTGTTCGCCCTTGAGTGAGGCCGGGGTGCGATGTGCCCATTCCAAATCGGCCCGGTGCGTCGCCTTGCTGTGCTTGTCCTTGCCGTACCGGACAAAGACATAGCTATCATTGAAAGACGTGATCACGCCTTCATCGAACGGTGGATTGCCTCGCATGTAGACCACGGCGTGGCCGATATCTTCTTTCGAAGGGATGATCATGGCATCGCCTTACGGAAAGCATCGAATGCTGCCGCAATATTCATGCGACGTTGCGGATTGCGGGTCGGCATCCGCATGACGCTCGTTTGGGCAAGGTCAAAGACCTCCGTGACTGCCCAATTTGGCACCAAGACAAAGCCGCTTTCTGCTATAGCGTCGAGAACCTTGTCGGCTCCGGGATCACATCCGCAAAATGGCCAATCGCAATCCTGGGGTGGATCGGCGGTCGGCTGCGCTTTGCACTTCCATTGTTCCGCCAGTGCCCTGCGAGCGATCAAGGCAATGTTCGGCAAACTGTTCGCCGTCGTGCTTCCTTCGGCAATTTGGGCCAAAGTCTCTAGCGTTTCCCATACGGTCATGCTCATCGCGGCCTCGGGGCTGAGATCGCATAGGACAGCGGGTCGCTATCCATCCATTCGCAAAGGAAGACGTAATGAGGCACGGTGACTGGCTTACCCATTTCGGCACGGCACCATGTCGCGTGATGGATGCTCAGGTCGCGTGAACACTGACGAAGGCCGAGACCCATGGCCTCCCGCGTCTCGCGTAGATCGCGCCCAAATTTTTTCCAGTTGAATTTCATGGTATGTCCACTAAGCAGAAGCCAGCGCCTTTGCGCGGCCGGTTTCGGTGATTTCGAAGCGGCGAAAAAACAGGTTTGGCTCGGGGACTTCCTGCACGTAGCCCTCACTCGCCAACCGCTCATAGATGGCACAAGTTTTCCAGCGACGTAGGGGTCGCCCAATTCCAAGGGACGCAATATTTCGCAGGATCAGGCCATCAAGCCATTCTTCCGGCTGGGGTCGGTCAATCATGGTTGTGGCACCGGAATGTTGTTTTCGATCATATAGCCTTCGACTTCATCGATCGCATCGCGCAGCATTTCAACGTCGTTCATTCCGCCCGTAAATTCGTAGTGATCACCACGATTACGGAATTTGCGTTGAAGGTTCTGTGCCATCGAGCGCAAATTGTCGTAGCGCCGGATTAGTTCTGCGTTACTCATGTCCGCTCACCTTTGGTTAGCATGACGTGTCAATTTCTACGACCGGGCTACCGACCTCAGCGCAGTCAGGCCAATAGGGAAAGGTAATCGGTGGGCGCCCCGGAACGTCAATGTCGTAGGCTGGTCCATCTTTGGTGGACTTGAATACGGTGCTACACCGCTTGTTCTGCGCGTAGCAGCCGTCTGCATCGTGAACAAACCACTCGCTGTCATCGCCGGTCAGGGGCGCAAGCGGCTTCCCGGCGATCAGCCGTTGCAGGACAGGAGCCACGGCATACACGGCGCCGCCACTATCCCATTGATCAAAAAACTTTTCGAGAATTTCGATCATCACCCGACTGTCTTCCTCGCCGAAGTTGACGGTAGCAAGTTCGGTTTTAGCTTGTTCGATGATGCTCATTGCATTCTTCCTGGTCGCGCTAATCAATCATCAGCGACTCGGCTTCGGCTCCCGCCACAGCTCGGGATCGATGATCTCGTGAAGCTGGCGGCAGAAGGCTGCTTGATCGTCGAGCCACCACTCGTCCAGTTCCAGGAGGAGGGCAGCGAACGCGAGGCCACTCATTTTTGGCTTGTCCATTTCATTCTCCTCTCGTTTTGAATTTCGTATCAGTGACGCGACACGCCGTTTTTGCTCGATCTAAAGTTAGGTAATAGGCCAGCTTTAAGATCGCGTGCACTTTGTCATGTTCGGGATCGCCCGTCGGGAGATCAGCAACAAAGGCGTCTAATGCGGTCAATTCCGTGCGCTCGGCTTTCGTAAGATTGCCTTTGCGGATCAAGACTAGACGACGATCATGCGTTGCGTTCTGTGCATGCCGAAAGACCGCCCGAACTTCAGGATCGGCATAAAAGTCGCGGAGCGCTTCTTGTACTTCTGGACGCCTCGTTATGTTGCGTGCAGCAAATCGCAGCGCGACAATCGCGGCATCGATGAGCCCGATTGTTTCGCCCGTTTGTGACCTACACGATTGCATGTCCGCTCATTCCCGTTATCGCCGCTCCCAACCGCCGCTCATGCGCTGCTTCCACCCGCTCGCGATCGTTCCCAGCAACAGCCTTCTCGGTATCTCCCGAATTCCTCGGGCCTTGTCTTGGGTATGGTTCGACTTGGCGATGATCTTGCGGTCATAGAGGTCGGTCTTCTCGCGCCAGCACGTCCGACATAGCACGGCGGCGTTCGAAATGGAATTGTCGATCCTTATCTCGGAGGGATTTATGTGCTCATAATAGGTATTGGCAAGTCCTAGCTTGATGCCGCAACCTAATGGCCGGTTGAGCCAAGGTATCCGCGCGCATTCGCAGGTGCCCTGGCTGCGCGCGTGTGCTTGGCGCTTGACGTCGGACGAGAAGGTGCGGCGAAGGTTCATGACAAAGTAGTGTCCTTCTTCGATCGGATATGCCGCTGTCGCTTGGGAGAGATGGAGCGGCGCATACGATGAAACGCGCCCTCAAGATCGCCCCGCATGATTCCGCCGGCCGTCTTGCTGCCGATCAGGCTTCGCAGATATTTTTCCTCCCGCACCAATGCACGGCGGAAACGCGCGCGTTCCGTATGCTCAACCGAGCGCATCAGCTCGCTCATACCCCATGGTCCGATGCCCATCTATTCCTCGCTGAAAATGTCCCAACAGATTTCTCCGGCCAATATCCGATCGGCTTCCTCGGCGAGAAGCTGGCTGGCCCAAGCGCGGCCCCGGTCGGTGACGAGGCCCGTTTGATTGACGAGCCGGCGCTTGCGCAGCCAATAGCGCTCGGCAGCGGAGATCGCCTTGATATCGAATCCGTTTGCGAGCGACGTGACGAGCACTCTGCGGTCTCCCTCTATCTTCCAGCGATAGGGCCGGATGTTGACGGGTTGGTTAGTCATCCGACCTCCCCTATCGGCTGCTCGCCCAATCCAAGGGGATCGAATAGCTCGACACGAACGCCATTCTCCCAGATCGAATAGCCCTTGAAGCCGGATCGCTGCGCGCTTTCCTTGGCCTGGGCGTGGGTCGTAAACGGGCCGTAAGGCTCGCAGGTTTCAAGGTCGATCAGGTCGAAAGGCATGGGTTTGTCTTTTGGTTTAGGTTTGTGTCATGAGAGGGGAGCGGCTGTTCCTTCTGTCACCGGTCACCTGGGATTGGTGTTTGGATTTCGAAAACGATCAAAGATCGCCGCGAACGATTTACGGCTCGCCTTCTCTTGGTTGGCGGTTTCATCTATAGCGGCATCGAGCATCATACGCTTTGGATGCGTAGCAAAAATTCGTTGCATGAAATCGGACGGCAACTCGCCAGCTTTGATCTCCATGTCGCGCCCGATATACTTGTACCACGTCAACTTGAAGCCAGTCGGCTTGAACCAGAAATTAGGTAACGCGATAACACAACGCTCGGCATGGTCGTTTCCGGAAAACCATTGCTTGGCCTTTTCCTCTTTCCCGCAAGTGCAATGTACCGCGCTTCCGCGCCCATCGTTCCAGGGAATACCAATCTTCGTACAAATCTGCGTCGAGACGTGGTCTTCGTATTGGCGTCGCCGTCCCAGCAATGCAGACCATTCTTCGTGCGCTTTATCGGCTTGGGTCGATCGTTCACTGAGAAATTCTCCACCCTCTTCGCGCCAAGCTCTACGTGCTTCGTCGGCCGATGAGAATCGATTACCATTCACGATGAAAATATCGCAGCCGCTGGCTGCGTCTATGGCATCATAATTGTTGGCGATTTCCCAATCTCGAATTAGAGTTTGACGGACGTTGTAGTAGCAGTCAGGGGCACATGGATTGGCTGCGTGCCATTCTTCTGCGCGTACGTCGAAGCCGCAATCGCACTCGGCGTCCTGATAATCAGGACACATGAAAAAAATATCGTTCTCGAATTTTGCTCCATACTTTGCTGGCCAGTTGTCCTCATCACCAAAGCCAACCGCGATCACTCGCATAGCGGTCGTTAGAATGTCATCGTCGGATGACGATCCGAACATCCCAGGAGGAGTGATAATCTTTACCTGAGTCATCTCAATTCACTCCCCCGAACCCCAGCCACACCGCCCCGATGCAAGAGGCGATGACGATGAACGCCCAGGTCAGCTTCTCTTGGATGGGGGTGGGGAGAGGGCATGTCACTCCCCGAGCCCGACGAACTCGTTCACCCAATTGTCCTCGGTTCGTTGCGGCAGATCGGGAAGCGTGCGCCGCAGGCTCTCCGGGATGTCGAGCGGATGGGCCACCAGCTCGACCTTCTGGGTGATCGGGCCGACGCCGAGCGACGGCTTGCCTTCCAATTCCTGATGCAGGGACTCGTAGCCGGCGCGCAGGTCGAAGAGGGGCATGGATTCGACCGCCTTCCATGAGCCGGTCCTGAGATGGCTCTTGAGCAACTCGATCTTGCGCTTGCGATCGTTGCCGGTGCTGGCGGGAAAGTGCTGCACCAACAGCGCCTCGATCTCCTCGATCAGGATGGCGCGCTGCTTGATCTTGTCGTCGCGCGCGTCGGCCGGAATCATTGCGTCGGACGTGCGCGACGTGTCGATGCCGAGCTGCTTGCCGCCGAGATTGAGCCGTTTCACATGCGGCATGAAGAATGCGAACGTGGGATCTGCGCATTCCTTGCCGTCGAGCAGCGTCGAGCGATCCTTGACGACATGGGCGACGTGCTGGTCGGTCTTCGTCTCCATGTCCATGACGCGCTCCATGAGCACGAGCAGGTCGGGCTCGTAGCCCATCTCGCCTTCCGCCTTCATCTTGATGCCGGTCTTTTCGAGTTGCTTCTTCTTGGTGTCCTCGTCCTCGAGGAAATCGTACTCATAGCCGGCGCGGCCGGCGATGATGATGTGCAAATTCGAATTGACGAACCGATCGGTGAACTTGCGCCATTCGGCCTTGAGGTAGGCCCAATCCTGGAACTGCAGGCGGTAGGTGGAGAGCTTGTACTGCCGCGCCTTGTTCGCGCAGTAGGTTTCGCAAAGCTCCTGCCAAAAGTGTGTCAGCGAATCGATGATCAGGATCGAGGCGTTTGCTTCCGCCTCGTTGACCATGCCGACCAAGTCGGCGAAGGCGCGGGTCTTGACCGTCATCATGGAAAGCCCGGCGTCCTTGACGCGCGGGATCATCCAGTCCGAGCCTTTCTCGCTGTCACAGAAAGCGAGCGGGCGCTCGCCGTCGGGGAGCCGCAGCTCGCGCATCAGCATCACGAGGCCGATCGCCGTCTCGGTCGCGGTGTAGGTCTTGCCCGATCCCTGGAAGCCCATGATGCCCATCTTGAGCTTCGCCGTGGTGATCTCGGCGGGTTGGAAAAACTTCAACGGCGTCCCGTTCTGGAACTGCTCTGGCTTCGACTGCATGCTCATTGGTGGTGACTCCTGTTCCTCTGGGTTGGGTTATTCGGTTTCTTGGCGACGCAGGTTGCTTTGGTTCTCGTAGAAAACCTTATCGGCTTGCGTGATAAGATTATCGATGATGCGTGCGAAATCAGAGGCTGGCCAACTACCGGCGCGCAACTGTTCGCGAAGTTGTCGCCACTCGCCGATCTTCATTCGGATTTCGGCGACCGCTTCAAGGTCGTCGGGCCTCGTGAACTTGAAATGACCGGTAATCATGATGCCTCACCTATTGTCCGCCTTGTCGATCGCCCGCTGCATCAGCCAGCGCATGTCCGACTTCAACTCGTTGAGCATCTGAAACAGCTCCGCCGTCGGGATCGTATTGTCCAAGGGGCAATTCTCATTGAGTTCCGCGAAGGTCTCTCTGAGAAAGGTCACGTAATTGTCGTGGACGAGGTCGATCCGCTCCATCCGCAGTGCCATGTCCGCCGAGTTCGCCGTGCGCGCGTTCCTGATCTTCGGCGCCATCGCCGCCGACATGCCGAGCTTGACCCACAGGTCCATCTGCGCCTGATGGCTCGCCGGAACCGGCTGGACGTTGCGCTTGAACGAGGCTTGATCGATGACCGCGGACATTTGGATTTACTCCCGACTGGAATTGAGGACTTGCTGCACGAGGGGGTGGGTTCTTTCCGGCTCGAGCGCGGAGTTGGCGATATCGAGCGCTTCGCCCAATGTCGTGTCGGCGATGACCTGGCCGTCGTGGCGGATGATCGCGCGCGTGGTCGCTTCATCGAGCTTGAACTTGGTGGCGATGCTCGCGAGCCATCCGCTCGTGATCAGGAGCGCGCGGCGCAGCTCGGTGGGGTCAGCCATGGCGCGCCTCGATCTTGTCCGCGCGGTCATTGTTCTGTCTTTGCGGGTTTTCCGATTTGGCTGTCGCTACTGCGTATTTTGCGCGTGCGGCTCGCCATGGTGGCCCGTCCAGAAGGTCGAGAAGCGCCAAGCATGCGGTTTCTCCATCATGACCATCCCGCCTGATGTAGGCAGCGAGGATTTCTTGCGCGCTCTCAATGAGAGTGTCGTAAGCGTTGGCGGCGTCTCTGTATTCAGGCGCGGCGGCGAGCAGGCAGGCGTTGGCTTCCGTGCTAACGCCTTCGTGTTGTTCGTAGATCGCAACCTGCGCAACGTTGCTGCCGTCGGCGCCGACAACATGCGCGGCGCAAATTGCGTCGTCCGATCGCCGCGCGATATTTGTCCGCCACGGTCCCGGCGTATGGGACGGCTGGCTCGGACGATCGGTGACCGGTGACATTGTCAATCCTCTCTCATGACCCAAAAGCTTTCCTTGCTTACCCGACTAGGAACTGCGCGATGGCGTTGGTGCTCGCCCCGATCGCAATCGCCAATCCGAATACGATCAGCAGATCGACCGTGATGTGACGAGGGAAGGAAGGGAGGGGGGACATGGGGATTACTCAGTGGTTCGCTGCGAAGCCGCCTTCCCAGCCGGGAGGGTTTGGCGGCTCGTAGTTGGCGAGATAGTCGTGCTTGACTTCGTCGAGCTTGCGCTGCGCTGTCGCGATCGTCTGGCCGCGCCAGCTCGGCGTCTGGTCTTCGCCGTACTGGTCCTCGATGTAGAAGCCGAGGCGGTCAGAACTGATCTGGAATTCCTTCATCTCCCCCTCCCATTCACCCCCCGCTCGGGCGGGGGTAGGATCAAGTTGATGGGCACCTTATAGGACAATCCGTCCTAGTAGTCAAGGACTATTTGTCCTAAAAATGCAGACGGGGCTCGGGACGGAAAGTCCCGTTCGAAACAATTGGGGATAAGAATCGAGGTTCTGGCTTAGAAGGCGGCTGGCCGCCCGTAGGAGCGGCGCCTATGCGGCGGCGCGGCGAGCCCGGCCCTTGGCGGCAATGCGCTCTTTTTCTGGCTTTGCGGCCATTACAGGCGCTCGGCCTGCGCCCGTAAACAGCCACGTGGCATTTATGCCACAGGCCACACAGAATTTCGCGACCAGGTGATGAGGCAGAAAGGATCGCGTCTCGTACTGCTTGTAGGTGTCTTGGGCGATCCCGAGGATGCCGGCGATTTGGTCCTGGGTGTATGGGCGCGCCTCCCGCGCGACGCGGGTGCGGATCAAGAACGCGGTCTTGAAGGCCGTTCCTGACGGGTCTTTGGCCATAGGACGAGTTTCGCCCGGTCCCCCTCCACAGTCATGGGACAAGTTGGGCTTGCGTTTTAGGACCGATTGTCCTATGGATGATGCAATGTCGGCTCGATTTACGACTTTCCGCGACGTGATCGCGCTCTGGACTTCTCCGGATGCACTCGCATCGGATATCGGCGTATCGGTCGCGGCAGTGCGCAAATGGCCACAGCGCGACACGATTCCCGCAGAGTGGTGGCTGCCGATACTTAGGACTGAAGTCGCGCGCGATGCCGGCTTGACGGCCGATGTGTTGGCAAAGCTCGCGGCACGTGAGCTGCCCGCTGTCGTTTGGGGGCAGGCATGATCCGGGAAAAGCAACACCACCATGGGACCCTCCCAGGGGCCACTTGCTCTGATTGTGTTGCATTTCAGACACACTTAGGGCGGAAATATTTCTGCAATCCACAAGGAACCGCGCAGGGAACTCGCGGTGCAACCTACGTCCCATCGGTTCCATCACTTTCCCGATACAGGACAGTCACCAGCTCGTGCAGCAGCCCTTCCGCCGTCGCCCGCGAGCACGTCAACAGCTTCACCAGCATCGGCCCGTCGATCGCCGCAATGACGATGCGGCCGTCTTCGCCCTCGGACACGACGGCGGTGGTGAACTCGATCGGCCCCATGCCGGGGGATCACAGCACGGCGGGCGTTACCCATTGGCAACCGGGGCAGGCTCAAAACGCCAACGATCATGGGGAGAATTTGTGTCCTCCTAGCCAGGAGAATGCCGGGCCGGCCGCCGGAGGGCCTCGATCTCTATCAACATCGACTCCCTCCGATCCGGCCGGCCCGATCGCGCCTGTCCTTTGCTCGGGGGGCGGGGGGAGGACAGGGCAATTGCGTGTGTGGGTTGAGTTGGGAGTGCGGTCGTCATGTCCGAATCGTTGTCGGGATCGCTCGCGGCGGCAATCGCAATCGAGGGACAGATTCGTCCCCGCAGGGACAGGATCGTCCCTCGAAAGTTTAGGCGGGTTGCCAAATTCCTATGGCGCAAGCCCGCCGCCGAAATCGCTTTCATCGCCAAGGTCAACGTCCGCACGGCGAAGCGAATTCTCCGTGGCGAAGCGGAGATTCCGGCCGTCGTCATGCTCGCGGCTTGTCGCGAGATGCTGCAGCCGGAGTGAATTCACCAATACCCAGAGAGGCGTCTGGTACGGCTCGCAAGGCCCCCAGTGGTCACTTATCGGGGTGACCCTCCGATCTCTGGCGCGTTCGCGAGCGACTGATCCTCGCAAGCGGCGCGTCGGTCAATCGGGTGAAGCGGAGTCCAGCTCGCGCCTCGCATCAGAAGGGGCGGCGCAATCGCGTCGCCCCGCTCATTCACGGAGGTCCTCATGACCTCCCCCGCCTTCCATCTCGCCAAGGCGCTGCAGCCCTATAAGGACGCTGCATTCGTTGCGCTCGCCATCCAGGCCGGCGTGCCGATCGAGCACGCACGCCGTGCGCGGATGGGCGCGCATGGGCGGCCGACGGCGGCGGACCATCATCTTCGCCTCTGCCAGGTCATCGGCATCGATCCGGTCGAGGGGCTCGCGGTCGCGCCGCGCGAGCCGCAGCCCCTGCTCGGATGGTTCTTCGCGCTTGGCGTCAAGGGGTGCCGCTTGCTGCGCAAGCTCACCCTGCGGCAAGCCGCGACTGAAATCGGCGTCGCGCTCTCGACCCTGAGCAGGGTTGAGAACGGCGATCCGCGCTCGTTCGATACCATGGCCGCGATCTGCGCTTGGATGGGCGCGCATCCTTATCAGTTCGTGGCGCCCGTAGGTTTCACGGAAAACATGACCGGAAACGCTTTGAAAACAAAAGATGATCGGAGCGCCGCATGAAAACGATCACGATGATGCAGCTACGGAAGTCGCCGGGCGAATACGCGCACTTGGTCTACAAGCACGGCGAATCGTTCTTGGTCACAAGCCAAGGAAGGCCCGTGTTTCGGATGGTTCCCGTCGAAGATGCCACGGTTATCCGACCTGATGGCACCGTCATAGGACCGAAGCCGCTCACGTTTCGGACAAATCTCGGCGGCGAGTATTCGCGTCATTCGTAAGAGTCGAGTCGCGTTCGCGTGATTCTGCGTCACGAGAGGGGAGAGTCTGTCCCTTCTGTCACCGGTCATGAGAGGTTTATTCGTGAAGGAATATCACAAGATCGACACCGTATTTAAGCGCGATCCAGAAACTAAGTTTCGGACGCTGCTGATGGGCGATTACGCGCAAGACGCTTTCGGTTATCTCGCCAACAACGAATGGATTTTTACCGAGAAGGTGGACGGCACGAACATTCGCGTGATCGTCTATCCAACGATCGCCGGCGGCGATGTTAAGTTCGGCGGTAAGACCGAGGATGCGCAGATTCCGGCTTTCCTGGTAAGCAAGCTCGAACAGCGGTTCCTGCCGCAGCGATCCAAATTCAACGAAGCCTTTCCCGACGGCGGCTGCCTCTACGGCGAAGGCTATGGCGCAAAAATCCAGAAGGGCGGCGGCAATTACCGGGCCGATCAGGACTTCGTCCTGTTCGACGTGAAGGTCGGCGAGTGGTGGCTACAACGCGACGGCGTTGAGAGCGTCGCCAGCAAATTCGGCCTCGACGTAGTGCCGATCATCGGGAGCGGTTCGCTCGCCGATATGGTCGAGATGGCGCGCGCGGGCTTCAAATCGACGTGGGGTGACTTTGCTGCAGAGGGCATTGTGGCGCGGCCAGCGTGCGAACTAAAAACCCGCAACGGTTCGCGGATCATCACGAAAATCAAGCACAAGGACTTCGCCATTCAACCGAATCCGTGACGCCCTCCCGGCACACTCTGCCGGCAAACCGGAAAAGACCATCGGCCTGACAACGCTGTTTACGACGCCGGAAAGTGAAGCAAATTGAAGCAATCAAAAACCATGTCCATCGTCGAGAGCCTGATCAACATCCTGGTCGGCTTCGGTCTCTCTATTACCGCGCAGGCGATCTTCCTGCCGCTGCTCGGCGTCCCGATCCCATGGGACGCGAATCTTGCCTTCGGCTTGATCATGACGGTGATCTCGATCCTGCGGAGCTTCGGGCTGCGGAGATTGTTCGAAGCTCTCCATATCCGCCGGCCGCTCTCCCCGTTCATGCAGGCGGTCATCGCGGAGCGCTATCGCCAGATCGAGGTCGAGGGGTGGGGAACGATCCACGATGACACCCATGCATTCCGTGAACTTGCGCGCGCGGGCGCTGCTTACGCGATCGGCCCGGAAAATACCCGCAATGAGCCGCCGCCGTGTTGGCCATGGTCGCCAGAATGGTGGAAGCCGCGCAGCTACCGCCGCGATTTCGTGAAGGCCGCCGCCTTGATCATCGCGGAAGGCGAACGCTTCGACCGCTTGAGAAAGGCCGCGGCATGAGCGAGCGCGAAATCCTCGACCGCTATTCGACGCCGGGACTGCGCAAGAATTCGCTCAGCCGCACGGCGAAGAAAGATCAGTTGGCCGGGATCAAGGTCACCGGGGCCGACGCCGAGAAGATTCTCGACCAGCTGTACGGCTCGGAATCGCAAACCGAAAAATCATGACCGCAACCGTCATCAATCTCCGTTCGCACAAGCCGGCGGATCCGCTGATGCACGACGCATTGCGCGGGAGAATCATCGACGCCTATCTGCGCCGAAGAGTCGAAAGTTACCGCACCATCGCCACCGTCTCGATCTCGTTTGCGACCTCGCTGGAAGCGGAGGAGTTTCTTCGGTTCATGAACCGGACGAAGCGGGGAATCTGAATGCGCGACACCCGCTCCCTCTTCGATCCTCCTTCCCGTGGCCGATTCGGCGACAACGAGGAAGAGATCCGCAGCAATGATTCCGTCCGCTCCGATCTCCATGACCTCGAAGTCGTCCTCCACTACGGCACGCCGAAAGCCGTCCTCGTCTCATTGGACGGAAAGGAATCCAAAGCACAATGGCTGCCGCGCTCGCTGATCGAGATCGACGTGCACAACGGGAAGTACGTCGAGGGTGAGAAGAAGAACGGCCAGAGAATCGAATGCGTGACGGCGACGGTGACGCTCAGGGAGCGGTTGGCAAAGGAGAAGGGGTTGATATGACGATCGGCAAAGGCACGGAAGCCGGCAAAGAACTCGCTGGCTTCATCAGCGAGATCGAACGCGTCCGCGACCGCAAGAAACAAGTCACGGACGAAGAGAAGGGTATCTTCGCCGCCGCAAAAGCCAAGGGCTACGATACCAAGACGATCCGGCGCATCCTGACATTGCGCGGGGAGGACAACAAGAAGCGGCAGGAGGCCGAAGCGCTGTTCGATAGCTACCTCCACGCGATCGGCATGGCCGAAGACCTCCCGCTATTCCGCGCCGTCGGTCTTATGGGTGTCGACGTGACGGTCGCCGAGCAAGTGGTCGAGGCGCTGTCGCAGCTCGTCCCCGTCGCCGGCGAGATCGTTGTCAAGGTCGGCGCCGCTCGCATCCGCCTCTATCGCGACAAGGACGGCAACCCGCACGCCGAAGAGGCCAAGGAAGGCACGATCATCCCGCCGCTCGATCCGCGCTATGGCTATAGCGGCAAGGACGAAGTCGAGTCGACCTATCCACCATCGGGAAAGGCGCGCGGCCTTTCACGCGATACGATTCGCGCCATCGTCGAGCGGGCAGAGGCGAGCGCGGCGGCGGCTCGTACTGAGGCTGCGCCGCCAGTATGACCCCCTCCCAACTCGCCAAGCTCCACTCGCTGCGCCAGGAAGGCAAGGGCGACACCGCCATCGCCCATGCGCTCGGGGTGACGAGGCATGCGGTGAGGGTGGAGATTGCGATACTGCAAAGCGGATCGCAAGTCGTCCTCGCCCCGGATGATCTCTTCACCTTACCGAGCGTTCCCCTGCAGGCGAACGAATACGCGGCGCGGATCACGGCATGCTGGCGGAAATCGGCGGAAGCGTTCGTGACGATCGGCCGCCTGCTGATCCACGCCAAGGCGAATCTTGAGCATGGCGAATGGGGCAAGCTGGTCGAGGATCAGCTCCCGTTCGACGCGCGCACGGCGCAACGGTTGATGGCGGTTGCGGCCGACGAGCGCCTGTCAAATCCGACTCTGGCGTCGCATTTGCCGCCGGATTGGACGACCCAATACGCCATTACACGCCTTGATAGCAAGGCGATCGAAGCCAAGATCGCGGACGGGACGATAAATCCCGGCATGAAGCGCGCCGACATTCTCGGCGACGTGAAGAAACAGCAGCGCGCCAATCGCGAGCAGACACTTGGCGCGATGCAATGCGCGCTCCCGCAACAGAAATTCGGCGTGATCCTCGCGGACCCGGAATGGCGCTTCGAGCCCTGGTCGCGACTGACCGGTATGGACCGCTCGGCCGACAACCACTACCCGACAAGCTGCACCGAGGTGATCGCCGCGCGCGATGTGTCTTCGATCGCGGCCGACGATAGCGTTCTCTTTCTCTATGCGACGATCCCGATGCTGCCGCATGGGCTCGTCGTCATGGGCGCGTGGGGCTTCGATTACAAATCGCACTACGTCTGGGGCAAGGACAAGATCGGCTCCGGCTACTGGAACCGGGAAAAGCACGAGCTGCTGCTGATCGGCACGCGCGGGAATATTCCCTGTCCCGCGCCTGGCACGCAATGGGATTCGCTCGTCATCGCGCCGCGCGGCGAGCACTCGGCGAAGCCCGAAATCTTCCTCGAAATGATCGAGCAGTATTTCCCGACGCTCCCCAAGATCGAATTGAACCGGCGCGGGCCGGCAAGAATCGGATGGGCGGCCTGGGGCAACGAAGCGCAAGCGAGCGAGGCGGCGGAATGAGCTTCGCGGTCGGCGACAGGGTCGAGCCCAAGCTCGAATTGATCGGCGATCCGAACGAGGTCCCATGCGGCCGCGTGCGCGAGATCGCGTCATGGGGCAAAGAGGGCGCGCTCTATGTCGGGGAGGATCATCGCGCGTTTGCGGCGTATGTGTTCAAACTTTCGGAGGCGATATGAGCATCCACGATGCACAGCCCAGCGATGTCTATGCTGACCAAGACGGCAAGTTATGGCGCGTTGTGTCGATCTGTGGAGAGCCGACCGTATGCGTTCAAGAGATCGAGCCCAACGCCACGAGCGAAACGCCGCAGCGGCGAAGCGGTGGAGTGAGCGGATATATGTGGCGAGGATTCGAGCGCGTATTTCGACCAAAGCCTAAGAATCCTCCGCTCAGAGATTACCAGAGCATTAGTCACCATACTGATTTGTGGTGGGAAACGTGAGGCGAAAGCGCTCGCCCCACGCCCTGGACTCTGCCGGAAAACCAGACAAGATTATCTGCATGATAACTCTATTTACCATGGCGGAAAGTGATATAAAAACTCGATAACCTATCTCATACCTATCTAATTGACTGCGTCTCGTTGCGTCCTATAAGTGTAAAACCAAGAACACCTGATGCGAGGCGCTGATGCGATCATCCGATTCGCCATGGAATGACGAGACCGACGCGGAGCTGCGCAGGCTCTATGCAGACAAATTGTCGGGTGCGCAGATCGCGCAGGAAATCTCTCGAAAATTCGGAATGACGATCACGCGCAATGCCGTGATCGGCCGCACGCATCGGCTCGGGATGGTCGAGCCCAAGCCTGCAAAACGACGCGAGCCAAAAGCCCCGCACGAATGTCCGCAGCGCCGCACCCATAAGAGTTTCAAGTTCAAGTCGCCTTCGATCGCGCCGGAACCGCTGCCGCCACCCAAGACCCCCGACGTGGGAATCCCAATCTCACAGCGCAAGACCTTGCTGCAGCTCACCGAGGAAACCTGCCGCTGGCCGATCGGGGATCCCGGCAGCGCCGATTTCTTCTTCTGCGGCGGCCAGACCCTGACCAGCTTGCCCTACTGCGCCTATCACTCGCGGGTCGCCTATCAGCCGCCCAACATGCGCCGCGACCGGCGGCCGTTCCGGGGATCATAAATCGCGATGAGACGCGAAGCCCACGATCCTTTGCCAATGCTGACGCGCGAGGTCGACCGCGCCGGCCGTATCGCGCGCGCTTCGAACGTCGTCCTCGCCGCCGCAGTCGAGAAAGCCGAATCCGACCGGCCACTGAGATTCAGCTCGGGCCAATGCACTCTCGAATCTGCATACGGCGAAACCTGCGCCGTGTTCCTGCACGCCTGCTTTTCCGGCGCGTCGTCCAATCGAATTGCCGTCCTCGGACGCGATGTCTTCCTTGGGCTCGAGACGATGCGGGCGAACGGGGTCAGCCTCAAATGACCAACTGGAAAGAGATCGAGCGTATCCGAAAGGACGCGCGCGGCTTCCGTTCCCTTGCCGTGCGGCTGCGCAGCCTCGACGGCTTGACCCTCTGGGAAACCGATTTCCTCGAGGATGTCGCCGCGCTCAAGAGCGCCGCCGAGTTCTCGACCCGGCAAGGCGAGAAGCTATTGCAGATTCGCGACGACAACGAGCTGGTGAAAACAGTTCATGGATTCAGCGTGCGCACGCTGCTCGCCAAATGCCATGACGCGCGTTCCGATCTTTCAGAGCACGACGAGGCGTGGATTACTGCGGCGCGCGCCCGCGATCCCGAGAAGATGCGCCGGCGGGATGTCGGGCGCCTGCTGGGCTGCGCCAAGGACCTCGACCTGGTCGAAGGCTACGTGGGGTCGGCATGAGCATCCAGGCCGTCGCATGGGCGCTCGACCAGGACTTGCCGGCGCGGCCGAAGCTCGTCCTCGTCTCGATCGCCAATCACGCCAGCCACACCGACGGTTATTGCTGGCTGAAAGCCGAGACAATCGCCCAGGAAGCCGCCTGCACGCCGAGAAGCGTCTACACCTATATCGGCGGCCTCGTGCGAAACGGTTTCATACGGAAAAGCCTTCGCAAAGGCGAAGACGGCAAGCAGCGTGCTACGGACTATTGGATGCTGTTTTCGCGCGAACCGGCAGCGTGGGATTGGGGAGCGCGCCCGGAACCGCCAGAGGCCGAAGACGAGGCCATAGAAAATGCGTCCTCGACCGATGACCCACAAGATATAGACGAGCCGCATGAACAGTTTGCCGACGGCGAAAACGAGGCGGGACCTGTGGATAAGCATGTATTTTCATGCGGGCCGTCGGAAGATGGATTCCGCCGGGAGAGAGTCGCTCAACCATCCAAGACTAAATCGGAGAAAGACGCGCGCGCGAGGCCCGCCCCGCCGCGGCACTACCGCCCACCACCGCCCCAGCCGCTAGGGGCAGTAGTCGCCGACAAGCAAGCAAAGCTGATCTTCGTTTTCGAAGACACCCGCGCTTGGGAAGCCTGGGTCAAGGTCAAGCGCAGGGAAACCGGCGTCTCCTGCTGGAACCTCACCACCACGGCCGTCATCGACGGCAAGCGGCGGAGCGGATGGTGGTTTCCAAGTTTGTTCCCAAAGGAAACCGGCCACGATCCTCCCCTTAGACTCTCCGATGAGGAATTGAGGGAATTCAAATAGGGGAGAGCGGATGTTGGCGAGACAAGACGACGATCTTCCGGTCAGCAAGATTACCGGCAAGGTGCTGGCGCGGCCGTTGTGTGCGAAGACGTGGCAGCAGATCAAAGACGAACTCTGGACCGAACGCCACGAGCACAATGGGCTTTCCTGGCACGTCGTACGCTGCGTCGGGAAGAATGACGGCTACGTGCTCGACTGGCTCAAGAAGTGCAAGCTTGAGACGTACTATCCGAGGGTGCGCGAGATGCGCCCGCTTCCGAAGCGCCAGCTTTCACCGAGCCAGCGTAATGCCGGCGTCGAGGTCATGAAGCCGCAACTCGTCGCCTTGTGCCCGCGCTATCCGTTCGTGCGGTTCGATATCAAACGGGACGATTGGCACAGGATTTTCGAATTCGCAGGAATCGCGGGGATGGTGTGTGAGGGCAATCTGCCGGTATGGATGCCGAATCGATTGATCGAGCGCATCCGCCTGCGTGAAGTAGACGGCGCCGTTCCCGGAAAAACGCCGGCCAAGCTTATTTTTGCAATAGGGGATCAAGTCCGCGTCACCACGGGGCCGTTCGCCGCCTTCCCAGGGCAGATCGAGACAATACTGGAAAAGTCGATCGAGGATGTTGACGGGGAGACCCGAATTAAGGTAGCGGTGAATCTCTTCGGGCGGCCGACCCCGGTTGAGCTTGAAGCTAGTCAGATCGAGAAGTTCGAGTAGCCACGTTTTCAATCACGGCGCAGTCACGGCTCAATCACGCAAAGAGCCACGCGCAGTGCGAAGCGCGAGATTAACAAACCCCGCCCCGTGCGGGGTTTCCGATTCTATAGGGGCGGCTTGCTTTCGATCGCCGGTCGCCTCTGTTTCCCTCTGGAAGGTTGGACTCGGGGCCGCTTGCGCGGCCTCCTTTTATTGAGAACCGCAAGTTGTGAAAATGATTCGTTTTGATTCCCATGGACGAGCAGTCTGAACGGACGCCCTCCGGGCGCCTTGCGGGCGCCCCGCTTGAGGCAACATACGAAAAAGTCGCGCATGCCTTGGTCCGCGGCGCCAGCAATCACGCCGCCGGCTTGGAAGCCGGCTATAAGGACGGTCCCGGACTTGCCGGGAATATTTCGCGGTTGCGCCGCAACCACCCGGAGATACGGGAGCGTATCGCGGAACTCGCGGCTATCGCTGCCGAAGATGCAGCGATCGAGGATCGCTGGATTCTCGAGGACTTGAAGCTCTTTCGCATGGCGACGCCGGCCTGGTTCTGGAAACGCGATGCGCGGGGCCGATTGGTGCTCCGCAAAGGCAAGCCGCAGATCGATTTCTCGCGGGCGAGCGAGGCGCAGCTGCGCTGCCTCTCGGAATTCACGGTCGAGCGAGGCGGGCGGGTCAAGATCAAGGTGCATGATCCGATGGTCGCGATCGACAAGCTTGCGCGCCATAAGCAATTGTGGGCTGACAAATTTGCCTTGACCAACTCGGACGGCACCGGTCCCGCCGTGATGCGGGTCGAGTTCGTGCGGGCGCAGGAAGGCCGCAGCGGTTGACCGTCCTCCATCGCCGCTTCAACTCGGACGATCGTCCGATCTCGCTGCCGTCCGAGGCGGACGTGATGGCGCTGGTGAACGAGTCGGATATCGCCGCGGAATTGATCTGGCCGCCGATCATCATCGAGGATTACGACGTTCCCGATTTCGGCGGATCGTCGATCAACCCCGGGCTGATCCGGGTCTTCATCGATCGGTCGGTTGCACGGCGCCGGCCGACGCTCAAGCGGACCAAGCTCACGTTCGAGGAATGGCGCTCCGCCGTCGCGCTGCACGAGCAGTTCGAGAGCATCCTGCACCGCCAATGTGGCATGCCTTACGACCCGCAGAGCGGGCCGTCCTCGCACGGCTACGCCACGGCGCTCGAGCATTTGTTCGTCCGATCGAAGCTGCAACGCGATCCCAAGCTCTACGAGCAGGACCTGGCGGAATTCATCGTCGAGAGCGAAGCCGAGGACGTCAAATATCCGCCGCCCGATCTCGCCTGCTTTCCCTACTACGATTCACCGGACGCACGCGACATCAAGGTTCTCAAACGCCTGTCCGAATTGGGTGTAGTCGACGCGCAGCATCCCGCGCAGAAGATCGACCAGCAGACCGCGCACTATGGCAAGGGCGATGCGAACGGCGAGCATTGCGGGAATTGCTCGCACTGGGAATCCCCGCATTGCGCGGTCGTCGCTGATCCGATGATGTTCGGCGATCTCGGGTGGTCGCTGCTGTGGAATGGTCGGACAAATGCCCAGAAGAACACGAAAGCCTCGCCGCAGGAAGATCGAGATCACGCCGGCCATGGTCAAAGCTGGCGTGGAAGCGTGCGCGCTTTGTGATTTCTATGATCCCGATGAGTGGAAAGTGGATTGCATTTATCGGGCCATGGAAAACGAACGACTCAAATCTACGGTAGATCGGAATGCTGGAGCGCTGCCCGGTCAACCCGTTGAGCAAACCTAAGTCCGCGCCGGCACGCCGGCATTCTCACGATGGAGAACTGACATGCTGACTTTGCGTCGCACGGCGCTTGCCGCTGCCTTGATGGTCGCGGTCGCGATTCCGGTTGCCTGGGCGGCCGGAATGTTTCCGAATATTCCGATCGTCGGCAGTTCTTCCTATAGCGCCGGCTCCGGCATCACCGTGCCCCCGGGGCCGCTCGTCCTGACCGGCAAGGAATTGATCCCCGCCGACACGCAATTGGCCGGCGGCGTTCCTCCGCAGACGGTGCTGATCCCGGCGGCATTGCTCGGCAATTATTACGGCACGCCACGCAACTATCTCGATAACGGCGCGCTCAACATCACCAACACCAACGGCACCGCGACGGTGACCTGCGCGGTCAATGCCGCGATTGCGGTCGCCAACATGTCGGCCGACCGCTGGGGCTGTCAGGCGAACGTCGCGTCGGGCGCCGGCCGCACCGCGATCGTGACGGCGTCGCCGTCGCCGCCGGCGGGCTTTACCAACTCGATGAAGGTCTTCCGCACTTCCGGGGCATTGACGCAGCCGATTTGCGTGATGCAGGAGGTGACGACCCCGCAATCGGTGCAGCTGGCGGGGCAAGCCGTCACCTTCTCGTTCAATGCTGCCGCCTTGGCGGGCCTCTCCGCCGACAATGGCAACGTGATCAATGCCGTGATCATCACCGGCACTGGCACCGACGAGAAGCTGACCACGGCGCCGACCGCGTCGCCCGCAATCACCCCAGCCTGGACCGGCGTCGCGACGACGCTCAATCAGGCGGTCTCGATCACCACGTCGTTCGTGCGCTATTCGGTCAATGCCACCATTCCGACGACGGCAACCGAGATCGCCGTCGCGCTCTGTTTCACCCCGACTGCGACCGGCGCCGGGGCCACGGATGGATTCGCCTGGACCGGTGCGCAATTGGAAGTCGCGCCGTCGCCGACCGCGTTCGAGTTCCGCAGCAAGACCGAGGAGCTGGTGAAGGCGCAGGCGTTCTTCTACTCGATCGCGGAAGGCGCGGGGCCGACGCCGCGGGCGCTGTGCACATTCTCGACCGCCAACACCGTGGCGCAATGCCTGATCACCTATCCGGTGACGATGTATCTGGCGCCGACCTTGACGTTCGCCAACGGGTTTGCGGTTCCGACCACGACGGCGCAGACTGCGCTCACCGCCTGCACCGGATTTGCCGCCGATGCGACCGAGGGCGCACTCGTCCAGAGCGTGAATGCGACGCTCGCGCAGTGCACCTCGGGCGGCACCACGGCGGCCGTTGGTCTCGTCCTGCCGCTCTTCGACAATGGCGGCACCGGCTCGTTCAAGGCATGGGCGGGACTTTAGCGGACGCAATCGAACAAAAGCTCTCCAACCTGAAAGGATCATGACCATGGCCAACAAATCCGGCAAGGGCATCCCGCTGCGCGACTTCGCGATGGGATCATATGATTCGAACACCGGTCGCTCGCATTCGAGCGTAAATACCGCTGGCAATCCCGGCAACCATGCCGGCAATGCCGACAACCAGGTGCCGTCGATCTCCGGGCGCGACAAGTCGGGCTCCGGCGATCCCGGCCGCAACAAGTCGCGCGGATCGAGCCTGCCATAAGGTCCTATGTCCGTTCTTCGCGAAGTCAGCGATTCTATTCAGCGTGCGCGTAAGTCGCTTGGCGACAATCCCTTACGCGTCTGCTGGGTGAGTTCACAAGAATGGCGGACTCTGCGCCAGGAGATGTTTCATTGCATGCCTATTTGGCGGCGGCATGCCAGAGTATCCGATATTCGCGAATTGTGGATATGTGGTGTTCCAGTTCGCCGCCTTTCGGAGATGAAGGCATGGGCAAGACCGTCAAGCCCGGCTCGGGCAAAAGCTCGGGCCGGGTCAATTACACGGAAGGTGCTGCCGGCCGCATCCATGTGATGACGCCGGAAAGTACCAATCCGTCGCCGGCGAATCCGAGCAAGCCACCGTCGCCGAAGCCGCCCGTGCATGGCTGGCAGAACGGTAGCTATTGCCCGACCTGCGGCGGTGGTGCGGAAGTCGGTGGCGGCTGCCGCTGCGGCACGATGCGCAACGCCGCGCAGATGCCACGTGATACGGATCGCCTCGACAGGAATCGCAGCGAGGCGAAGCGGCCGACCACGCCGGGGAGAGTGTGAGCATGTCAAAGCGTCTCGAATTCGTCGCCGAGCGCGAGCCATGGAATGTTTACGTGCTCGAGAACGGCGTGAAGGTGCGAACGCGCCTCGTGCTGATGTCGGTCACCGACAACGGCCAGCGCAACGCGGAGAACGGCCTGCCGATCTATCAGCTCGGGTTCCAGCAGTGCGTCGACCTCGATTTCGAGGAAGCGATCGATAAGGGCCTGGTCGAGCACAAGCCGGAGCGGAGCCGTGGCTAGGGTCGCTTTCTTCGCCTTGCTGTTGCTGATCGCGCTCGTCCCGGCAAGCGCGCAAACGCCGGTCGCACCGTGCGTGTCGATTCCGGCAACGTCCACGACGCCAGCACTCGGCTGCAATCCAGTCACGGCGACGAATCCGTTGCCGGTCACCCCATCGGCACCGAGCGGCACGCAGAACGTTCTTCCGGTCCCATCGTCTTTATCTGCGGCTGGGATCGCTCCGGTTGCCTCGGCGTCGGCGGTGAATAATCTCCTGCTCAAGGCGACACCTGGAAACCTCTACAGCGTCTATGCCACGAACCTGACGAATACCGCAGGTTTCTTGATCGTGCTCAACGCTACATCGGCCCCGGGTGATGGTGCAGTCGCCCCGCTCGATTGCGTTGAAATTCCCGGCAACAGCACGGCTTCGATCAATTACGGCGTCGGACCACCGGCAGTCTATGGCACTGGCATCGTCGCAGTTCTGACGAGCGCCAACACCTGTTTCACGAAGACAACCGGAGTCATCACCGGATTTATCAAGGGAGCGGTGCAGTGAAGCACCTCAAGCGCCTCGCTGTCGCTTGTCTTCTATTCGCTTTGTTGCCGCAGCGAGCGGATACCCAGAGCGTAGCTGGCTTCGGGCTGATCCCAGCGACCGGCTCGGTCACGTTGCAGGTTTTCAACACCAGCGCCAACTCGACCTACACACCGAACGCCAATCTCCTGTTTGCTGTCGTCGAATGCGTTGGGCAAGGGGGCGGAGGAGGCGGCGCGGCGGCCTCCGCGACCGGCGGTTCGAGTGGCGGTGGCGGCGGCGCGGGGTCTTACTCGCGTGTGCGCTTGACCGCGGCGCAGATCGGTGCGTCACAGGCGGTTACCAACACCGCGGCGGCCAATGGTGGGGCGACTGGCAACAATGCTGGCACCGCGGGCAACGATACTTCGCTCGGCACCCTGTGTGTCGGTAAGGGCGGCTCGCCTGGGGGCGGCGCGGCGGCCAACTCGGCAGGCACCGCTGGCGCGGGCGGCGTCGTCGGCACTGGAGACTTCACCGTCGTCGGAAACGCGGGCGGGCGCGGCTTTTCCGCCTCGATCACGACCGCCGATGGTCCTTCGGGCGCGGGCGCCTCTGGTCCATGGGGCGGGGGCGCGCAGGGCGCAGGCGGCGCGGGCGCGGCCGGTTGCGTTCTCGTCACCGAGTTCAACAGCAAGTGATGCCGATGTATGGCGACGATCAAATTCCCGGAAAAGGCCGCGTTTCTGTTCCGGCCGGCGCCGTACAAGGTGATGCACGGCGGGCGGGGCTCATCGAAATCGTGGGACTTCGCCCGCGCGTTGCTCATTCTGGGATCGCATCGCAAGCTCTACATCGTCTGCGCCCGCGAGATTCAAAAGTCGATCAAGGAATCGGTCCACAAGCTTCTCGCCGACCAGATCATCGAGCTCGGCCTCTCGCATTTCTACATCGTGAGGGAACGCGAGATCGAGGGCATCAACGGGACGCGCTTCGTCTTTGTCGGCATCCGCAACAACGTCGCCGCGATCAAGTCGATGGAGGCGATCGACATCTTTGCGGTGTTCGAGGCGACCTTCGTGTCGCAGACATCGTGGGAGATCGTGCTCCCGACCGTGCGCCGCGACCCGCCGTTCGGTCCTTTCGGCCTGGGTTCGGAGGTCTGGGTCGAGTTCAATCCGGAGCTGGCGAGCGATTACACCTATCGCTACTGGGTCGTTGATCCGCCGGCGGGCGCGATCGTCGTCGAGGTCAACTGGCGCGACAATCCTTGGTTTCCCGATCTGCTGCGCCAGCAGAAGGATGCACTCCGCACCAAGGATTACGAATCCTATCTGACGATCTGGGAAGGCAAGACCCGACAATCGATCGCGGGCGCCATCTACGAGAAAGAGCTTGCAGCGGCGAAGCTCGAGAACCGCATCAACCCGAACATCAAGGTTGATCGGTCGAGGCCCATCCATCTCTCGTTCGATCTCGGGCGCTCGGACATGACCTCAGTGTGGTTCATGCAGCAGATCGCCATGGTGCACAATGCGGTCGATTTCTACGAGAACTGCGGTTTCGGCATTGACCACTATCTCGAGGAAATCCAGAAGAAACGCTACATCATCGGCTCGATCTATCTGCCGCACGACGCCGCGCATCATCACCAGTCCGCCACGAAATCAATCGAGATGCAGGTGCGCGAAGCCTATCCCGGCGAGAATCAAGTGCGGGTGCTCGCGCCGATCAACTCGGTGACGGGAATCAACGCGGTGCGGCAACTGTTCCCGCGGCTGAGCTTCAACGAGGTCGCCTGCGATATCGGGCTCAATGCCTTGGGGCACTACCAGTACAAGGTCGACCCGGAGACCGGACAACGCTCGAAGGAGCCGCTGCACAACTGGGCCTCGCACGCGGCGGATTCACTTGAGGGCTATGCGATGGGATTGCGCGAGGAGGCAAACGACATCGTGATCCCGGCGTTGCAAGGGCCGCGCGTGCGTCCCGATCATCCGCAGGCATGGATGTTCAAATAATGCCCAGCCCCGACGACAAGCTGCGCGGCACGTCGGAGGATGACGAGATCCTGCAGGAGGCGAAAGACCGCTTCCGGCGCTGGCAAGAATACGAGGGCGACTTTCTCAAGCGCTATACCGAGGACGTGAAATTCGCCTGGGCCGACAGCGACAACAAATGGCAATGGCCGAACGACATGGCGGGCCAGAGCCAGGCGAACGACAAGCCGCGGCTGACGATCAACAAGACCGGCACCGTCGTCCGCGACTTCACCAATTCCGCGCGCAAGAACAAGCCCTCGATCAGCGTCAAGCCGGTCGGCGAGCAGGTATCGTTCAAGGCGGCGCAGATCTGGGAAGGGCTGATCCGCTCGATCGAGCGCAAATCCTCGGCGCAGACCGTCTACGACAGCGCGACCGAGAGCATGGGGGAAGGCGGCATCGGCTATTGGCGGGTCACGACCGAGTTCGTCGATGATGATTCGTTCGACCAGGAAATCCGCATTGCCCCGGTGTACGACCATACCGGCGTCGCGCTCGACTGCGACATCAAGCAGAAGGATGGCTGCGACGCGAAATGGGGCTTCGTCTTCGATGAGATGCCGCGCAAGGAAGCGGAGAAGGCACTAGGCCGCAAGTTCCCGGCCTCGACCGGGCTCGGGATCGACAACAAGGACGACTGGGCGCAGAAAGACACGATCCGCGTCGCCGAATATTACCGGATCGTGATCAGGAAGGACAAGCTCATCTTCATCGAGGACGCGCAGGGCGAATCCGCGACGTTCAAGCAGAGCGAGATTCCGGCGAAGTGGAAGGCGCTGATCGACAATTTCGACGAGGAGAATCCGCAAGGGCGGATGCGGACACGCCCGATCAAGGTCAACCAGCTCGAATGGTACAAGATCGCCGGCAGCGAGATCATCGATCGCCGCAAGCTGAAAGGAAAGTACATCCCGATCGTGCGTTGCGTCGGCCGCGAGCGCAAGATCGAGGGCAAGCTCGAGCGCAAGGGCATCGTGCGCCCGCTGAAAGACCCGCAGCGGATGTACAACTACAATTCGTCGGCGCAGGTCGAAACTGCGGCGATGCAGACGAAGACGCCGTGGACCGTCGCGATCGAGGCGATCGAGGGTTATCAAAAATATTGGGATCAATCGAATACGGCGAATTACCCCTATCTGCTGTGGCGTGCGTATAATTCCGATGGGAAGCAACTTCCCAAACCCGAACGAGTTGATGCGCCCCGCTCGGCGGAAGCCTGCATCAAGGGAATGGAGATTGCCAACGCCGAGTTCGAGATGGCGTCGGGCCAGTATCTCGCGAATCGCGCGCAGCCGATGGTCGAACGTACCCCGCAGGCGATCGATGCGCGGACGGGGCAGGGCGAGACCGCGACTTATGACCTGATCGACAACGTGTCGGTCGCGTTGCGCCATACCGGCAACATCATCATCGATCTCGGGCCGCACATCTACGACACCAAACGCATCGAAAAGATTCTCGCGCGCGACGGCACCTTGCACGAGGTCACGATCGACCCGCAGGCGAGCGAGGCGCACCAGGAAAGCAAAGACGGCGAGGACATCCGCGTTCTCTTCAATCCGAAGATCGGCCGCTATGCCGTCGAGGCCGATGTCGGCCCGGCCTACGCGACGCAACGCCAGGAAGCCTGGAACGCCTTCATCAACATCGTCACCAAGTCGCCGGAGCTGACCGCGAAGATCGCCGATCTTGGCTTCACCGCGGCCGACTTCCCGATGGCGGATAAGATCGCGGAAAGGATCCGCCGCGACATCAAGGCCAACGCGCCGTGGCTGCTCGACGACGAGGAGGTCGGCCCGTTCGTGAAGAACCTGCAGGCGACCGTCGCGCAATTGCAGCAGGACAACGCCAACAAGGACAAGTCGATCGCGGACGCGCTGCAGAAGGTCGCGGAATATCAATTGAGGCTGCGCGGCAAAGAGGAGAAGCGCGTGGTCGACGACTATCGCGCGGAGACCGAGCGTATCGTGGGCTTGGGCAATACCGTCAAGGATATGCGCTACGATGTGCTCAAGCCGATCATTCGGCAGACCTTGGCGGAAATGATGGGCTTCACGCTCACCCATGTCGAGCATGCGCAGCAGCAGGCGATCGACGATCAACTTCACCAGGCCGATGTCGCGATGCCCGGAGCCACGAACGGGATCGGCTCAGAATCCTCGCAATGATCGACACCGAAGAACTCCACATCATCGCCAAGGATGGCGGCCGGCTTGATCGCGAGGATTGTGCCTTGGTCGCATGTGCCGCGGATGAGCTTGATGCCATGCGGCACGATCTGGTCACCGTCCATGCGGCGTTGATCGAGACTACGCGCCGGCTGATCGCGGTCAACGATGCCATGGTGCATCTACGGAGCCATCCGCCGTTCACGCCGGCAATGTGGGTTGCGAAGGTTACGTTCCGGCCATGACCGAGCGCACCATCCGTTCGATGGCGAAGGAGCTTGCGGGGACGTTCTACGAGCAGAAGCGCAGCGACCGCTTCCGCTCGAAGGACAGTCTCACGCGGGTCAAGACCATCGAGCGGCAACCCGATGGCAGACTCGCCGAGGTCGTCAAGGTGATGCCGTTCCACGAGGTATTCCCGACCGCGAAGAAATTTGCAGAAGCGCATTGGCCGTTCTGGGTGGAACCGGCCAAGCGCTGTCTCATCGCGATGCTCGCCATGTCCGACGCGCGGGTTTCCCCGTACATGAAACAGTGCATCTACGATGCCTTGATCGAGGAGAACGAGAAGGCGCGCGCGCAGGACGGCGGCAAACGGTTGCTGCAGCGGGAGTTGGAACGATGACCGCTTCGCTCAAGAAACGATTTCTCGGCACGTTGGCCGCGCCAATGGAGCACGGCCCGATGCGTCGCGACAGCGCGCGCGATGACCTCGACATCGGCAACTACGGCGTCGACCGCCAGAACGACGGCAATGTCGTGATCCGGCTCGGCATGGTGCCGCCCTTCGAGGTGCCGGCGGAAACCGCAATCAAGCTTGCCTGCCTCCTGCTCAAGCAGGCGGGCGCTACGGTCGATCTGAGGCCGGATCGGCTCACCGCCCGATTCAAGGTCGAGACCGACAAATCCAAGCTCTCTTGATTCCCGTCCGGGCGGCAATCCCCCGTGCAATGGAGGCCGAGCCATGCTGCGCGATATCTTGCTCAATGGCGTTGCGTTCCGTCCGTTCTATGCGCCCGATGATCCTGCGGCATCAGCCGCCGAGTTGCCGCTCGGCGATCCTGCGGCGCCGCCAGCGCCCGCTGCCGCTGGCGATCCCGCGAATCCCGATGCAACTCACGAACCAAGCGAATGGGACAAGCTGCCGGAATGGTCGCGCAAGCAGCACAATAAGCAGCACGGCAAGATCAAGACCCTGGAGCAGCAGCTCGCTGACGAACGTGCGGAGAAGCAACGTTTGCAAGAAATGGTCGACGCGCAGCGGCGCGCGGCGCCGGCTGATCCTGCTGCCGCGCCGTCGCCCCCCGCGGCTGTTGCAGCGGTATCACCGCCGGCGCTGCGCGCTCCTGCACCGGCCGCGGCGATCTCCGATGACGATCCCGTGGTCGTGCGCAAGGCGCAGGAAATCGTCGCGACGCAGAATTACCAGCGCTCGCTGGTCGAGTTGAACGCCAAGGGCGAGGAATCCTACGGCGCGAAATGGCCGAAGGTGCTGGAGGACATCAAGAGCTTCGGCGGCTTCGACCAGTTCACGCTCGAGCAGATCATGACGACCGACAACCCCCACAAGGTGCTGTTCGAGCTGGGCACGAAACCCGATCTCTATCACAAGGTCGTCGACCCGACGCTCTCGCCGGCGAAACGACTGACCGAGTTCGTCAAGATCGCGACGGCGCCGGCGCCGGTCCCGAGGGGCAAGCAGCCCTCCGATGCGCCGATCCCGGTCGATACCGTCGGCGGGCGCGGTGGTGCAGTGAATGATGGCGATGTCTACGACCGCAAGCTCGAAAGTGACGAAAAAGATGCCGACTGGTATCGCATCCGTGCCGCGCAGAAGCGCGAGTCAAGAGGTCGCCCGTGGTCACCGCCGTATCGGCCGTCCGCGTAAAAGCGTAACCCGAGTCGGCGTCCTGGCGCCATAAATCCAGTGCCACCCGGGTCCCGGCCCTCAATCCGGTGCATCTGCCATAACGGTCCTGGCCGTTCCTCCCGCTTTCGCGGGGACAAGCCCAGTGCTGATCGCTCCGTCCGGGCGGACAAACCCGTGATCGCTCGCGCTCTCTAACCATTCTCCTGGCCGCGAGCACCAGGCCCGAACCGCTCCTGGGAAAGGGGAGCATTCCCGATCAGCACATAGGGTTTGGTCATGGCCAACACTCCCCTGACGATCAGTATGATCACGCGCGAGGCGATCGAGCTGTTCGTCAACTCGAATGCCTTCATCAAGAATATCGACCGCCAGTTCGACGATGAGTTCGGCCGGCAGGGTGCCAAGATCGGCAACCAGCTGCGCATCCGTCTGCCGAACGACTTCGTGGTGGCGTCCGGTCCCGCCTTGTCGGTGCAGGACACCGCCGAGCAGCAGACCACGCTCACGCTCGCGACGCAACAGCACGTCGACGTGTCGTTCACGCAGGCCGATCTCCTGCTCTCGTTCGACGATTTCTCCGAGCGCATCCTGCTCCCGATGATGAATGTGCTCGCCGGCTCGGTCGCGAACACGATCATGCAGAATCTTGAGGGCGGCATTGCCGGCATCGTCGCCAACCTCGACGCCGGCGGCAACGTGCTCAACCCGAACGCCGGAACCTACCTGCAGGCGCGCGCCCGGCTCAACGACAACTCGGCGCCGATGCCGGCGCGCAAGATCATCAACGACTCCTGGACGGAAGCGCGCGTCGTCCAGTCGCTCGCGGGATTGCTCAATCCAAACACGGCGATTTCCGAGCAGTATTACGAGGGCGTCATGTACCGGGCGCTCGGCTTCACCTGGTACATGGACCAGACGGTGATCAAGCACACGGCGGGATCGTTCACCGCCGGCACGGTCAACGGCGCGGGACAGACCGGCCCCAATCTCGTCACCAACGCGATCACCGGCACGCTCAATGTCGGGGATATTGTGACGATTGCCAGCGTCAACGCGGTCAACTTCGTGACCAAGCAGACGACCGGCATGCTGCGGCAATTCGTGGTGACCTCGAACGTGCTCAATGGCGGCACGCAGATCTCGCTGTTCCCGTCGATCATCCCGCCTGGCGCCGGCAATGCCCCGGTGCAGTACCAGACGGTGACGGCGTCTGCGGCGAACGCGGCGGCGATCGCTCTCTTCACGCTGCCGAACGTGACCTTCCGCAAGAACTTCAGCTATGCCCCGCAGCTCATCACCATGGCGACCGGCGATCTGCCGCTCCCCGATGGCGTCGAGCAGAAGGCGCGCCACCGTTACGACAACGTGTCGATGCGCTCGATCACCCAATACGTGATCGGAACCGACCAGAGCGCGACCCGGCTCGATTGCCTGTTCGGCTCGATTGCCGTGCGCCCGCAATGGGGCTGCATCGTCGCAGATGCGGTCTGATGGCAACGAAGATGGCCACAACCCCCGTTCCCCCGCAGACGGTGGCACCGCCGCCGTCGCGGGACATTCTCCACGGCCAGATCACGACGCTCGCTCCTGCCAACCAGCAACCGGCGGTCTCCCGTGCGCTGGAGCAACTGAGCCAGCATCTCGATCTCATCAACGCCGCCACGGGTGTTACCTTCGTGCTGGCGCAGGCGGCCTACACGCCAAAGACGTTTCCCCAGATGATGACGAAGGCGGGCGCGCCCAACGCGCTCGCCAACGATGCCGCGCAGAAGTCCGCGCTGCAGGCCAACGGGTACGCATGACGGCATTTGTTGTTGGTGCAGCGCCGCGGCCGCTAACTATCCCACCTTCTCAGGAGAGAAAACCAATGATCATTCGTCTCGACGCGAAGGCCGCCGCCGATCACATCCGCGCTGCCTTCCATCAGCGGCCGGCGGCCGATCCCGACGTTCGCCATGCTCACGCCTTCGCGGAGGAAGTCTGTTCACATCTCGACGTGGAGCCGACCGCCAATCATGTCACCCACGTCGTTCGCCTTCTGCATGAAGCGGGGATCGCGCCGCATCTGGTCGAAGAGTATCCCAAGATGGCGACCCGGGAGGCGACGCAGGCCGATGTCGATGCCCATCATGCGCGCGTTGTCGGGGAGGTGATTCCCATCCTCGACGATGCCGGCAATCCGGTCGTGCATGAAGGCCCGCACGCGGAGAAGGCGTCACATCACAAGGGCGCGAAAGCGGCGAAGCACAAGTAAAACGAATCACAGTCGAAAGGATTTCCATCATGGGTCAGCAACTCTCCCCGCAGGACATCGCCCGCGTCAAGGCGTTCCTCGACCAGATTTCTCCGGTCCAGTCGCGGCAGTTGACGGTGCTCGAAAGCGGGCGCGGCGGTCCCGGCATCAACATCCCGCTGGCATGGGACACAAACCCGGCGAATTTCCCGCGCTACGAGTTCCGGGAATATCCAAAGATGTTGCTCAAAAAAGCAACACAAGCCGATGTCGATGCGTGGAAGGCAAAGCATCGTATGGTCGATACCAGAACCGGGGAGGCGTCGTGGCCATGTGCTGCACCAAATGTTGGTGACATGATTCCTGTTTCTGCGACTAACAATCATGTCGCATCTGGATTTGCCAATCAGGCCGGCGATCCCCTCATCATGCAATCCAAAGAACAGGAAGACGAATTTTTCGGGTGCTATCCGGAAGCGAAGACGATCGACGTGTCATTGAGCGCGCTTGGCGTCGGCAATCTCGTCAATAAGGCGGGCGAGATTGCGGCGCAGGAAAGCGAACTCGACCGGATCAATCGCGAGAATGTGGAGCTGGAAGCACTTGCTGCGGCGAAAAAGCGCAATGCCGAACTGCGGGCGCAGCTCGGAGAGGCGGAAGGCGCGCCGACTGGCGAGAAGCCGCGGCGCCAATATACCCGCCGGGCCAAGCCGCCAGCCGAAGATGCGCCGCTTGCGGGCGAGTCTCCTCCTGCCGACGCGCCTCCTGCGGCCGAATCACCATCGTCCGATCCGCAACCTCAATTCGAGATGCCGAAGAATCTCGGCTGATCGTCATGCCGACCGGCAACGACATCGTCATTTCCGCCGCCAAGAAGGCCGGCGTGCTGGGCCTGGGGCAAGCGCTCGAGGGCGGCGATTTCGTCGATATCCTTGGCGATCTCAACGACATGCTGGCGCAGTGGCGCAGGAAGCGTTGGCTCGTCTTTCATTTGATCGACATTGCGAAGGTGTCCGACGGGCGGACGACACCGTACACGGTTGGTCCTGCGGGTGATTTTGCGACCACATTCCGGCCTGCGAAGATCGAGGCGGCGTTCCTGCGCCAGATCGTCAACGTCGGGCTCCCCGTCGATTATCCGCTCAAGGTCATCCAGGCGCGCGAGCAGTACAACAATCTCGCGCTCAAGATGCTGGTCTCGTTCTCCAAATATGTCTTCTATGATCCGGCATTTCCGGCCGGCACCGGGCTCGGGAATCTCTTTCTCTATCCGGTGCCGAACGCCGCGATCTACGAGATCCATATCACGGCGCCGGAAATCCTCAATGCGATCACGTCGGGCGGCAACGTCAACCTGCCGGAAGAGTATTTCGCGGCGCTCAAGTTCAATCTCGCGAAGCGGGTCCGCCAAGCCTACGGCAAGGGCAAGATGCCCGACGAGGAATTGAACGGACTCGCCTACGATTCGCTGGACGTGCTGCGCGAGGCGAACAGCGCGATTCCGGAAATGACCATGCCGAGGACGCTGCTCCGGCCGGGTCGCTACAATATATTCTCTGATCAAACCTACTGAGCAGGAGACCATGCGATGAAGACCAGACGATTCCTTGGGCTTGCCGCCGCCTTTGTCGCGTTGAGCGTTGCGAGCGCCGCCGTCTCGCATCTGATGGACCGCGCAGGTGCGGTCTTCACGCTGCCTGGCACCAATGGCCCCGGCCTCGGTGATTTCAACGTCAATCCCTTCACGCTGGCGCAGGCGATCAACCAGTTCAACCAGCAGCAATCGACCAGCGGCTTGACCGCGTTTGCCGGCGGTGGGCAGACCGGCGCCACGCCGCTCGGCTATGGGCTCAACCAGGTCGCCACGGTCGCGACCACTGCGGACAGCGTGCAATTGCCGGCCTGCGCGGTCGGCGCCGTGGTCTACGTGACGAACGATGGCGCCAACGCGACGACGGTGTTCGGGCAGGCCGGTCGCACCGACACCATTAACGGCACGGCCGGTGCGACCGGCGTGAGCCAGGCGAACGGGGCGCATGTGCTCTATATCTGCGCGGTGCCCGGTGCCACGTCGGGCAAGTGGACGACGATCCGCGCGACCTCGTGATGGGTCATGCCGCGCCTTTCGCTGACATCCGGCGCCTACAGCGCCGAATCGATCATTGCGAGCGCGCAGCGTTCGATCAACCTCTATCCCGAAAAGAACCCGGAGGAGATCAAGTCGCCGTCGTCGGTGACGCATTACCCGCGTCCCGGTCTCACACCCATCGGCGCGCCTGCCAATCCGGCGCCCGGCCGCGGGCTCTATACCGCGACCAACGGCGATCTCTATGCGGTCTCGGGACAGAACATCCATTACATCAATCCCGATTTCGTATTCTCGGCGGCGCTCGGTCAGTTGCTCAATCCGGCGACGAGCCCGGTCTATATGGCCGACAATGGCTCGGACATCTTGATCGTCGACGGGTCGCCGCAGGGCTACGACATCAACATGGCCACGCGGATCATGTCCCTCGTCCAGGACGTGAATTTCGTCGGTGCTGATCGCGTCGATTTTCTCGATACCTTCCTCGTCTACAATCTGCTCGGCACGAACCAATGGGGCTCGACGCTCTCGCAGCAGCTCGCCTTCAGCGGGTTGAACGTGGGGGTCAAGTCGGCATGGCCGGATAAGATCGTCGCGATCATCACGGTCGAGCGCGAGGTCTGGATTCTCGGTCCCTACAAGGGCGAGATCTGGTATAACGCCGGCACGGTGCCGTTCCCATTCCAGTCGCTGCCCGGTGTCATCATCGAGCAGGGCTGCGCGGCGAAGTATTCCGTCGCCAAAATGGATACCAGCATCTATTGGCTGTCGCAGTCGCCGGAAGGCGCGCGCATGATAATGCGCGGCAACGGTCACCGTGCCACCCGTATTTCGACGCACGCGATCGAGAACGAATTCCGAAAATATCGACGTGTCGATGACGCGATCGGCTCGTGCTACCAGATCAACGGGCATTCGTTCTACAAGCTGTCGTTCCCGGCCGCCGACAAATGCTGGGTATTCGACGAGGCGACCCAGCAGTGGCACGAGGACAACTTCGTGGATATCAACGGCGTTTTGCGCCGCTCGCGGGCGCCGTTCTGCGCCTACGCCTACGGGCGCAACGTCGCGCTCGATTTCCAGTCGAGCCAGCTCTACCAGATCGACCCCGACAACTTTTCCGACAACGGCAGTCCGCTCGTCTGCATCCGCTCGTTCCCGCAGGTGATGCCCGACGACTTCTCGCGCGCCACATTCTGGCAGGTGATTGCCGACATGGAAGTCGGCAATGGACCGGGGCTGCCGCAGATGCCGACGGCAGTACGGCCATGGAGCCTGGGTTTCTCTCCTGGATTCGGTCCGGTGACCATCATCGAGCCGCCGTTGATCTCGATGCGGGTCTCGCGCAGCCGCGGTGCTTCCTGGGACAACGCCCGCATGCAGCCCCTTGGCGCGCAGGGGCAGTACCTCACGCGGCCGACGTGGCGCCGGCTCGGGCTATCCACCGACATGGTGATCGAATTCTCCTGGTCGACGCCGATCAAGACGGCGCTCAACGGGGCTTTCCTTGTGGATGCGGAAATGCATGAGGAATGAGCGGTGGGGATCAACAGCTATTCGACCCGCAACTTCAATCCGCGTGGTCCGTTCGTTCTTCCCGATGACGCCTTTGCTCCGACCGCGGACGCCGTCTATCTGCTGCTCGCGTTGTTCAACCGTACCGGCGGCAGTGCCGGCGGCGCTGTCGTCAAGGTCGGCATCGTCGCGGCCGGCAATTCACAAGCAAGTGCGTTTGGGCTCCAGGGTGATTGGAACTATGTCGAAACTGTTGATGCGGGAACCGGGGTCAGCATTCCCGCGATCAACGTCGGCAGCGATTGCATCGTGTTCAATGCCGGCGCCAATACCTTGAGCATCTATCCCGCGATCGTCACTGCCCCTGCTCTCCCGATCCAGATCGATGCGCTCGGCGTGAATGCGCCTTATCCGCTTGCGGCCGGCAAGATGCAGTGGTTTCGCATGGTCAAGCCGGCTTTGTTGACGTCGATGCAATTAGGGTGAGGCGTGCGCTATTTCCACAAGCTCGTCGAGGGCGTCAACGTGATGCCGGTCATGCACGCGCTGATGCGGCAGCCGCAGATTTGGACGCAGGATTATTCGATCGTCCTGCGCGGTCATGATGGAAACGGCATGATCGCCGACCGCGAGGCGATGCGGCTCTTGCCGCCGAAAGCAAAAGCCACCGCGCTCGACCTGATGACGATTATGGGCGGCGTCGCGCTCGGCTCGGTGATCATCACCAAACTCGAGCCGGGAAAACGCATCATGGGCGAGCCGCGCGCCGCGCAGGACTTCACGCCCTATTATCTGATGCTCGGCAGCCAGCCCGGGGCGCTGATGACGTGCGGCGACGAGACCGTGAACATGCTCACCGGCGAAATCTGGTGGTGCGATCCGGACGCCGAGCGCACGATCATCAACAATTCGAAGGACGACCGCGTGCAGATGGTCATCGACATCCGGATCGACCCGTGATCACCGCCGCGATCGAGAGTTTCGCCCATGCGGTGCCGGAATTGATGGCGCGCTTCCCGCAGCATTGGGAGGAGTTGGCGTTGTTCAAGGACAAGATGCCGCTTTCCCCGCAATACGACGAGTATATCGAGCGCGAGAGCAAGGGGCGCCTGTTCCTCGCTGCGGTGCGCAAGGACGGCGAGCTTGCCGGCTACTACATTGCGCAAGTCGCGCCGGGCTTCCACTACAGCCAGACGCTGACCGCGCATATGGATATCTGCTATATCGTGCCCGAGCATCGGCACCGCGGGCTTGCGGTGCCGCTCTTTCGCGCGACCGAGCGCGAGCTGCGCCGCCGCGGCGTGAAAGCCTGGTACTCCGGCTACAAGCTGCACAACCCGCTCGGCATGCCGCGGCTGCACGAAATTCTCGGCTTCATCCCGGCCGACATGTACTACGTGAAATGGCTCGACTGAGATGGTCGCGGCGGCAGCAATCGGCGGGGCAGCATCGCTTGGTGGAGCTTGGCTCACCTCGAATGCCGCAAGCAAGGCATCGCAGGCGCAGACCAGTCTCGGCTTGCAGGCATTGGCGACGCAGAGCGGACTGGGCCAGCAGGGCTTGCAGGCTTTGCTCAGCCTGTTCGAGCAAGCGAAAGGCATTGTCTCCCCGGTCATGGAGACCGGGCGCGGCATTATCGATACCGGGCGCGGCGTTCTCGACACCGGAACAGGCGCGAACATGACGGAGACCCTATCGCAGATCCCTGGATTTCAGTTCATGCAGGACTGGGGGCAGCGCGCAGTCAAGAATCTCGGGACGACGACGGGGCTCGGGGGCAACACGCTCAAGGCCGGTGCCGACTATGCGACCGGCGTCGCGCAGCAGGGCTACGGCACCATCGTTAATGCGCTGCAGGCGCTGGTCAATTCCGGCACCGGGGTCATCGGCGCCGGCGGTGGCATCCTCGGCACCGGCGGCGGCATTCTCGGCACCGGCGCGTCGACCATGGCGGGACCGGCATCGGCCTTGGCCGGCGGCGCGGTCAATACCGGGGCGAGCGCATTTTCCGGCCTGACCGATCTTGGCAAAACCATGGGCTCGACCATGACCGGCATCGGCAATGCATCGGCGGCCGGTACGCTCGGCTCGGCGAACGCCTGGGCCGGCGGCCTCACGGGGAGCGCGAATTCGCTCTCCAATCTGATGTTGCTCTCCAAGCTCGGATTGGGCGGCGGCGCGGGCTCGCCCGGGGGCGGCGGCATCTACGACAAGAGCGGGAGCAATCCGTACAATTGGAATGCTCCCAGTGGGTCGCGTGTCGGTCCTTTCCCATCGTAAAATCCCATGCCCGACGCCGGTCCCTCTCCCATCGCCTCGCTGGTGCAGTCTCCTGGTGCCGTCGCGGCTCCTGGCGTGCCGTCGCCGGATCAGGCCGGTGCGCCGCCGGCCGCGGCGGGGCAAGGGAACCCGCTCGCCGCATTGATCAAGCAACCGCAAGCAGGCGGCCCCCCCACACCCGATCACGCGATGACCAAGGCCGCGATGCGCCATTTCGGCGCGATGAAAGTCCGGCTCGAAAAACTGCTCGCCGATCCGAAGACCGGCAAGGAGAACATGCGGCCCGCGATCTTCGACATGGCGGCGTCGTTGCTCGGCGACGGCTTCATGACGATGCCGAAGCTGATGAACGAGATCAAAACATTGCCGCAGGAGCCGGCCGACCAGAAGCAATGGCTGCAGAAACATCTCGATGCGGTGTCGAAGGCGCAGGTCAACGTGCTCGATCACCATATCGCGGCGTTTCCGGGCTCCGGCGATTGGAAGATGGACTGGGCCAATGCGCCGCCCTCAGCAGGAAATGACGATCATCCCGCCGTGATGGATTCCGTGCTCAAGCATTACCAGGGGCAGCGCTGATGCCTGATCCGTCTGGCCTCTATCCCGCCCCGCCGCAGCCGCAAGCGGGCCTCGGTGCCATGGGGCCGCTGCAAATCCTGCAGCTCATCGACCACGCGCAGAAGCTCTCGACCGATGTCGGGACCGGCCGTGCGCTCAAGGACGCCTATGATCCATCGCAACCGACGGGGATCAATATCCAGAAGCTGCAGCAGCTCCTGGTGCGTGATCCCAACGTGGCGCGCCGCTTGCCCGAGATCATGACCGGCGTGCAGAACCTGCGCTCGGCCACGACACAGGCGGATACCGGCGCGACCGATCTCGGCTTGAAGCGCAATGCCGCAGTGATGGATTTCATCGGGTCGATCTCGGACTCGGTCAAGAGCAAAGACCAACTGCACGATGCGATGCTCACGCACGCGCGCAACAATCCCTATATTCCATCGGGCTATTACACCGAATTCTACAACGCGGCACCGAACGATCCGAAGGCGCTGCAGGTGTGGCTCAAGCAGCAGCAGAATGCCGCGATGGGGTCCGCCGCGGCGGCTTCTCGCGTTCCCGGCCCACCGGCGCCGAGCGGCGCACCGACGACGGTGCCGCTCGGATCGGCCAACATCGGCGCGGCGCCGGGTGCCGGCGCGGGCGCCAATGCCGGCGCGGCGGGCGGCTCTGGCGTTGTCACCACAGGTCTGCCGCCCGGTTATGGAGAGGCCGCGACCGCGATTGGCGGCGCGAGCGCCGGCCAGGCGAACGCGCTCACCGCTGCGAACGATTCCTCGATGGTCCGCAAAGGAATGCTCGGCAATCTCGAGGACGACTTGACGCGCTTCACCTCGGGACCGGGCGCGGAATGGACCAAGGTCGCGAAGGCGTGGGTCAACCGCAACGTGCCGCTGCCGCAGGGCTGGCAGTTCGATCCGAAATCGATCGCTTCGCAGGAAGCCTTCACCAAGCAGGCGACGCAGCTCGTGCAGGCACAGTTCCAGACGATCGGCGGCACCGGCACCGACGCCAAGTTCAATTCGGCCTACGAGACCTCCCCGAACGATACGCTTTCACAACTCGGCAACAAGGGCATCATCCGTCTGCTCAAGGGCAACGAGGACGCGATCCAGGCGAAAAACCGCGCGTGGCGGCAATGGCTCAAGGCCGGCAACGGGCCGCAGACCTATCCGGACTTCTCCGATCAGTTCAACGAGAAGTTCGATCCGCGCGCGTTCCAGTTCCGGTATTCTTCCGAAGATGAGCGCCAGAAGTATCTCGATAGCATGGATGCAGCAGATCGCGACCGCTTCATTGATGCGCTGACGCATGCCCATAACCAGGGTTGGATTCCGTTTGAGGCCGAGAAGAAAAAATAATGCCGATCTCCGCTTCCGAACGCGATCTTCTCATTCGTACCGTCATCGGCGAAGCCGACGACCAGCCCGATACGGGGCGGGCGGCGGTCGCACACGTCGTCCTCAACCGGATGAACAGCGGGCGATGGGGCAAGACCGCGGGCGACGTGGTACTGGCGCGCGGGCAATTCGAGCCGTGGCAGAAACGATCGCGCGAGCTTCTGGGGATCAGCCCCGATTCGAAATCCTATCAGCGCACCGCCGCGATCATCGATGACGTGCTGGCGGGGAGGACACCCGACCAGACCGGCGGCGCCACGCATTTCCTCGATCCCGCGATCGTCAAGGCGCGCCGCGGCGGCACGTTGCCGGATTGGGCGCGTGGCCAAGGTGTCAGCATCGGCAGCCATAAGTTCTTTGCGCCGGAAGGTCGCGCGGGCGATGGGGTTGCCGCGATCAACAAGGCGATTAGTGTGCCAGTCGGCACCACAGCATCGGCGCTACCGTACACCAGCGACGATGTGCTCAAGAATTACGGCGTCGCGGTTCCTACACCCCAGCCGTCACAACCGACGACGGAAGGAGGTCCCGCACTCGATAGCGCGACCGTGCTCAAGAACTACGGCGTGACAGTGCCGGCTCCCGCTCCTACCGCAGCGCCTCCGGCCGATGCCGGCGCCGACGTGAGCACGGCGAAGCCCGGCAAGGTGCCGCAAGTGCAGGAGCCGCCGGTGGTGCCGACGCCGCGCGAGCAGTCGATCGCGGCGGAAGGTGGATTGACCCGGCAGTTCGTGTCGGGCGTGCCGGTCGCGGGACCGGGGATCGATGCCTTGATGGCGCTCGCGGGATCACGCGGCGGCGATCCGTCGGCGCCGTGGTACGACCGCTTCGTCAAGGAATGGCAGACGCAGAACCGCGCGCAGAAATACTACGCGCAGCAGAATCCGATCAGCTCGCTCGTGGCGCAGACCGCCGGCGGCTTTGCGGGCTATGGTGGCCTGGGCCTGACCGCCCCCGGCCGCATGGCGATGGGCATCGCGCCGAACTTGCCGTGGGGCGCGCGCGTCTACATGGGCGCGGGCGGCGGCG
>WNFG01000176.1_pt1 | contig 59754 bp, 56 predicted proteins | sample 5400431 | NCBI WGS metagenome assembly WNFG01 (sample SAMN13153346, study PRJNA577476) | soil metagenome | isolation source: 120 cm saprolite under Douglas fir tree site 2 hole 3 replicate 2 | place: USA:California | collected 2015-04-18
CTGGCTGCCCCCACGACCGAGCAGGCCAGCGACTGGCTGGCCATGGCCTTTTCCGCAGGCGACCAAAACGTTTCGATGTCGTCGATTGGCGGCGGAATTTGTCCCGGCGTTCCCCGCCGGAGTAGCGCGAAGGCTTGCTGGTGCGAAGTAAAAAGCCGGCGCGCTTCCGCGTCCGTAGCAGCTGCGATCACGTTCACGCACACCATGGCATAAGGCTGGTCGAGCTGCTTCGACGGCCGGAACCCGCTTCGATACAGTCGCAGCGCCTGCATCATGTCGGCGGGCGCGAAATGCGACGCAAACGCGAACGGCAATCCCAGCATTGCCGCCAGTTGCGCGCCGAACAAACTTGATCCCAGCAGCCAGATGGGTACGCGCAACCCTGCGCCCGGCACCGCGCGGATTTTCTGTCCCGGTTCCGCGGGCTCGAAATACGATTGTAATTCCTGAACGTCCTGCGGGAAGTCGTCGCCGCTGGACTTGCTGTCACGGCGCAATGCCCGCGTCGTGAGGACATCCGTTCCAGGCGCGCGCCCCAGCCCCAGGTCGATCCGTCCCGGATACAGCGACGCCAGCGTGGCCAAACTGTTCCGCGATCACCAGCGGCGCATGATTCGGCAGCATCACCCCGCCCGCTCCCACGCGAATGGTCTTTGTGCCGCCGGCTACGTGTCCAATGACGACCGACGTCGCTGCGCTGGCAATGCCCGGCATGTTGTGATGTTCGGCCAACCAGAACCGCCTGTACCCCCATTGCTCCGCATGCAGCGCCAGTTCCAGGGAGTTGCGGAAGGCGTCGGCCGCGGTAGCGCCCTCTACAATCGGTGCCAGATCGAGAATCGAGAACGGGATCATGCCAAGCTCCTGAGCCGGACCCACCATCACACGTCAAGCGGATACTCCGATGCTCTCCGATGCTCAACTCCTTGGATGAATCCTCGAGCCAAGTCGGCACACCTGGCGCCGCCTTCTTCGGGGCCGTCCTGTACCGCATCCTCGTCACCATCCTCCCCTAACTCTTTCAACTCTCTCTTTTGACTCTATCTTGTGTAGGGGCGCGCTTCAGCGCGTCCCGCTTTGGCTTTTTCTTCCCGTCTTATGACATCCTGTAGGCCGTCTGACAGTCGGGGTGAGTCACTTATGGATGCGACGCCGCTAAATCCCTCTTCAGAATCATCGCAGCTCAACTTTGTCCTGCTCGTTCTTCGCCTGGCCTGCGCGCTCCCATTTCTCTATCACGGCAGCGGTATTCTCTTTGGCGTTCTCGGCGGCCCAGGCCCTCTGAAATTTGCTGTCGGCATGCACGCGCCCGCGGCCGTCGGCTATCTCGTCGGCCTGGCTCAATTCGCCGGAGGCCTCGGCATTCTCACCGGCACGTTCCTTCGCGTCGGCGCCGTCTGCGTCATCATCGTCATGCTCGGCGCCATCTTTCTCGTCCACCTCCCGCACGGCTTCGACATCGGTCAAGGCGGCTACGAATATGCCCTCACCGAACTCCTTCTTGCCTTCGGCCTGCTGATTGCCGGCCCGGGCGCCTGGTCCCTCAGAAATATATTGCCCGCGCCCCTCCGCAAGCTCTGATCCCATTGGTTTTTTCAACTCGCAGGTCACTAGCCAGCGAATTTGCGTTCCTTCCGGAGCCGTCGAACCCTGGCCTTTGCCATCCGAATTCCTGCTTTTACGCTTTAGGAGCTTGTTGGTCCCGAGAGAATTCGCCGCACGTCCTTCAGCAACACGAAAAGGTGCATCGAGTCCGTAGGGGAAGGGATAAAATCGAAATGCTCGTAGAACCGCCTCGCTTCTTCGTCCTTTGCGTGTGTCGCAAACGCGCGTATCCCGGCTATGTCCGCGGCTTGCAGCGTGCGCTGCATCGCGTCTCGCAGCAGCGCCTTGCCAACCCCTTGCCCCTGCCAGCGGTGGTCGATGGCCAATCGCGCGAGCAGCATGATTGGTATGGGATGCTTTGCCAGGCCCTTCTTTAGCCGCTCGGGAGCCTCTTCCAACGTCACTTGCCCCACGGCCAGCGTGTGATAGCCAACAATGACCTCACCCACGAGTCCAACGTAGGTTTGCGCCGCCCCGGCCTGTTGGTTCTGCAAGGCATAGCGCAAGAGATATCGGTTCAGCTCTTCTCGGCCGCAGTCAAACCCCTCTACCGAATGGTCAGGTCGCAGTTTCTCGACGCGCCTATCTTCGCTCACGGGCGTGTGCCGGAGTCAAAGAATCCAGGTTCCTTCAAAAGACGCTTCAAGCGCGGAAGGGAGCGTGGAGGAGCATCCAGCGCCGCCAGGAACGCCTTCCACTGTGCGGCATTCAACCCAAACGTGCGCCGGTCCGCCAGCGCCTCATCGGCACGCGCCAGCGCGCTCTCCAAAACGAACTCGCTTACGGATCGATTCGAGGCCGCCGCCGCCGCTCGCAACGCCGCTTTAGCCTTCCGCGTCAACCGCAAATCCAGTTTTTCGCTGCGCAGCGTCCTGGAACCCATAGCCAGTCCCTCATCCTTAAAGCTATCCTCTCCGCCCGACAATGTCAAGACACGACTGTCCCCTTACCTACCCATCACCTCGAATGGAGCAGGCCGACGCCTTTTCTTCAATCAAGGGTGGAATCGCTCGATTATTCTGGCGCGATGAGCTGCCAGCTCTAGGTCCAAATCGGACCAACTATCGAGCCATTCTCTGTAGCTTATCGCCCCAAAGCCCACCTCCGCCCCACTTACTGCTGCGGCGAAATGGGCAACCTCCTCGCGGTGTGTTTTTCTTTCAAGTTCAGCGATTCGCCGTCCGGCGTATTCTTTGGGTTCTGCAAACAGATAGACGAGGTAAGGCCGTTTGTTTTTCCGCTATCCCTCTGTCACTAAGCCAAAGGCATGCTTTACCAATTGCACGGCATCCAGATATTTGAGTGCTCAGATGGAGAGCGGAGTCTGTCCCTCATAGCCTCGAAGGGTGCCATCCGATCACGCCAAACTTGGCGGTTGTATGTTGGGGACAACGTTCCCTTTTTTTGACCTCGGTATGGCTCGAATCTTTTCGACTCGACGCCAATTACAGCTTCAGATGTTTCGGCCCAAGCATCGAGCCAGGGATGCCTGCCGCCTGACCATGGAAAACGGGCGCAGTACTCAACTTCGACAACGATAGGGCGTGAGATGCTCTGTCCCAACATTGCAAACGGTGGTAGACGCCCTGGTTGATCATGGAACCAGCCGAAGGTATTGACCGCGAGCGCCGCAGAACTCTCTGGGCTGGCCAGCTTCCCGCTACTCACCTCATGACCACCGGCCTTCGCGAGCCTCCCAAGGACATAGTCGGCAGGGACGCCGGGTACAAAGTCGGGAGGACGCTGGTTCATCTAAACAGCGTATCTACGAATCGCTGGCCATTCAACATAGCTCTTGGCAGAGTCCATCGGCATCCACCCACTCCGGCAGACACCTGTTTACCCTAGGCTGCGAAGGGCCATCCCCCAGCAAACAAACCACTTAAAATAATCATTGACAAACTATACCAGTATGCTATAATGGCTTCGTTAGGTCGGCAAGATTCTTCCCCGCCCTGCTAAGCCATGCCCGTCTGTTTACCCAGAGCTTCGATGGGCCACGCGGTCCTTCTAACCCTACCCTCCGATCACAGTTATCCTGCCTGGTCGTACCGCCATACCGGTACGTTGCCCCGGCTTATCTCCTTTGTTTCTCACTCTTACGAAAACACCGGGGGTGTGGGGGTATTCTTCCCATTCTGGAACTCACTTGTCGGTTGCCGGGGATTCGATCCAGGCAATGAGTGCCTTCCAGAGTCTTCTACTGACTGCTGCCAACTGATCACTGACCATTGTCCGCTGACCTTCCCCGCCTGCCCCGATCCGGTCGGGGACGGTGTCGACGTCACTGCCACTCTTGCTTTAAGTTGTTTAGATGCAACACTTAGGGATCTCCCCGCAAGTGTTGCAAACAAAGGACTTACTGCTTTGCTAAACCCTTTAGATGCAACACTTACAAAAAAACGGGGGGGTACATCTGCCCCCGCGACGTTCGGACGTTCAGACCTTCCGACGTTCAGACGATGGTCGGACGTATACCCTTTCCTTTCAGATTCTTGCGCACTCCCTTGCACTTTTTTGCACCAACAAAAAATTCAACTCTTTTGTTTTCAAGCGTTTCCGCACTCTGCGTCAAAAAACACGAAGGGTGGCAGAACTGCTCCTTCGGTTCCATCGGTCCCGGGACACCGGTCGCGATTCACCAGTCACTGCCATCCCGGCCATCGCCAGTGTTATCATCATCATTCAGGGAAGGAAAACCTGCGATGACTGATGCGCACTCACCATTCGCCACCGTCGAAGAAGCCGTCGAAGAAATCCGCCAGGGCCGCATGGTCGTCCTTGTCGACGACGAGGACCGCGAAAACGAAGGCGACCTCGCCATGGCCGCCGAAAAAATCACGCCCGATGCCATCAACTTTATGGCCAGGTACGGCCGCGGTCTGATCTGCCTGCCTCTCACCGAAGAGCGCTGCGACGAGCTCCACCTTCCGCTCATGTCGCCCATCAACACCTCCGTTCACGGGACCGCCTTCACCGAAGCGGTGGACGCGCGCGTCGGCGTCACCACCGGCATCAGCGCTTCCGATCGCGCCATCACCATCCTTACCGCGATCGATCCGAAGACCAAGCCGCAGGATCTCGCGCGTCCCGGCCACATTTTTCCGCTGCGCGCCCGCAACGGCGGAGTGCTCGTCCGCGCCGGACAGACGGAAGCCTCCGTCGACCTCGCCCGCATCGCCGGCCTCACTCCCGCCGGCGTCATCTGCGAAATCATGGGGGACGATGGCACCATGTCCCGCGTGCCGCAGCTCGTCGAATTCTGCAAGGAACACAATCTAAAGATGCTTACAGTCGCGGACCTGATTCGCTACCGCATGCAGCACGAACGCTACGTCCGGCGCGTGGCCGAAGCGGTCCTGCCCACGCGCTTTGGCAACTTCCGTATGATCGCCTACGCCAGCGACGTGGATCACGACCAGCACATCGCTCTGGTACGCGGCGATCTGGAAGGCGCGGAGCCGGCTCTGGTGCGCGTCCATTCGCACTGCCTCACCGGCGACGTTTTTGGCTCGACAACGTGTGACTGCTCTGAGCTCGTTTCCCGCTCGCTGGAAGCCATCGCCAAGGAAAACCGCGGCGTCTTCCTCTACCTGCACCACACCGGCCGCGGCTTTTCGGTGGATGCCGCCGAAGAACCAGGGACGCTACCGCAAATTCATTTCCACAAGCGCGGCCAGCTCGATCGCGAACCCGCCCGCCAGCGCATGGTCCAGCACGAAAGCGGTATCGGCGCCCAAATCCTGATCGACCTCGGCCTCAAGGACATTCGCGTCCTAACCAACCATCCGAAAAAAGTAGTAGCCCTAGAAGGCTACGGCATCCGCATCGCCGACCAGGTGCCTTTGCGCCTCGACCAACCCAAGCCCACGCATCAGGTGCTGTGATGAACGTCTCGCCCGCTTTTCGTTCCTCGCCTGTAGGGGCGGGGGTTGCCGCGCCCGTTGAACCGCGCGGCCTAGTCCGTTATCCAACCACGTCAACGATCTGTCATTCCGAGCGCAGCGAGGAATCTGATTTTTCTTTCGGCGTCTACCGTGGAGGCTCTTCCGGCTCCGCAGCGGGCTGTGCAGCCGCAGGCGGGGTCGCACTTTTGGCCGCTGATTTTGCCGATGGCCTCTTGGGTTTCGCGCAGCCGGAACATTCCGCTGCCGGGGCCGCATTTTTTGAATTCGTCTTTCCTGCGATCAAATACTTGCGCATTTTTTCGAGGCGCTTCGGCCCGAGGCCGCGAATGGCAAGCAAGTCGTCCACGCTCTTGAACGCGCCATACGACTTACGCATTTGCAAAATCTTTTCCGCCGTCGCCGGCCCGATCCCCGGCACTTGTTGTAGCTCTTCGGATGTGGCGGCGTTGATGTTCACGGGCTTCAACGGCGGCTTTTTCTTTCCGCCGAGTACTGCTGGCGCACAAATCAAGCTCAGGAAAAGAAAGAGGAGGGGGAACCGAAATAAAGAGAACCGCCACGCCATGGCGGAACTATAATGCGCCGAATACGTCTCTAAATCAATAACAAAGACGAATCGGTCGGCTAACTCAGCAGCGCGCCCTGCGCGTCGTAAACTTCGAGTTCGCCGAAGAGCGCGGCTTGCGATTCAATTTGAGCGCGGTCGCCGACGACGACGATTTGCATGTTGGCGGAATCCAGATACTTGCGCGCCGTCGCCAGCAAATCTGATGGAGTGAGTGCGCGAACTTTCTGGCGATACGTTTCGAGGTAGTCGTCGGGCAATTCGTTCAGCGCTACGGTAGAAAATTGTGACAGCAAACCGTCTTGCGTCGCGAGGCCCATGGAAAAAACGCCGCTCAAATAATTTTGCGCGTCGGCCAATTCCGCTTCCGGCACCGGCAGCGACCGCAATTTGTCCATCTCGTAGAAAATTTCCGTGAGCGACGCGGCCACGACATCATTTCGCACCGCGGCCGAAACCGAAAAGTAGCCATGCTGCCGCAAAGCGTTCACGCCGCTGCGCGGACTGTAGGTATAGCCTTTGTCCTCGCGGATATTCATGACTAAGCGGGAATTAAATGCGCCGCCATACAGAGAATTGGCGAGACCTAGCTTCACCCAGTCCGGGTGCTTCCGCGTGATGGCGTGGCATCCGGCGAGAATCTGCGTTTGCACCGCGCCGGGAGAGTGCACCAGGTATACGCGGCGGCCACGTGGACTCGCGGGCGCCGCGCTAGCGTTCGAATCGGGCTTTTTTCCGAGCCACGCGCCAAAAACTTTTTCGGCGGCCTTGAGCATTTCCTGCGCGTCGAAATCGCCGACGAGCAGCAGGATTCCATTTTGCGGGGTGTAAAATTCGCGGTAGACGGCCAGCAAATCCTCGCGCCGGTACGCGGCTACTTGCGCTTCGCTCGGCGAAACTTGGCCGTAGGGGTGCGCGCCGAACAAAACTTTTCGCAGGCGTTCGCCCGCAAGGAAACCAGGCTCGGTGCGCTGCAACTTTACTTCTTCGAGCTTCTGGCGGCGCTCGCGTTCGAATTCGGCTTCCGGAAAGGCCGCTTCGCGCGCCAGTTCGTTCACCAAGACCAGTAGCGGCTCCGCGAATTCCGAAAGTCCCGCGAACGAAATCGCGCTGGTATCCGCGCCGGCGGCGGAAGAAAGGTCGGCGCCGATGCGCCGCAGGTCTTCTTCGATTTGGCGGCTCGCGCGTTTCATTGTTCCCGTGCGCGCCACGGTCGCAGTCATTTCCGCGAGCCCTGGCGCGCGATCCGCAACCGCGGCGTTTCCTGAGCGGAAAAAGAGTTCGCCATGAAATTTCGGAATCGAATGCGCCTCCGCAAGAATCACTTCAAGGCCGTTCGAAAGGCGCGTTTTGGTCCGCTTCGGCCATGTCACCGCGCGTTCGGGAGCGAGCGCGGGAACGCCGACGGCGACCTCCACGGCACGGGAAGCCATTATGCGGCCTCCTTTTCGCCAACGGAATTGGGGGCGCTGGCTTTGACGGGCGTGCGAAAGACGATGGCGCGTTTTTCATTGCGCAGATATTTTTTTGCCGCGGCTTGAATTTCTTCGCGGGTAACTGCGAGAAATCCATCCAGGATGGTGTTCACCAGTTGCGGCTGGTTATCGAACAGGGTGAAACACGCGAGAAGGTGCATCAATCCGTATTTCGGCATGTAGCCGCCGCGGCCGCCTTCGAGCGTGGCGTAATAATCGGAGCGCCATTTCACTTTCAATTGCTCGAGTTCGTCCGCGCTGATGCCGTTTTCCCGCACATCGCGAATCACGCCGTCAAACGCGTCCAGGGTGGCCTGGCTCGAATATTCCGGCTTGTGCAGAATGCGCGTGGTCATTTGCGTCGGGCCGTTGTAGCCGAAAAGATCGTCGATTCCGCCGCCAGCCTCGACGGCAATCTGTTTCTCGAGCACCAACTCGCGGTGGATTCGTCCCGCGCGCCCGCCTTGCAGCGCCTGATCCAGCAACGCCATGGCGCACCAATCGGCGGTGCGCCGCTTTGGCATGACGTAACCGATGGCCATCGCGGGAAGCGTGCCGAATTTCTCCTCGACGTGGCCGCGGCGTTCCTCGGATTGTTCCGGCTCGCTGGGATCAGCGAACGGCGGGGCCGCTCCCGCGGGAATGTCGCCAAAATACTTGTTGGCGAGCGCGAGGCCCTCTTCCGCTTTCACGTCGCCCAGCATCAACAGCACGGCGTTATTCGGGACGTAGTAGGTTTTGAAAAACGCCTGAACATCGCCCAAATGCGCGGCATCGAGGTCGGCAAAATCGCCGTAAAAATTGTGCGCGTTGGCCCAATTGCGAAACGCCACCGGCGGCATGTCCAACCAGGGGAAACCGCCGTAGGGCTGGTTCATTACGTTGACGCGAACTTCTTCCTTCACGACGTCGCGCTGGTTTTTCAGATTTTCTTCATCCACTTTCAAGGCGCGCATGCGGTCCGCTTCGAGCCACAGGATGCGCTCGAGCGCGTTCGAGGGCACCGCTTCGTAATAATTCGTCACGTCATAACTCGTCGAGCCGTTCAGCACGCCGCCGCTGGAATTGACCAGCTTGATATGCTGCATCTTGGGGGCATTGGCGGAGCCTTGAAACATCATGTGTTCGAAGAGGTGGGCAAAGCCGCTGCGCCCCTGCGGCTCGAGCCGAAACCCGATCTTGTAGTAGACGCCCACGGTAACCACGGGCGCGGTGGTATCCGGCGCAACCACTACGTCCAGTCCATTTGCCAGTTTGGTGCTTTCTATTCCAACCTGGAATCGTTTCACGCGTTGCCCCCCATCACTTTTGTTTTTGGTTTCTCTGCCGCAGAACTCTTACCCAATTCGGCCAACATGCCGGCGGGATCTTGCGCAAGTACGGTTGCCGCCAGACAATTCAGCGCTTCGTAGGCTTGCGCAAATTCTTTCGGCGATTCCTTAAGCGCGCCCAAATGCGCGCGCACCACCTGGAAATCTCCGCGAGAGAGCGGACCCGTCCATGCCGTTCGCGGCCCCAGCCTCTCGAAATTATCGAGCACTTGGCGGGTCAGGGGCAACAACGCGCGCATGGCTTCGCTGCGCTTCATCCCCAACGAAACGAGTACCTGCGTGGCAGCTTCCTCGACCGCCAGCACATGACCAGCGGCCATCGCCGCTGCGGCGTGATACAAAAGTTTCTTGCTTCCCACGATGCGCACTGGCGATCCGCCGAGTGCTCGGGCAATTCGCCGCGCGACTCGCACCGCCGGTGCTTGCCCTTCGATGGTAAAAACCTTACCTTCCAGGGAAGGCACCGAAACCCCGCTGAACGATTGCAGGGGATGCATCGATCCGACCGCCGCGCCATGCGCGTGCAGCGCATTGAGCACACCGGAGTCCATGGCACCACTGGTGTGCAGGGCAATTTTCCCGAGCAGCTCTTCCTCGCCGATGCGCGCCAGCTCCCGCGCAACAGCCGAGATTTTATCATCGGGCGTGGCAATCAGGATTACCTGCGACGTGAGGATCAGCCGCGTCATTCTGGCGCAGGCTCTCCCCGCTCCAATGAATCGAACGGCTCGCCGCGCGCTGGCTTCGCCGCGGGTAACAACCGCGCCAATCTTCCATCCCTGCTCACGCAAGCGGCGTCCGAGCGCCCGGCCCACGCGTCCCGCCCCGATGATGGCCAGGCTATATGACATCTCTTGCTAGGATAACCCGAGGGCGATGCCGAAACCAATTTCCTGGAATTGTTTCGAAGCCGTTCTCTTGGGCTGCATGGTCGGCGCTTGGCCATCGCTAGGCTCAAGCAGGTTGGCATTACTTGGGTGGCACGCCAAGCATGGCGGGTTCAGAATTTTGTCCGGGGCCTCGGCCATTTGTTACAACTGTGCCTGGGTGGCAGCGGGAGGGGCAAGCCCCTCCCCTACGCCGACGAGCTAGCTCCTCGTGCCGAGCGCCGCAGGCCTTATCTTAATTGTAGGGGAGGGGCTTGCCCCTCCCGTTGCTCGGTCACGCAGAATTACGATGGGGATTCTCTGTATCCAGCGCCCAGTTCAGGGGATTTTCCAGAATGTATTGCTGGATCTTTCGGAGATCTTCTCCTTTGCGAATGATGTGCTCGTAGTAGCTCCGTTGCCACAAGGGGATACCTTTTCGTTGCAGGCGTTTGTTGACTTGAATGGTGGAAATCGATTTGAAGGCTCCCATTACGTCTGGTAGCGAATACTTCTTGGGTGCTGCGGGCTTTTTCGGGGCATCGGCTTCCATCATGGATACGGTCTTGCCGGGGTTGACAGCGGGCGGGGCGAGCCCCGCCCCTACGAGGCCTAGCACTCCGTGCAGGTGATTTGGCATGATCACGAACTCGTCCAAGACCAGCCTGGGAAAGCGTTCTGGCAGAGAGTTCCAGACTGCTCGGACTATCTCGCCAGCAAGGGTTAATTCAACGGACTTGCCGACTATCGAGCTGAGAAGACATCTTTTGCCTTGCGTGCATATGGTCACGAAATAGGCACCGGCTTGCGCGTAGTCGAAACCTTGCAATCGGATGGATTTGCGCTGGGGCAAATCGGGACCGGAGGTCATCAATCCACCTACGCCTTGGATGACTCAGATTTCCGTTCGGGCTCGACGGGGGCGGGGGCGACTTCGATTGAAAACAGGCCGGCGACGTCTTTTTGCTTTAGGGAGCGGAGGCGGTCGCGGAGCTGGGCGGCTTTTTCGAATTCGAATTTTTTGGCGGCTTCGCGCATTTGGGTTTCGAGTTGCAGCAACATTTCCGCGAGTTGCTGTTCATTTTTGATGTTTGCCGTGGCGGCATCGAGGCTGGCATCGTCCACCGGCACAGTCACGTAATCGGCTTCGACGATTCTTGCCAGTTCCATGTCCACCGACTTGATGATGGACATCGGGGTGATGTTGTTCTCCTTGTTGTAGGCGACTTGCTTGGCGCGGCGACGGTTGGTTTCGTCGATGGCTTGATTCATGGAGTCGGTGCGGCGGTCGGCGTAGAGAATCGCGCGGCCTTCGATGTGCCGGGCGCAGCGGCCGATGGTCTGGATCAGCGAGGTAGTGCTTCGCAGGAATCCTTCCTTGTCCGCGTCCAAAATGGCCACCAGCGACACTTCCGGCAAATCCAAGCCTTCACGCAGCAAATTGATTCCGATGAGGACGTCAAATTCGCCGCGGCGCAAATCGCGCAGGATTTTGATGCGGTCCAAAGTTTCTACTTCGGAATGCAGATAACGGCACTTCACGCCGATTTCAGAAAAATACTCGGACAAATCTTCGGACATGCGTTTGGTCAGCGTGGTCACCAGCACCCGCTCGTTTTTCTCCGAGCGCACGCGAATTTCTTCCAAGAGGTCATCCACCTGGCCCTTCACGGGACGAATTTCCACCTGGGGGTCCACCAGTCCCGTTGGGCGAATCACCTGCTCGACGACCACGCCGCCGGCTTTGGTCAGCTCGTACGGCCCAGGCGTTGCGGAGACGTAGACCACTTGATTGACGCGGTGCTCGAATTCTTCAAACGTCAGCGGGCGATTGTCCAGAGCCGACGGCATGCGAAAACCGTAGTCCACCAGGGTCTGCTTGCGGGCGCGGTCACCGTTGAACATTCCGCGCACTTGCCCCACGGTCTGGTGCGATTCATCAATGAACAGCAGATAATCCTGCGGCACGTAATCGAGCAGCGTGGGAGGCGCTTCTCCCGGCAAACGGCCGCTCAAGTGCCGCGAGTAATTTTCGATGCCGTGGCAGTAGCCGATGGTGCGCATCATCTCGATGTCAAACATGGTGCGCTGCACGACGCGCTGGGCTTCGACAAATTTTCCCTGCTTCTCCATTTCCTTTTTCCACCACCACAGCTCTTCCTGAATGCTGACGATGGCGCGGTCGCGCTGCTCCTGGGGCATGACGTAATGCGTTTTTGGATAAATCGGAACACGCGACAAATCTTCCTGGCCGGCGCGGACTTCTCCGGTTAGCGGATCGATTTGCCGCAGCGTGTCAATCTGGTCGCCCCACATTTCGATGCGGTAGGCCTGATCCTCATAGGTGGGATAGATTTCGATGATATCGCCGCGCACGCGGAAGGTGCCGCGGCGCAGATCCTCGCTGCGGTCGTACTGAATGTCGACGAAGCGGCGCAAGAGCGCTTCGCGCGAAGTCTGATGGCCTTTTTCGAGCATGACGAGCATGCCGTAATAGGCTTCGGGCGAGCCAAGGCCGTAGATGCAGGAGACCGAAGCGACGATGACGACGTCGCGGCGTTCGAACAAGGAGCGCGTGGCGCTCATGCGCAGCTTGTCCAGTTCGTCGTTGATGGTGGCTTCCTTATCGATGTAAATGTCGGCGGAGGGAACGTACGCTTCGGGCTGGTAAAAATCGTAGTAGCTGACGAAATATTCGACGGCGTTTTCCGGAAAGAAGCCCTTGAATTCGTGATAGAGCTGGGCGGCGAGAGTTTTGTTGTGCGCGAGGACCAGGGCGGGACGATTGGCCTGCTCAATCAGCTTGGCCATAGTGAACGTCTTGCCGGAGCCGGTGACGCCGAGGAGCACCTGATGCTTCTCGCCGGCTTCCACGCCGCCATAGAGCTGTTCGATGGCCGTGGGCTGGTCGCCGCGCGGCTGATAGTTGCTGTGCAGCTTGAAGTTCATGGGAAGGGTCTCCTGCTGGTTCGCCGGCCGATGCCGAAACCTTCATTATACCCCGGCTTGCAAGCTTGGGGTTTGCAGGGAGAAAAACAGCGGCGAATTCGAATCAGGGACGAGTGAGCGGCGTTTCCGTGACCAGCAGCACCTCCGCGTGGCTCCTGGCGTCGACGTTGTAGTGGACACGGTTCGAGCCATCGGCTGTGGCCACGACGACATCCATGAATTGGGTGGTTTCTTCGGTGGCGCGGACGACGAGGCCGGTCTTTAGGGAGATATAGGTGATGGTTTCATTGGCGCCCTTCGCCGTTCCCAGGGTGCGCAAGTCGTGAAGTCTAAAATCTTCGGGGGTCGCGTCTTTCGATGAGGATTTCTGTTTCAGCTTTGCGGTGGTGAGCAGCACCGCACAAGTTTCGGGAGGACCGGTGGAAGAAGAGACATCTCCGGTGATGGAAAGCTGACTCGCATGGCAGGGTTCGTCTCGCACGTAGGACGACTCACGCTCCCAGAGTAGTCCGGCGATGGGCGTTTCGGCGCGTTCTGGTTGCTCGGACTTCCATTTTTCGCCGGGCTTCATGCCGTCCGTGGGAAGAGTCCAAGCGAGCGCAAAACGCGCCACCCATTGCTGCCAAGCCTGCTGCTGCTCGGGAAAAAGAGTATCCAGGCCATTTACGTTGTTCACGGAACCGTCGGGAGAAATGGTGAACTCGATGCTTTTGCCATGGGGGTCGAGGCGTTGCTTGTCCCAATCAGGCTTTTTTTCGCCTGGGCCCTTCAGCCAGACACCAGAGTCGAGAGTCAGAAACTGGCCGCGCGCGTGAATCGCGGCCTTGCCACTCGTCTCTTGCACATTGAGGATCTCAACGCGCAGCAAACCGTGTGCATCGATCTGCGCGTCATTTGGAGCCATGGGCGCGACAACGCGGCTTTCGGTCTTGACATTTTTGTCGGTCTGAAAGCGAATGAGGTAGGTGATGGTTTGGCCTGGGAGCAACTTGGGAAGCAGCTGGACGCGTTTTTCGCCGGCACAAAGTGCGGCCGACGCAAGAAGCAAGAGAGCGGTGATGCGTTGTAGCTTGCGTGTCATGGCATTTGCCGCTGCTCCGCGTGTCGCAGGGTCAATCCGCAGGCTAGCGGACGCCGGCTTGTTCCACGGAAACTTTTGGCCCATCGAGCGGGCCGGAAATTTTGAGGACGCGGCCACTGCCGGGATCGTTCGCTTTGCGATCCTTGTTTTTTCGCGAGTTGGCCGTTTCGATTTGTAGGTCGGCGTTTCGGCCGAAGCTGAGTGTTCCGTTCACCATGGTCATTTGCTTTCCGCCATCGAGGCGGAAGTCTTCGAGCAGGATGCTGCTATCGCGAAGGCGCAGCGAGCCTTGACCCGTGGTCCAGCGCGAAACGCCCGTTTGCACGGCGCCGTCGGCAACACTGGCGTTGACATCCCACCCGCGAAACTCCACCTGGTTCAAACGAAACTCACCGCGGCCGGCGAGCTTTCCCAGGAGCTCGTCGCGGCCCACGCCCTCGGTTTTTACTTGCAGAGTTCCCGAGGCCACGCCGCCCAGGCGCTCCGCGATGCGGCCCGCTCCCGGCAGTTGCGCCAGGTTGACACGGTCCAATTCGGCGGCAATCTCATAGACGGGGCGGGGCAAAAACTTGGCATTTATTTTGGCGCGCACTTTGCCGCCCGCCCATTCCGCTTGCGCTTCACGAACCTCGAGTTGCAGATCCTGGAGAGAGCCCTTGGCACGAACGTGTTCGAGCTTCAATTTTTCAATCGTTAATTGCGCAATGCCCAGCTCGCCTTCCGCTTTCACGCGGCGGACTAGTTCGCTCGCTGGCGGGCTTGGGGCGGCGCCTCCCAAAAGGGTCGGCAGCAGCCTCTGTAACCAGTTCGGACGCGCGCGAGGTCCGACCCAGCGGTCCAAGTCGGCGGCGTCCAAGCGATCGACGCTCAAATGAAAATTCCATTGCGTGTCATTTTCGGCGTCGGCCGAGAGCGATTCCTCGATGTTTCCCGTCCACGTCCCGCCGAAGCCGTCCACTTTCACGACACGGGCAACGCGCCGACCGTCGATCCAGTCCAATTCGCCTTCGGAGATTTTCAGGGGCTGGTTCAAACCGGCGGCCGTCAAATTCGCTTTGTTGAAAGCGATCCTGCCATTCCACGCGGCGCCGCCTGGGTTCTTCCACTCCCATTTCGTGACGGCGGTCGCCTGACCGCGCAATTCCCAGCCGTGATTCAGAGGGTATCCAAAGGCGGAGGATAATTTCAGAAAATCTTCCGCGTTGAGGATGTTTCCTTCGATACTGACGCTTCCGGAGTGGGCGTTCAGATCGTGAGCAAACGTCAGGTCGGCGGCGTTTTCCATGGCCAGCGCCAAACGGCGCCGCTTCGGCGCGAGTAACTCGCGAAGTTCACCTCCGAGCGCCACGCGCACCGGCCCAATCGACAGCAGGCCGCGCTCGCGGCCGCCGCTTACGGGGCCGATGCGAACCGGCTCCTGGAAGCCCGGCACTTTGACGGTTCCGCCAGTGCTCGAAAGCGCCGCCGATTCCAGGGACAGCGGCCACCCGCGAAAGATCATCCCGCCAGTAAAATATTGTTCCGCGGTCACACCCTCGGACAGGCCGGGATGAAACGCGCGATACCAGGCCAACACGTCCGAGGCCTGAATCCCCATTGAATCCAGGCGCAATTCCATCGACGGGGTGTTCCCGCTGACGAGACGGAACATTCCGCGAAGATTCGATCTTGGTCCCTCGACGGCGATTTCGTCCGCGGCCAGACTGCCCCCTGCGACGTTCCAGCGGCCCTTCACGTTCACATTCAGGCGGGGGTTGTCAGCGCGTTCCGTCAAATCCCAGCGATGCATCTGCGCGGCGCGTGCTTGCACGGAAAATTTCCAGTCTCCGGGTCCATCGTCCTTGGCCATTCCGCTTTTCGCGCTGGCATCCAGGCCAAACACGCCGCGCAAGCTGTAATCCTGCCCGCGGAAAAGCCGGAAGACGTCCGCGAGCGACGCTTCGCTCCAATGCAAGGTGATTTCCGCGGGCTGCAAGCGCGTCGAAGTTCCCGACAGGTCGCCTAGCACTTTGATGGTTCCCGCTGATTGCAGCGAGACGCCGCTGCGCCAGGGCTGGGCTTCGAGTTGTAATTGCCAGCGGCCGGGCGCCACTTGCTCCACACTCCCCGAAACGCCGATGAACGCGAAGGGCAGCTTGTCGTCCCCGATCTTGAAATTGATTCGCCCTTCATCGAATTCAATTCTTTCCAGACGGTTCACGGGAGCGACCGGCAACGAAGGCCCATAAGGGCGCGGGCTTGGGGCGGCGCTGGATTTTGGGGGCGGCAACCACCTTTCCAGATTCCAGCGGCCTTCTGCATTTCGCACCAGAATCAGGCTGGGCTTGTTGAGCGTCATGGTTCCAAATTCAAAGTGGCCTCGCAGCAGGCCCCTCCACCGCAGACCGGCGGACAACTGTTCCGCGCGAAGAAAGTACTCGTGGCCGAAGGAGGGGTCCTCTCCGACGGTCACGCCGTTGGCATCCAGTTGCGGACGCGGCAGAATCCGCGCGTTGAAATTCACGACTTCCACCTGGCGGCCGAAGGCTCTTTCCAGTTGCGCTACGAGGTACGCGTGAACGCGGTGGGTACGCGCGAGAAGCGACACTCCGGCTTGCGCGGCGATGACGAGCACCACGATTCCCAGCGCCGGTTTCCACCACTTTTGCAGCTTGCTCATCTCGCTCGGAAGTTTCGCAGACTCATGCGCAAAAAGGTAGGGGCGAGCGTGTAGGCACGACGGCCTGGTGAGTTCGTTTGCAGAAGCCTTGTCTAGCGCTTACCGGAAATCTAATGGACCGTGCGGAGCATTCGGCTCCAGCGCGTTCGCGAAGGCAGATGCACGAGCGTATCGAAAATGCCAATCAATCGCGACCAGAACGTGCTTTCCCCGCTGTAGTCGCTGCTCTTCGCGTCAACCGACCAGTAAACGAGGAAGGGGCGCCCCATGATGGCGTCGCGGTCGACGAATCCCCAGTACCGGCTGTCTTGGCTGTGATCTCGATTGTCGCCCATCGCGAAATACTTTCCGGGGGGGACCACGATTTCGTCACCCTTAACATATTTCCGGATTTCCGGCTTCCATTCCGGGATGGTATTGGGCGACATCATTTGGCCTCGGGTGGGAGGGAAAGAATAGTTGAAAGGATCGGCAAACACCGAAGCGTCATGGACAACGTAGGGCTCATTCAAGCGTTTCCCGTTGACATAGACATCGCCGTCGACGACCTTGAGGCGATCTCCCGGCAACCCGATGACGCGCTTCACGAAATGCGGGTGATCGCCAAAGGGGTACTTGAACACAATAATGTCGCCTCGTTCCAATTGCCGGTAGGGCAGCACTTTTTCGTACCAGGCCCCGGTTCCTCCGAAAATGAATTTGTTTACCAGTAGATGGTCGCCGATCAGCAGCGTGCCCTCCATCGAAGCCGAAGGAATCTTGAAGGCCTGCAGGATGAAGCTGGTGCCGAACAGCGCCAGAATCACGGTAACCAGCAGCGACTCCAGGTATTCGGAAATCGTGGTCTGGTCCGCGTGATGCTCCTGCTTTCTTTCCGGCTCTTGTTCCGCGACTTCCGTTACTGTCTCTTCCGGCATTCCGCCTCAGCCTTTCGCTTCCGCGCGCGCAAGTTGTTCCAGTGCCCTTCGCGCCGCGCGTTGCTCCGCTTCTTTTTTCGTGCTGCCTTCGCCGGCGGCCACGCACTCCCCATCTATCCAGACTTCGATCTGGAAAATCTTCTGGTGGTCGGGGCCGCTCTCCCCGGCCACGCGATATTCCGCCGGTGCCTGCCCGCGTCCTTGCAGGAGTTCCTGCAACGCGGACTTACGATCGGATTCCGAGATGCGGTCGCCGCGCTCCTCGAGGGCCTGATCGAACAGCACCGCGCGCAACACCTCGCGCGCGGCACCCAGTCCGCCATCGAGGTACACCGCGGCCAGCACCGCTTCGAACGCATCGGCCAGCAGCGTCTGCTTGTCTCGCCCGCCGGTTTTCTCTTCCCCGCGTCCCAGCCGCAAGTGCTCTCCGAGACGCAGGCGCCGCGCCGCCGTTTCCAGGGAGCCTGCGTTGACGATCCGCGCCCGGCTTTTGGAAAGCTGCCCTTCGCTCCACTCCGGGAAATTTTCCAGCAGATATTCGCTGGTAAGCAGCTCCAGAACGGCATCTCCCAGGAACTCCAGCCGCTCATTGTCCCGCGGGAGCAAGTCGGATGGCGCCTCATCCCCGCCTGTGGCGCGCAATTCGGGGACTGCTGAACTGTGGGTCAGCGCCCTTTCGAGGAGCTCCTTGGTCGAAAACTTGTATCCAAGACGCTCCGCAAATGCCCCGTCCGCGATCCGGATATCCTCTTGCATAATTCCGTCTGCCGGCGGTCTGGCCTATTTTGGCGCGCTCAGTTCCGTCGCACTCTTTTTCTTCGCGTCCTCTGCCTGCGCTTTGCACGTCCCCTGCATGGGCCCCGGCAGGGCCGTACACTTGTTGAAGGCGGCGATCGCATCATCGAAATGAGAAGTCGCCTTGTTCGCCATTCCCAGCAGGTAGTAGTTCACCGGGTCCGGAGAGGGATCCACCTTTATCGCCTGCTCGAGTTCCGGCATCGCTTCAGCATTCTTGCCGCGACGCACATAAACTAACCCAAGGCCGCTGTGGGCCATCGCCAGCGCTTGATTCTTCGCGGAAGCAAAGGTCTCGTCGGACATGCTCTCAGGCTTCGGGAGCGCTGGCGTAATCTCGATGGCTTGCTTGGAATACTGTTCCGCTTTGGCCAGCACTTGCATGGCATCGGGAGCACTCGACTTCCAGCTCCGCGCTAGCGCCTGCCCCATCAGCGCTAGCGTCGATACGTCATTCGGAGCCAAGGCAATCTCTTTTTCTCCAGCTTCTTGCATCTTTTGCATGTTCCCGGATTGCAAGTAGGCATAAGTCAAAGCCCCCAATACCGGGGCTTTGTAGCGGCTTTCACTATATTTCTGGAGGAAGGTTTCACCCGTTTCAATTTTTTTGGCGGAATCATTCGGATTGATGGTTTGAAAAGCTTTGAACGCGGCATCTTCCTCCGCATTCGCGGGAGCCGGGGCGTCCAGCGTCAGCGGCGTAACTTCCGGCGCCTTCGCTTTGTCGCTCTGCTGCGCCGGAGGCTGGCTCTGGCTACCCTGGCCAGGGGGTGGACTCTGCGCCGCAGCGACTCCGTTCGTGCCCGCCAGCAACGCTGCGACGGCTGCGGCTTCCAAGCTCAACTTCCAATTCCTTTTCATCCTTTTTCTCCTCTTCCCTTCCTGGTCCACTCGAGATTCTCAGTTACTGCCATGCGAGCTAATTCGGAGAGCTCCCCTGCGTCGCTGCCGTCTTCGCATCCTTATCGGCGTTGTCCTTGCACGTTTCTTGGACGCTTCCAGGAAACTCCGCACATTTGCCGAATGCGGCGGCCGCTTCACCAAAATGGGAACTGTTGTGAAGGGCTACTCCCAGCACGTAATAATTTACGGGATCAGCCCGGGGGGCCAGCTTTACGGACTGATTCAGTTCGGCGATCGCCTCGGCGTATCTACCGCGGTGGAAATACACCAGTCCGAGCCCGCTGTGCGCAATGGCCAGGGTCAGGTCCTTGGCTTTTTCAAATTCGTCGTCCGCGACGCCATCCGGTTTCTTCATGGCCAGCGTACCCTCAATAGCCCGCGTCGCATATTGTTCCGCTTTGTCCAGCCGTTTTTCCGGCTCGGGTGTGTTCGCTGTAATCGTCCGCGGAATGGTCTGGCCGAGCATCGCCAGCACTTGCACATCTTTGGGATTGAGGGCCAGGTCCTGTTCGCCGGCTTCTTCCATCTTTTGCGTCTGATTGGTTTGGAGATAGGCGGCAACCAGTCCGGAATAAACCCAAGGCCGGTACTGGCTCGCGGGATACTTTTTCAAGAATGCTTCTCCGAGATCTATCTTTCTTTTTGGATCCTCAGGGGAAACGGCCTGGAAAGATCTGTAAGCCGCCTCCTCCTTGTGATCCGCAGGCTTGACTAGCTCCAGTGAGTTTTCCGGGTTCAACGGAGACGTGTCCCTGCCGATACTTCTGTTTGATGAGGAAGAAGCCGCGGATCCTGAGGCGGAACTCGCACCCGCCCCGCTCTGCGCGGCGACAACTGCACTCCAGCACAGCATCAACGCTGCGATCACGCCTGATCCCTTCCACAATCGCCGGTTGTTTTTCATTTGCCGCCCTCTACTCTTCCCGGTCAGTCGTCGTTCACGGCCGCGCTACGGGCTTCTCCGCGCCCAACATGGCCAACTCTTTTTGTGCCGTCTGCTTGGCCTGGTCCGGACCGCCCTGCACCGCCAACGCGGATTGATACTCGGTCCTCGCCACTTCTGAATTCCCCTCATCATCATAAATCCGCGCGAGGTACACGTGCGACCAAACCAGCACCATGGGATCCTCTGTCGCCGCGTGTTCCCCTGCCGTCAGGCGCCCGAACACCTGCTTGGCTCTCGCCGCGTCATGATCCAGCAGCGCCACCAATCCAATTCCGTACCACGCCCGCGCCTGATCCGGATATTTTGCCAGAACTTTTTGAAAGGAGGCCTCCGCCGCGCGCGGATTTTTCTCCGCGATCCGCCGTTCCCCCTCCGTCAACGCGGTGATGACTTCCGCGTCATTCGGCACCGTTGTTGGCGCGGCCCGTTTCGCGCGCGCTATTTTTTCATTGGCCGCCTCGTCCTCCGGATTCACGGCATCGGCCAGCGCGAATTTCACCGCCGCCAGCCGCTTTGTCTCGGCGCCCAAATCGATAGCTCTCACCAAATCCGGAAAGAAGAGCTTCATCGACGGCTCGGAGTTTTCAAATTTGGGCAGCGCCTCGAACAGCGCTTTCACCAGGACAAATCCGTCTTCATCGTCCCGGTTCATCGCCGCTTCCCGTTCTCCGGGCGACAGGCGCTTGAGTTTCAGCTCCACCGCTCGCACCATGCACTCTGCAAAGTACGACGCATAATCGTCCTTTAGTTCCGGCGAGAGCCGCGGAGACGCGGCAGCTTTCTCGAATAACGGGCGCTTCACCGCCGTCACGTGGGCATACATCAGCGGCAGCGGGTCCAGCAGGAAGTGCAGAAACGCGTGGCGCAGCAAGTCCGTCGGAATTTCTTCTCCTCCGCTCAGCACCAGCGCATAGTGATCGCCAAAATTCCGCACATTGGTGATTCGCCCCACCAGCGGCTCGACAACGATCTCAAATGTCCGCGGCGCGGACGGCTCCAGGATTTCCCGCAAATATCCCGACGTCACGAACACCATCTGAGACACCGGTTCATGCAGCCGCTCGATTTCGCGGTTGTAAATCGGCTGCACTTGCCGCCACAGTTGCCCGATTTTCTGTTCCTGGTAATAGTTCGCAAGGATTTCGCTGAAACCCTCCAGCGCGATGACTTCCGGCGGGAAATCATCCCGCCGCAAAACCGGCTGAAATCCTGGCGCGGGCCCGGACACCAGGCCAAACCACAAATACCGGGAAAGCGTCGCGCCGGGGTCCCGCAACTCGTGGCGCCGGTAAAACTCCCGCACCGCCTCCACAGCCGGCCCCTGTTGCTTTCGCAAGCGCTCGCGCATCTGCGCGCGGAACGCCGTCCAATTGTCGGCGCTGATGTTCGACTCGAAGCCGGCTGCCAGCAACGCGCACATTGTCGTGAACATCGCCTCGCTGCCGTCCACGCTAACGGTGCTCTGCGGCGCAATCCTCGTTCTCCGCTGCGGCGCAGGTTCCTGCGCTGCTGACGGCGCTTTTTTATTCTCCACCTGCGCGGGCACTGGCGCGGGTGCCGGGGCTTGTGCCGCCGCCGGCAGCGCTATTACCGCGCACAATCCAATCCACACTATCGGTCGTCGTAGTTTTTTCATGCCTTTTGCCGTAGTCCTCACTCGGGCCTGTCGATGTTTCGATTTCCGCCTGTCGCGGTTCTCCGCGGGGAAGGGCGTATCTGGGAGCGGTCTGTATCCTCTCTGAAAGCTACGGCATTCTGCCAATCTACAAGCCCGCAGCGCACTCCGTCAAGGTTTGCCGTTTTTCGCTGCGACCCTCTGCGGACTCCGCGTCTCGGCGTTATCGTTAGCTCTTCGCATTGGAACTCCACCGGTAGTCCGGGACAACACTTGCGCCTTGCCCAGGCATCTGCTAACAGTGGAGATGCTCCCTGGCCCTGCGTGGGATGGCTCGCTCGGTATGATTCGACGCTTGATGAGAACCCTGCTTTTCTTTCTCGGATCTTCCTTCCTAGCAGGAGCTTTCCCGCAGGCCCTTTTCGCCCAGCTCGTCCGAGAAAATGCGCCGCCGCGTCAGCCGCAAGCCGGCGCCAAGCAGGATGTCCCCAACCCTGCTTCCGCGCAAACGCCTCCGGGAACGAAGCGCCTTTCCCAGGAACTCCAATTGACTGGGGAAGAATCCTCGATCGACACCAGGATCGACGTTCAGGCCGGCGAACACGTGCTGATCACCGCCAGCGGCAAGCTGCGCTACGCCGATGCCAAAGACGACAACGGCCCGGAAGGCCTCCCGCGCGGCTTCAAGGACCTACTGCGCGTTCTGCCATTCAATGAAGCGGGGCGCGGCGCGCTCATCGGCCGCATTGGCGACAAGGACGCTGCCCAGCCTTTTGTTATCGGCGCACGCCGCGACGTGATTGCCCCGGTCTCGGGCCGCCTCTCCGTGGGCATCAATGAGGCCGCCGACGATACCGGCGACGGCACCTACGCCGTGCGCATTGAAGTTTACTCTCCCGTCGGCGGCGCCGTGCGAGTGGTCGCCAGGCAAGTCGCTTTCCTTCCCGGCATCGACAACAATCTCTTTTTGAAAATCCCTCGGCGAATCAGCGACAAAGAGGGCCATGCCGGTGACATGGTCAACTTTCTCATCCTTGGCTCGGAAGCCGCCATGCAGCGTGCGTTCACCACGGCTGGCTGGGTGAAAGTCGACGCCGACGTCAAGGACACCGTTCTCCATGGCCTGATCGAGAGTCTCTCGAAGGAATCGTACCTGACCATGCCCATGAGCGTGCTCTACCTCTTTGGCCGCCCGCAGGATTATGGTTGGGCTCACGCGGAACCCCTCAGTGTCGTCAGGTCCCGAAACCATCTGCGCCTCTGGAAAGCGGCCTTTCAGGTGAATGGCGAAACATTGTGGGTCGGCGCCGCCACCCATGACATCGGCTTCGAGCGCGACCAGCGGAATAATGGCGTCACCCACAAGATCGATCCCGACATCGACCTTGAGCGCGATTACGTCGAGAAAACTCTCGCTTCCACGGGCCTGATCGCTGAAATCACTCACTTTCTACCTGACAATCCCATGAAAGAAGCCAAAACCGCAACCGGCGGCACCTTCCATTCCAATGGCCAAGTGCTCATCCTCAAACTCGACGAATCCAGCCCCACTCCCTGACCCTATCCCTGGATTGACTCGCCCTCCGCCTCACTTTCTGGACGCTCAACTTCTAATCTTCGGGCTAATTGCGCGATCCCTTTGTTCCCTGTTGCTTTGTCTCACGAAAATGACTATAATGACTACTGTGTCTATTTCTTGTGTGAGGTCGCTCTATGCAGAAGAGCCAGTGGACTGTAGCCGAAGCCAAAGCTAAATTCAGCGAGGTCCTCGACCGCGCCCGCTCGCGCGGCCCGCAAACCATTACCCGCCACGGCCAACTCACAGCCATCGTCGTCTCGGCGGAAGAATGGGAGCGCAAGACCCGCCGCGTTGGCAACCTGGCGGAATTCTTTGCCGCCTCGCCTCTACGCGATTCCAATTTGCAACTGGAACGAGTGCAGGACTCGCCTCGCGAGATCGACTTGTGAACTTCCTATTGGACACAACTGTGGTCTCGGAATGGATGAAGCCTTTGCCAAACCCCAGCGTCATTCAGTGGTTGGCAGAGGTGGACGAAGATCGTGTCTATCTTTCGGTAATGACCCTGGCGGAACTGCGCTATGGCACGGAGCGCCTGCCCTCGGGCGCCCGCAAATCACGGCTCGAAGCGTGGGTCCAGGAGGAACTGCCTCTGCGCTTCCAGGGCCGCCTTCTCATCATTGAAACTACTATCGCCGACGCCTGGGGCCGCGTCATGAGCCGATGTTCCGCCATCGGCAGGCCGATTGGCGTGATGGATGGCTTCCTCGCGGCCACTGCTGAAGTCCATGTTCTAACTCTCGTTACACGAAACGTCTCCGATTTCACCACCTCCGGCGTCTCTCTTTTCAGTCCATGGAGGTAAAACAAATCCTTCCTCGACGATCCGCCTGACCGGAAGCGTCTATTTGATTTCCAGCAGGGCGCTGAGCAGATTGGCGAGCTGCAACTCTTGCCGCACAATCGTTTCTTCATGCGCGGCAGCGCCGTCGCTGGCCGTCAAACGTGCGAGCTGGCGCGCCAGATGGCGCACCGCCACATCGCGCGGCACATAAGTTCGATCCGTTGGGGCGACCGCCTCCCAGCCTGATTCTGTTCGGCGCAGTTCCCAGCGAATCATTTCGTGCCGCCGTTTAGAGTCCGTTTCGCCGTTGGCTATAGTCGCTCGGGAAATAATCTGCAAGCGCGCCCAGCCGTGGCCGCGCTTGATTTGCACTCGCTCCACGTCCAGTCGCTCGTAAATCACTACCGGGATTTGCAATTTTGAAGGATTGCCCGCGCGCAGAATATTCCCTGTCACGCTGCTCAATTCGGAGATTGCCGCGGCTACTTCGTTGCGCGTTGGCAATTTGTTTGCCGCCCCGATGATGATGCTCGAGGGAACCTCGGCGGTTTCGGCGGGAGTTTCGGCCGTCGCCGCAGCTACTCGGCTATTGATCACTGCTGTCCGTTCGGAGGCTGGCTTCGGTGCCTTACTCGACGGGGAATCCTCGGTTGCGGAGCGCTCTCCGGCAACGACCGTCTCCTTGTGCTGCTGGGTACTGTTTGGCACTACAGGTGTAGCCGCAGCCTTGGCAGTCGTTTGGCTCCCGGAGTCTTCCACTTTATAGCGATAAAAACGTGGCCTTCCCCGCGATCTCCAATACGGCCCGGCGTAATCCTGCGCCTCCAGCCCCGTGCTCACCAGGCTATAGAAACTGTGTTGCAATGGATCCACGACGATCCCGACATGTCCCGGCCACGCGACCACGTCTCCGGCTTGCGGCGTTTTCACGCGGCCGAAATTTTCGTTCCCTGCATAGATATCGAACGAGCTGGCATACGGATACTCGTAACCTGCAGCCAGGTAAACCTGATGAACCAAGTGCGAGCAGTCCTGCGTGCCTTCACCGGATGGCTCCCATCCCCACGCGATGTTGACGATCGCCCGGCCTTCTTCCGCTCTCAGCAGCCGCGAGTTCGATTCTACTTGCGCCGGTGAAGGCGCCGTCTGTGCCCGTGCTGATGAGATTCCGATGATGCAAACACAAGCGGTGCAACAGGCCAGCGCAACAACCCGCGCCGCAATCCATTTGAACCTAACCTTCGCGTTGGCCATCGCCCCTTGACCCCTTGTACTTGCCCGGAGATAGTTTTCCCTTCTCCTAGAATCCATTTTGGGCAGGGGGGAGCAATGGAACTTGCTCTGTGCGTCATCGGCCAAATGGCCAGTCGCGAAGAGCATCGAAATCAATGGGTTTTAAAGCTGGATTCCGGAGGAGGGCAGGGGACCCCGAGGTTCTACTTAGTTCACGGTTACTTGGACCATTGTGGAGTGGCTGAGGTTCCCTGAAGTTCCGGTTATTGTAAGCGTGTATGTATTCGCAGGAGTTCCCGCGGGGGGGATTAGAGGCGGCGGGTTGCCGTAGCCGCCACAGGCATAGGTGCAAAATGAAACGGCAAGGACTCCCGCCGCAGCCGCGAACCCGGGTCGCAAGCGGGAAGCGCGGCCCAAATTGCAAATTGCCGTCAAAACTGCCACGCACGCGAATAGCGCCGCGAGCGCCCACCATGGCGCCATCGGTGGCCCCTGTCGCGGCAAGACCAGCAGCGGAACAACTGCGCGCGCCGTCGTGGTCAACGTCACCGTCGCGGTCGCGGGATTCGACCCGTCAAGCGTCACTGGCGACGGCGAGACCGAGCACGTGGCAGCTGCTGGCGTTCCCATACAGCTCCAAGTCACTGCCTGGTCAAACCCATGCGCGGGCGTGGCGGAAACCGTGAAATTTGCTTGTTGCCCCGCGTTAATTGTCCTGCTGGCTGGCGAAGGTGAAACGCTATAGTCCGGCGTGCCTCCCAAAGACCCTAGTGTCATCACCAGGTCCAGTCGCCCGTGGTTCAGCCCCAGATTGGGATCTAGCGGAGCCGCATTCGCCACGGCTATAGAGGCCCCGGACTCGCCAATGGCCGCCTGTAGGTTATGCAGCAGCGCCGCTCCCCCTGAAACAAAAGGTGCGCTGAACGACGTTCCCCATCCCGCCGCATAGGTGTCGAACGGGTACGTGGTCACAATCGATTCTCCCGGAGCCGCCACCCACACAATCGCGGTCCCATAGTTGGAGAACGACGAACGCGTGTCCTGGTCGCTCGTGGACGCCACTCCCATTACGTCGCTCTGCAGCGCGGCAGGATAGACCACAAGTGGTGGACCTTGGCCATCGTTGCCCGCCGACGCGGCGCAGATAACGCCCTTCTGATTGGCATAGTCGAGGGCCTTCTGCAGCTCCACTGAACTCGTCTTCGTATCGAAGCTCATGTTGATTACGTTGGCGCTGTTCTGCACGCCGTAGTAGATCGCCCGCAGAATGTCAGAGAGCGTTGCCGTCCCATCCGATTTGAAAGCCTTCAACGGCATGAGCTGCGCGGTCGGAGCCACCAGGTGGATGATGCCCATTACCATCGTGCCGTGGCCAAAAGCCGCATATTGCGAATTTCCATCAAGTACAGCCACCGATGACTGGTCCAGTACTGCCACCGACGACTGATTTACCTTCGCTGGCGCAGGGCAAGTAGCGGGGCTGCACGGCGTCGGCGCGCAAGGAGAAGTAGACGGAAACGGACACGGGGAAAGATCGTTTAGTTCGGAACCACCCGCCTGGTTCCGTGTAAAGTCGTAACCGTCCCCCGGCACCAAGACCGGTTGCAGGACCGGGTGGTTGGGATCCACTCCCGTGTCAATGTCCGCGACAATGCCCGTCCCCGTCACGTTGAACGTCTTCTGCGCGTTCTGCACTCCCACAATCGACGCCGCCGGTTGATTGACGTAGCTATTCCACGCCGTCTGCGAGGTGGAACCTACAGGGTAGGGTGTTGAATTTCTGTCCTGCAGGAGTGTGCTGGAAATTGTCGAGGGAACCAGGTTCGTCAAATTATTAACCAGGTTGAGTACCTGATTCACTTCGGCATCCAAGATCCCCAGCGGATTGCCCGCGAGACCCAACAATCCGTTGAGGTCGAGTGGGCTCGTGATGACGAAGAGCTGATTTAGAGGATCGCCCAGCCCGCCGACCACGGTGCAGATGGGGGGTAGCAACACAGGATTGCACGCCGTCTTCAGAGCCTGGAGACTCAGCGTCGAGCGTACGATGAAGCTGTTTTGCGCGCGTACCGGCGTGGCCCACAGCAGGGCCATCAAAACGCCCACCAGCCACAATTTGCGTTTCATGGCTCGGCGCTCCTTCTTATCCCGCAAGTGCGTTCTTTCACCGCCCGTTGCGGCGGCTTACTGTTCGAGTTCAAACTTTCCGGTCCGGCTCTCCCCAAAAAATCATGCAGGCGCATGGACTCCCCCCTCGCGCTTCGCTCGCACATGCCCAATGATAATTCTCTGAAATGGACAGCTTGAAGGATGACCCCATCAACAGCTTCCTGACTGGCTGGCGCGACAATATCCGGACTGGCCGACGCGGCCCATCCTCCTCGGAGGCAAATCGCAAAGAGGCCGGCGTGCGAAGGCCAGTCCAGATCGTCCCGTCTAGTAAGGGTGAAAACGAAGCGGGAAAATAGGAGGAAAAGTCTGCAAAATCGGCTAGGGTAAATACCTGAACCATACCTCTTAGCCCAAGAGATGTAAGAGATGCAAATGAGCGGCGTGCGATCCGAAGCAGGCGGTCCCTGCAGCTCCGTCTCAGCACCACAACGCTTTGCCGCTACTGGCGCTCTACGGCCGCTAGACGCTGCCGATGGCCCGTTTGAGCACTTCGCGCGAAATATTCGTCCCGCTCACCACCAACGCGATGTTGTCGCCATATCCACTGCTGATTTGCAATAGCGCCGCGGTGCTCGCGGCCCCGGCCGGCTCGGCAATCACGTGTTCTTCCAAAAGTAACGTCTCAATCGCCCGCAGTATTTGCTCTTCACTCACAAGCACCACCTCATCGACGAGGCTCTTCACATCGCGCACGTTCGCCGGCTCCGGCGTTCGCGTGGCCAGCCCATCGGCAATCGTGTCGCATGTCTCGGTACACACGACTTTACCCGTCCTCCACGACAGGTAATACGATGGGGCGCCCTCCGCCTGCACGCCGATAATCTTCACTTTCGGCGCGATCTGCTTCGCCGCCGCTGCGATCCCGCGAATCAGCGCCGTATCTCCCATCGGCACAACGATCGCGCTGGTCTCGGGAAGCTGCTCCAGGATTTCGCAGCCTATCGTCGCCGGCCCCGCAGGCAGGTCCTCATCGCTAGCATCGTTCAAGAAAAAAACGCCCGGCTCCTTGGCGTACTCCGCAACCAGCGCGAATGCGGACGCCGGATCGCTGTCCTCGCTTTCCGTGATGGCCGCCCCGAGCGCCACGATACGCCCTCGTTTCACTGGGTTACAGTTCGCCGGCAAAAAAATCCTAGCCTTGATTCCAAACTCCTTCGCCGCATAAGCCACTGCCGCTCCGTGATTCCCGGTGCTGCAAGCCACGACTTCCTGGACCGGCCCCCGCTTCAATCTCTGCGCCAACGCCCAAAGCGCTCCCCGCACCTTGAACGATCCATTAGGCAGCTCCGTCTCCAATTTCAGATAGACGTTCTTGCCCACCGTTTGACTGAGGAATGGCGCGGGAATCAGCCGCGTCGCCGCTAAATACTTCGCCAGGAATTTTTGCGCCTCGCGAATCGTCGAAATACCCGGAACAATTTGCGGCCTCGCCTCACCTGCCGATAAACTCATTCGCTCACTCCTTTGATTGACTCCCCACCATCTCCAGCACGGCGCCCGAATCGGTTGTCAGTTCTTCCGCAGCTCTCCCCGGTAGATGGAGAATAATGCGCGCGAGGGCCAGACTGTCGTTCGCCACTTCAAACCGCCCCGAACAATCCGTCTTCACATACGGTAGGCGATGCACAAACCGTTCCCGTCCGGAAACACGCACTTCCAGGCGCGCGCCTCGCGCGTCGGTGCACTCCAGTTTCCATCGAAGTTGTCGCGAATCGCGCTCAGTCTCGCGGAATTTTCGAAAGGTGTGCATCTCCCCATCGTGCCACAGCATGGCCTTGCGAAATACCAGGCCAAACGGCATTTCATAAACCAGCGCCTCGAAGGTTGTACCTTGGCCCCGCGAGTCAGGGAAATGGATATGCGCCCAGGTCCAGAAATTTCGGTGCCGGTATCCGCAGTTGTGACCCTGCATCCCATACCCCAGCGGCTCGCCGCGAAACGTCCGGTCGTTCAGCGCAATCTCGCCTGAGAAAACCGCATCGGAATGCGGCGTGCGCGAAAACCCAACCCAACCCTTGCTGCTGAGTTCCACCCGAAAAGTCGATCGGTATCGCAAGTCCCACGAAATTCTTTGCCCGCCAACCTCGATGCGCCCGCAGCATCCGTTCTCACCAATCCGATTCTCGCCAATTTCCAAAAAGAAAGGACTCGCCCCTCGCTTGCTCAGCCTCGCACCGACCGCGCCAAGACTCTCAACCGGAAATCCCTGGACCCAAGTCTCCGGCTTCCCCTCTCTCGGAAACCACGTCGCCCAAACCTGCACCGGCAGCCCTTGCAAATCCCCCGCGCGCGCACCCACCCCGCCCCGGATTCATCAGCAAATACCTAAACCACCAAGCCCCGCTCCCATCGCCCAGCCCCACCCGCAAAAACCAAACTTCATACCGCCGCCGCATCGTCAGCTTCGTGAACACCTCGTTGAGCGTCTTCATAAGTCGGCAAGAATAACACCACCGCGGAATGCCCGGATTGAGACCTAGTCGCCCAACCCCACAGCCTGGCTCCAAGCAGTCTAAACCCTCCTAAATTGACTCCCATCGAAAATTCAAATTCCCGCCACACAATCGTAACGAAGGTCTGCGATCGTCCTAAGCGGAGTGTCGGTACTTGAGGTGTCAGCCAGCGCTGACAGCCCGCGAGTGCGATTACCGACCGGCGCAATGAAAAAGCACGACTTACAGATCAACGCGCTCCGGCCTCTTTCGGTCCCAGCGAACGAAGTTCACACAAGGATCGGTGAGGACTCCGAGTAGCGCTGTATAAAAAAGGGGGATGCGAACAAGAGTGAGCCGTTCATTCTTGTTCGCATGTCACTGAGCCATCACTCGTATCGCAACGCCACCATCGGATCAACGCGCATCGCCCGTCGCGCCGGGATGTAACTCGCTGCCAGCGCCACCCCAGCCAGGACGAACGCAGCGCCTACTAATGTCACCGGGTCGGTAGCACGAACGCCATAGAGGAGGCTTGAAACAAAACGCATGAGACCAAACGTGGCGCCGAGACCTATGACGATGCCCGCCGCCACGAGGCCAATCGCTTGACCAACCACAAGCTTCAGAACTTCGCCGGATCGCGCGCCCAGCGCCATGCGGACTCCGATCTCATGCGTGCGTTGCGCCACGGAATTTGCTATGACGCCGTAAAGTCCAACGGCCGCCATCACCAAAGCCATTCCCCCGAAAGCGCCCAGGATCAGCATCATCACGCGCTGGGGCGCCAGCGATTCGGACGCCAGCTGGCTCATGCTCATCACAAATCCCACGGCTTGGTCCTTGTCTACGGCCCAAATCGCCCGCTCCGCCTCCTTGGCGACGCCGTACGGATCTCCAATTGTAAGAATCGCGAAACAAATAATAGGCTCTGGAACCTGCGCGAAGGGCAAATAAACCTCAGAAGTCGACTCCGCGGTCATTCCCGAGTGGTGAACGTCTCCCACCACGCCCACAACCTCAACGGCCCCCTTCACGCCTTGGACATCGATTCTCTCGCCCAAAGGGTCACCGTTCGGTGCAAGCCGTCGCGCAAGGCCCTTGCTGATGATCGCCACTCCGGGCGCACTTTGATTGTCCCGTTCCGCAAACAATCGTCCTTTGAGCAATGGAATCCCTAGCGCGCGAAAATAGCCAGGAGTCACCGAGCTCCACATCGTCACAGGTCTTTGGTTCTCGGGCGTCGCTTGGCGTTCCAGAGCAACCGTGCGCCCTCCCCACCATCCGCTCAGCGGAAGAAAGGTCACCGTGCCGGCGGCTTTCACATCGGGAAGCGAGTGGATTCGTTTCATCACCTGCTCGCTGAACGCCATCTTCTTGGCGTCCGTCTCGTACTTATTGTTCGGAGTCAAAACGCGCATCGTCAGCACGTGATCCGGGTTGAAGCCCAGATCGCCGCGCAGCAAATGAACAAAGCTCCTCAGCGTAAGGCCGGCAGCCGTCAACAGGACCAAGGAAAGCGCCAGTTCCGCAACCACTAGGACATTGCGAAAGCGGCGCCCTTGCGCGCCGCCCGCCAGACCGCGCCCGGATTCCTTCAGCGCGGCGCTCGTGTTCAAACAATCCTGCAACGCCGGTACCAGCCCGAAAACAGCGCCGGTGAACAGCGATACCGTCAGCGCAAAGCCCAGCACCCAACCGTCGATAGGAATCTCTTCCACGTGGGGAATGTTGAGGTTGAAAATCGTGGGCGGAAACATCGTAACCAGCGCCCTTGTGCACAAGGAAGCGAGCAACACTCCTAATCCTCCGCCAATGACCCCCAGCAGCATGCTCTCAGTTAGGAACTGGCGCGCGAGTCTCAACCGAGTGGCTCCCAGCGCGGTGCGGACCGCCACTTCTTTCTGCCGCCCGGCAGCTCGCGCCAGCAGCAGATTGGCAACATTAGCGCACGCGATTAGCAGCACGAAGCCCACCGCGCACAGCAGCACCAGCAGCGCCGGCCGAATGTCCCCGCTGGTCATCTCGCGCAAGCTGATAAGGTTGGTCGCATCTTCGTCCTTGTTTGTCTTCGGGTACGCCAGCGCTAGACGGCCGGCGATGGCGTTCATCTCCGTCTGGGCTTGTTGCATGGTGACGCCGGGCTTCAGGCGAGCCATCACCCGCAGGTAGCGGTAGTCACGATCGTTAGCGGCTTCGGCGGCTACGGTGAAAGGAGTCCACAGCTCGGTAAACGGCGGATACTTAAATCCCGGCGGCATCACTCCCACGACGGTGTAAGGCGCTGCGTCAAGCGTTATGGTTTTGCCCACGATGTCCCGGTCGCCGCCGAACCGGTTCTCCCACATCGAATAACTCAGTACCGTCACGTGGTTCTTTCCTGGCTGTTCTTCTTCGGGCAAAAACGTGCGGCCCAAGAGGGGCTCAACGCCAAGCACTCGAAAGTAATCGGCAGAAAACGAATAGGCGATAATGGGCGCCGGCTCTGCCCGGCCTGTCAACGTGTATTGCATGTCCGTCGATGCCGCCATGCTCTCGAAAACGTGGTTCTGCGATCGCCAGTCCGCAAAGTCGAGCGGCGATACCAGGTCGGTGGTGTAGCCGCGCGCCTTGTTATATCCCCAAACAGTCACCAACCGCTCGGCGTCCTTATAAGGCAGCGGGCGCAGCAGCACCGTATTGACCAGGCTGAAAATCGCGGTATTCGCCCCGATGCCAAGCGCGAGCGTCATTACTGCGATCATTGTGAACCCGGGGCTCTTGCGTAGCATGCGCAAGCTAAACCGCACATCCATGAAAAAGTCTTCGATGGACGGCCAGCGCCAGACCTTCCGACCGTCCTCTTCGGCCAGCGTCACGTTTCCAAACTCGCGGCGTGCCGCAGCAGTAGCTTCTTTCCGGGGCATGCCTCCAGCAATCAGCTCCTCAACCTTCTCTTTCAGATGCTCCCGAATCTCTTCCGAGAGATCGTCGTAGAGACGATGCCGTGAAAATAGTCGCTTGACCCAACTCATGATTCACCCGGCGCTAAGACACATGTAATCCCTTCGAGCATCGTTTCAAATCGTGACACTTCACGTTCCAAGTGCTTCGCTCCCTTTGCCGTCAGCTTATAAATCCGCACGCGCCGGTTCGTGGAAGACGTGCCCCACTCGGCTTTGACCAACTCTTCCTTCAGAAGCCGCTGAAGAGCCGGATACAGCGAGCCCTCCTCAATCTGAAGCAAATCGTGTGACGTTCGCTTGATGTGCTGCGCCAGCGCATAGCCGTGAAGGGGTTGCCGCTTCAGCGTTCGGAGAATCATCATCTCCAACGCCCCGGGAAAGAGGTCTCGCTGCTCGCGGTTTTTCATGCGGGGAAATTCTCTCCAGGCTTCGACTCATCTAGTGTTAGTCTAGGCCTAGAGCAAAATAGTATGGAGCCGCCTCGAAGTCAAGAGGAAAAAAAGGATCGCAACGGCAGCAGGGGCCGCGGGGGCCCCTGCTTTGACACGGTGAGCGTTAGTGCTGGAGAGAACGAGAGGGTGTGCGCCCCTTCGGCGGTGCGCTGCCTGCTCACCAACTGAGCAAAGCATAACCTCCCTGGCCGGCATGGGCGGGTGGAGAAAAAATCGCCCCTGCCCCGCCGCCCCCAAATTGCCCATTGGGTTGGAAGGCAAAGCTTGTGATCAGATAGCCCGTTCCTCCACTGTTAAGGGGAGACTGCGCTGGCGCGGAGGCCCCACTATGGCTGATCATAGCGTTTGGGTCGGATGCCCCGCCAGCAGCGCCATTGGTGGGCGGCGGACCACACGGCTGAGAATCGGGTTGCCCTCCGCTACCGCCATGGGCGACGGTAAGCACCGTACTATTGGCGTCCAGGACTTGGGTATCGCCTCCATTGCCTCCGGGCGTAGAGGTGGCTGGCGCAGAGGGGCCTCCCCCGCCCACGTCTATTGTTAAGGTTTGACCCTCTTGGACTGCCAAGATCGTGCTGGTGTAGGCGCCGCCACCGCCACCTCCTCCGTTATTGCATCGCAGAACGGCTCCGCCTCCTCCGGCACCATACAGCTCGACGTTCAGTCGGCTGACTCCACTTGGCACGACGAAAGCGCCGCTGCTCTGAAACTCCTGCTTGCCGATAAGCCCTCCGGTCGGGCCAGCGGGCCCTTGTGGCCCGGTCAGGCCAGTGGGACCGGTAGGCCCCACGGGACCGGTGGCACCCGTTGCTCCTGGTGCTCCAGACGCTCCCGTTGCACCTACCGGGCCAGCTGCGCCGGTGGTACCCTGGGGTCCTTGCGGGCCAGCGGAACCTTGGGGTCCAGTTAGACCGGCTGCCCCAGCAGGGCCAACAGCTCCCGCGTCGCCTTTTGGTCCTTGTGCACCCTGCGCGCCCGTAAACCCTTGGGGTCCAGTTAGACCGGCTGCCCCAGCAGGGCCAACAGCTCCCGTGTCGCCTTTTGGTCCTTGTGCACCCTGCGCGCCCGTAAACCCTTGGGGTCCAGTTGCACCGATTGGCCCCACAGCGCCAGTTGCGCCAGTGTCGCCTTTGAGTCCTTGTGCGCCTTGCGCGCCCGTGAGTCCTTGGGGCCCAGTTGCACCGATTGGCCCCACAGCACCAGTTGCGCCAGTGTCGCCTTTAAGTCCTTGTGCGCCTTGCGCGCCCGTGAGTCCTTGGGGCCCAGTTGCACCGATTGGCCCAAGGGCACCAGTTGCACCCGTGTTACCCTTTGGCCCTTGCGGGCCTTGGGGCCCAGCTGGACCAGCAGGCCCTGCAGGGCCTGCAGCACCGGTCGGACCTTGGGGCCCCGGCGGGCCGATGGGGCCAACAGTCAAGATGGGCAGTAGCGTCACGCTAAGATCGTTGTTGCCTTCAGCCACCTCCACGGTTCGCTTGTCCGAATTCCAGCCCGAGTTCGGCATGGAAACCACCACCGTGTGCTTGCCCACGAGAACGCTCATGCTCATGGGCGTGACTTTACCGCTGTCCGTGCCGTCCACCGAGACGTGGGCGCTCGTCGGGAACGAAGTCACTTTTAACCTGCCGTGCTCACCCTGCGCTCGCGCTCTGCCGGGCATCAGCAGCATCGCGGCGGTCAATACCATCATCCAAACAATCCTGCTCGTCCAAAGAACCTTGCTGGGCTGGCTCATTGTGTCCTCCTTGAAGGCTTCTAGTCGTGCAGCTCCTTTGCGCAAACCGGACGTGCTCTCCGTCTCATTTCGAGGGAATACCTGGATGAAGTAGCCGCAATTGCCCCTCCACCGCCCACCCTGGTCTAAACCATTTGTTTTCAATGAACAGGAATGAAGTTGCCACTCCAAGACGCGGACATCCTGTAACGAAAGGTTACCTTTCGGGCACAAATCCCCGGAACCACCTAGCTATCTTTCGCTATAGATTCGCCCAGGAGTGCGGCAATGCGATGCTGTAATGTATATGTTAATTACTGGAAGAAGATGGAATTATAGCTCGCAGCTAGGGCCAACGAAGCGTTTGCTGCCTCGATACATGGAACAGCCTCGGGGAAACATAAACTTAATGTGTTGCGGCCTCCGCTGTTTCTGCTCTTGTCACACAACTCTTGATCTGTAGTACAATGGGGCATGCGTTCTGCGATTCAGGCAAGACTGGATGATCGTTCGCGAAAGAGGCTGGCGGTGCTGGTTCGCGAACTGGGCTGGACTCGTTCACAGGTTGTCCGGGAAGGCCTGCGTATTCTGGAAGCGAGTTATCTCCTCAGGAAAAAGCGAGGGATCATTGGGCTGGGAAAGTTCCGCTCCGGTGTCCCCGATCTGGGTTCGAACAAAAAGCATCTGCGGAACTTTGGCAGGTGAAACCTGTCCTGCTCGATACCGGTGTGATCGTGGGGCTGCTGGATCGGAGCGAAAAGTTTCACCAAGCTTGCTCCCTTGCCGTCAGGAGTCTGGACGCACCATTAGTCACATGTGAAGCGGTCATCGCCGAGAGTTGCTACCTGCTTCGGGGCCTCCCGGGTGCGCCCGAAGCGATAATCGAAAACGTCGTCGCAGGAGTTTTCCAAGTCCCGTTTCAACTTTCGCGCGAAGCGGCCGGCATAAAGCAGGTCTTGCGAAAGTATCGAGACCGCAAAATCGACCTAGCCGACGCCTGCCTGATTCGCCTGGCCGACGAATTCGACACCGCCGATATTCTGACCCTGGACAAAGACTTCGAGGTCTATCGCTGGGGCAGAAACAGACCCTTCCGCATCTTGCTAAACCTGAATTAGCGGCTCCCGCAGTCCGGCCGCGCGGGTGCTGCGTCCTTGCCGCTTCTGTAAGAGTGCGGCTTTTGACTTCTCTGCGCTTGCATTGGCAAGATTCGTCGTGTTGGCAGTTTCAACGAGGTGCCATGAGGAAACCATCGGAGTAAATGCCCCGGAACCTATCGCTGCATCCAGTTTCTCGCGAAATTCCACTCTCCGGGCCCTAACACCCAAGTCGATCAGCGCGTTTTGGTCCAAGTATGTGATGTACACGTAATCGCCAGACTGCCTCTGTGTCCTCCGCCGCTCTGCGTCAGGCTTGCCCCTACATCATCAGCGGGAGGCGGCTACAACGGACTCATCCTTCCGTGACTCCTGCCAGAGCTGAATGTATGGCTCCAGGTCCTTCATCATCTTTTGGAATTGCGCGACGTCCAGCGGTTGCGCGCCGTCGCTGATGGCTTTTTCCGGCGCGGGATGTACTTCCACGGTTAATCCGTCGGCGCCGATCGCGCAAATTTCCCTCTTGAGTCGACAGCAGGGGCCGTTCAGCCCCTGCTCAGGCATAGTAAGCACTGGTGCCATGGAAAACGAGAGGTTCCCGGGGCGTGAGCACCTTCCGCCGGTGCGGAGCCTGTTTACCAACTGATCAAAACATAACCTCCCTGGCCGGCCTGGGTGGGCGGAGAAAAAATCGCCCCGGCACCACCGCCTCCAAACTGCCCATTGAGTTGGAAGGCAAAACCGGTGACCAGATAGCCCGTGCCTCCACTGTTAAGGGGAGAGAACGCTGGGGCGGAAGCTCCAGTATGGCTGATCATACCGTTTGCGTCGGATCCCCCGCCAGCGGCACCGGTCGTTGGCGGACCGCATGGCGCGGAGTCGGGTTGGCCTCCACTACCGCCGTGGGCGACGGCAAGCACCGTGCTATTGGCGTCTGTGACCTGAGTATCGCCTCCGTTACCTCCAGGTGTAAGTGATGTTCCCGCAAGACCTCCGATACCCACGCTGATTGTTAAAGTTTGACCCTCTTGGACTGGCAGGATCGTGCTCGTATAAGCGCCGCCACCTCCACCACCTCCATTGTTGCATCGCATGATGGTACCGCCTCCCCCGGCGCCGTACAGCTCTACGCTCAGCCGGCTGACTCCAGTCGGCACAACGAAAGCGCCGCTGCCCTGAAACTCATGCCTGCCGTTAAGCCCTCCACTCGATCCAGCAGGGCCCGTGGCACCGGTGTCTCCTTTTGGCCCTTGTGGACCGATGGCGCCTTGAGGTCCAGTTGGACCGGCAGGTCCCACAGGACCTGTGGCACCGGTGTCCCCTTTTGGCCCTTGTGGACCGATGGCGCCTTGAGGTCCAGCTGGACCAGCAGGGCCAGTAGCGCCCGAGTCTCCCTTTGGTCCTGGCGGTCCCGGTGGTCCTTGTGGACCTGGGTCGCCTTTGGGCCCTTGCGGGCCAACGGTCAACGTGGGCAGCAACGTCACGCTGAGGTCGTTGTTGCCTGGTTCCACATCCACGGATCGCGTGTCCGGCTTCCAACTTGGGTCCGGGACGCCATTTGCCGCCAAGGCCGAAACTACCACCGTGTACGTGCCCACGGGGAGGACAACGCTCATCGGCGTAACTTTGCCGGTGTCATTTCCGTTGACCGACACGTTGGCGCCAGTCGGAGACGAAGTTACCTTTAACACGCCGTTCTGTGCCCCCGCTCTGCTGGGCATCAGCAAAAGCGCTCCGGTCAATGCCGTCATCCAAAGTATCCTGGTCATCCACACAATCCTGCTAGGCTGCGTCATCGAGTCCTCCTTGAACGCTTCTCACCCTTCAACTCCTTTGAGTAAACCTGACGTGGGTTTTGGCTTATTTCGAGGGAATGCCCAAGTAAAGCCAAGGCGATTGCCACTCCATTGCCGCACCTTACCTAAGCCATTTGTTTTCCACAAATAGGAGTGGCAATCGCATCGCGCGATTGATACTTATCGTGAGGTTCAACTAAGTAATTTTATAACAAAGGCGTCATCACCCAAGCGTTAAATCTTTAGAAATTCACCGCCTCGCCGCGGCGGCGTAGAGGCCCGCAAATCATCCATTAGCGGCGGCCGCGGTCTGTGCTTTCCTGGACTCATTCCACAGCTGAATGTACGGCTCCAGGTCCTTCATCATTTTGTGGAATTGGGGGAGGTCCAGCGATTGCGCTCCGTCGCTGATGGCTTTTTCCGGGGCGGGATGCACTTCCACGATTAACCCGTCGGCGCCGATAGCTCCCTCTCACGGAGACCGCGTCGGCCAAACCTGCATCGGCTGCCCCGCGCATCCCCCGAGCAGCCGCCTCGGATTCATCACCAAATACCGCAACCACTTAGCTCTGCTCCATCGCCCAATCCGAGCCGCAAAAACCATACCTCAAACCGCCGCATTGAGAGCGCGGTGAAAAGCTCATTGAGCGTTTTCATACATCGGCAAGAATAATACGGGAGCGCATGGCGCAAAGGCAGCCCTCATCCAGCTCCGCCGCTTGACGAACACTGCCTAAAGCGACTAAAAGAAGGCAAGAGGCGACTTTGGACCAGAAGCAGCTCGACCAAGCCTTGGCCATCTTCGAAGGATTCAAGAATAATCTGCCCCCGTCGATAACCGAAGCCTGCGTGAAGGAATATCATGCGGTCGTTGACACCATCGGGTTGGCCACAGGCGAGACGCAACTTCATCTTTTCAAGATCAGCGACCACGAACTTGAGCACAAGGTCATCGGGGCTCAGCGCATGAGTTTCAGCGGTCGGCCCGGCCATGTAATTCGCTCGAAGGAGAAACGCTGCGACTCCAACCGATTCCGGGGTCAAATCGAGGCGCTTTCGCACTACCTAGAAAGCCAGGGCTACCGCGCGAGCAACAGAACTTCACCTGCCCTTCGAACTGAACTTCGCTCGTCGCACAGCGTCCACATCGAGAACATGTTCGGCTCCGCCATTCAACAGGGAACGCGCGACTCTCAGATTACAGTCAACTTCGACGCGAAAGGCGCGGAGTTCAAGGACCTCATCAACCAAATTAAAGAAGCAATCCCGAACCTAAACCTTGACCATGAGCGAACGAACCAGCTTTATGCGGACGTGGGGACCGTTGAGGTTCAGGTTGCCTCCCCGCACCCTAAACAATCCATCATCGCGGAGTGCATGCACTCTGTTCGTACGATTCTCGAGACCGTCGCGACGAAAACTCTCACGAGCGGGCTTCTTCTTATGATCAACAAGTATTTTCCACAGTGAGCATTAAAAAGCATTTTTGGTTCCCCCGTCAAAACCGGACAACTTGGATATGTAGAATCAGGACCTCCGTTCAGGCGACAACACGATCCGACGTCCTTCCGTTCCTCTTCCTTGCCTCGCTCAGTAATCGCCCATGCTACACTCGTCCAAGAAACGTGGGCACGCAGCGGATATCGCGCCCCTCAGAAGCGCTTGAGGAATTCTACGTTGCCAACGAGCTTTGCCTTCACATGCCCAGTTCCCAGAGCAATTGGAAACACTTTGAGAAAAAAATTGTCTCTAGACACGATCTCGTCAGCATAAGGCATCGCTGAAATGAGATGAAATTTGTCTATCAAAGTATTCGCGTCCGAGCCTCCCACGTCAGTCCATTCATGGTCGGCAATGACCGTCTCGATTGCCAGTGAAGGTATACCTGCCAAGTCCACTTTGTCGATGTAGTCTCGAACGGTCTCGGGACCAACGGCCACACCGGCAGGCGTGCTTGCTGGCACAAATGCTCTCACGAACTGTTGGTTTGCACGCCGCCTGATTTCTCCGGTCACCTTCCCCGCCTTGGTGGCATCACGCATTGCAGTTAGCGCAGCTGCATTGCTTGCGTAGGCCTTCTTCAAAACTGTGAGTTGCTCAGGGCGCTCTATCCACTGTTTGACGAAATCTCTCGAAGGGATATCGTACTTGGGCGCGTCTGCCGCACCATCCAGGGCCGCGATGACCGCCGAGCGAGTTGTCACACGTGGCCGTTCCGGACATTCGATCTTGAGAAATCTATAGAAGTCCGCTTGAACATCCAACCTTTGAATACTCTGTCGTTCCAGCAGCCAGACGGGCTTGAGACTATCGATAAAATCAGCAAGTTCCGTTGCATTGGCAAGATTCGTCGTGTTGGCAGTTTCAACGAGGTGCCATGAGGAAACCATCGGAGTAAATGCTCCGGAACCCATCGCAGCGTCCAGTTTCTCGCGAAATTCCACTCTCCGGGCCCTAACACCCAAGTCGATTAGCGCATTTTGGTCCAAGTATGTGATGTACACGTAATTGCCAGAACGCCTCTGTATCCTCCGCGGCTCTGCGTCAGGCTTGCTCCTACATCATCAGCGGGACGCGGCTACAACGGACTCACCCTTCCGTGACTGCTGCCAGAGCTGAATATAGGGCTCCAGGTCGTTCATCATTTTTTGGCGGGTGGGACAGGCTTTTGAATTGGGTGGCGCACCTTTGGGTTTTGGATTTTCAAAGGGTGCGGCTTTTGCCTTTTCCCCTAAATCCCTGCGTTGGCGACAACTTCTTCCTGCGTAACGCGGCGCGCCTAGGTCGTACTTCAAAGCGCACCCCTTCTGCGTGCTGCAAATACGCGACGATTTCAAACAGGTTGCTCGCGGTCGGGTTTCCTCTGGGTCCAAACATCTGATGAAGGGTCTTTACGTGGATCTTGGTATGCGCTGCCAGCTTGGGAAACCCGACCATAGCATTTATGTAATCACGCAACAGCTCTTTGCCAAGGGCCACCTCGCCCGAAAGAAGGCTTTCAAGTGCGTCGCTGAGAATCCCTCTTCGAAAAGCCGGATCACGTTTCATATCCGCTTGCACCGTTTCTCTGAAATCTCGCGTCAAAGCCATTTTTATTCCTCTTCTTTCTGCTGTTTCTTCCTCTGTCTGTAGTCCTCCCAACGGACTAGTGCCATGCTGATATCGATCTGCTGCCGCTGTTTCGTTCCGCCGCCAAAAAGGATCACAATCTGCTCGCCGTCTTTTCCAAAGTACACCCGGTAGCCGGGGCCGAAATTGATCTTGCACTCAAAAACTCCGGCACTGACACCCTTTACGTTAGAAAAGTTTCCAAGTCCGATACGGTACAGCGCCGTGGTCACTTTCCGCCGGGCCTCTGGATTCAAGCTACCGCGCCACTCGCGAAAAGGGCTGCTCCCTTCACTGTCCAGATACTCGCGGATCTCAACCATCGCACTTATAGTAACATATATTTTACTACTGTGCAAGAGATTCTCATGCTCGCGTCTTGTTGTTCACGCCGAAGGCCAGTTTCTACTTTCCTCGTTGGGCCCTCATTTTTCGAACGGTCCACGCGCTCGAAGAATTCAGTGGCTCGCGGCAGCAGCCACTTCCGTTTTTCTCGATTCGCTCCAGAGACGAATATACGGCTCCAGCTCCCTCATCATTTTGTGGAATTGGGGGAGGTCCAACGATTGCGCTCCGTCGCTGATAGCCTTTTCCGGGGCGGGATGCACTTCCACGATTAATCCGTCGGCGCCGATTGCCACCCCCGCGCGGGAAAGCGCTGGCACCAGGCTCCGTCTCCCCGTTGCGTGACTCGGATCCAGAATCACCGGCAAGTGCGTCAATTCATTCAGCGCGGGGATCGCCGCGATGTCGCAAGTGTTCCGCGTCACCGTTTCAAACGTGCGGATTCCTCGCTCGCACAAAATCACGTCGGGATTTCCGTGCGCCGTGATGTATTCAGCGGACATCAGCAATTCTTTCACCGTGCTGCTCAATCCGCGTTTCAACAGCACCGGACGTCCGCATTTTCCCAGCGCCTTCAGCAGCATGAAATTCTGCATGTTCCGCGCGCCCACTTGCATCACGTCCGCGTACTTCGCGACCAGATCCACGTCGCGGTCGCTCATCACTTCCGTGATGATCGCGAGGCCCGTCGCTTCTTTCGCTTTCTTCAGCAGCTTCAAGCCTTCTTCTTCCATGCCCTGAAAATCGTACGGCGAAGTCCGCGGTTTGAACGCGCCGCCGCGCAGCATTTTCGCGCCCGCTTTCGCCACGCCTTCGGCCGCTTGCATGATTTGTTTTTCCGATTCCACCGAGCACGGCCCCGCCATCACCACGAATTCTCCGCCGCCGATTTCCGTTCCATTCACTTTTATTCTTGTTTTCCCAGGGCGGAATTCCTTGCTCACGAATTTGTACGGCGCCGAAATCCGCACCACCTTTTCCACCTGCGGCATGGCTTCCACGGATTCGAGGCACGCGGTCACGTCGCCTACCCCGACGACGCCAATCACCACGCGCTCTTCTCCTTCGATGGAGTGCACCTTGTAACCGAAGTGCTCCACTTGCTTTCGGACTTCATCGATCTCTTCGCGTTTCGCGTGCAGTTTCATGGAGATGATCATCTTTCAGGCCCTCTCGATTTATTTTGTCCCCTAAAACAAAAAATTATTTTGTCCCTAAAACAAAAAACCCACTCGATTGGCGAGTGGGTCGAAACTTTTTTCTGTTGATTCGCTTACAGAAACGCCCCCCGCCACCTGGATGGATCCCAAGTAAATCGATACCAGCGATACGAGTTGGCGAGTTGCGCGTTCACAGGGGCCTAGTGTATTTCGTCTCGTTCCCGGATACAACAAAAACTTTCGGCAAACCCGAATCGTCGAAGATCAGCCGCGGACGCGGACGGCGCTGAAGCTGAGAATTACGTGGCCCCCCGCGGTGGGACGGCCGAAGCTGAGCATGGGGCTGAAGCGCGAAAAAAGAAGCATCTGGTCCAACTGGCGGCGCAGTTCCTGGCTGTTGGGGCCGGAGAGAATCTGATAATCGGTCATGTGGCCCTGGGCATCGACGGTGACATCCAGCAAGAGGCCGTGGGGCAAGGAAAGTTCAAGGTCGTGCTGCTCCGGGGCCCAGGCTTGCGGATAGTCGGAAAGAGAAAGCAGCTCGGCCGGGCGCATGAGATTGAGAGCCACATCATTTTGCACGGCGCGCACGGTAGTACCTGGCATGATCATCTGGAGCACCAGCACAAAAACGAGGATGGCGGAGAAGAATCCGCCGGTCGCGGGAACGGTGAGCGGGCGGAAAACGTTGTCGAGCAGAATTTCGGCGCGATCCTTGATGCGGCGAATGCGGCTGGGCCAGTCCTGCGAATGCTGGGCTTGAGCGGCAGCAACCTTGATGCGCACGGCGAGACCGGCAGGCGGAATATTTTGCGGGACGCGCGAAAGCAAAACGGACAGCTTGCGGAAGCGTTCCAGCTCCTCGCGGCAAATGTTGCACGCTTCCAGGTGTCGGCTAATCTGGACGCGCTCTTCGACGCCCGCTCCGCCGGTATTAGCATCGTCGAGATAACCGGCCAGTTTGTTTCGTACTGTATGGCACTTCATTGGAAACCCTCGCCCGTGGAACTTGCCCGCGGGGACATCGATTCTGGCGACCGCGATGCGGTCAACGATTCTGACGACCGCGAAGCAGTTAACGATTCCGGCGACCGTGAAGCGGTCAACCCCTCAGAAGAAACTGTGAGGCGCCGGGCGGCCGAATACGCATCACCGAAAGGCGACGGCTGAGCTTCGGAAACATTGCCATGCGAAGAAGTCTGCACATGGCGGCCTTGCACCTCGCGAGCTCCCAAGAGCGGCCCAAGAATTTCTTTCAGCGCGCGGCGGCCGCGAAGGATGCGGGACTTCACCGTGCCGACGCTGCACTCCAAAACTTCGGCAACTTCTTCGTAACTGAGGCCTTCGAGGTCGCGCAAAATCACCGCGCTACGAAAAACATCGGGAACCTGTTGCAGCGCGCCGCGGACGGCCACTTGAATTTCCTGCGCGGCCATTTGCTCGAAAGGTGTGGCGCAGAGATCCTCGATTTCGATGTGGGCTCGCCCTTCTTCCGGTTCGGCGTCGATGGAAACGTTTTTTTGCAAATGGCGCTTGAACCAGCGCTTGTGATTCAGCGCTTCGCGAATGGCGATGCGGTAGAGCCACGTTTTCAAAGAGCTGCCCTGGCGGAAACTACGGATGCCGCGAAACGCTTTCAAAAAAACTTCCTGGGCGCCGTCGGCGGCATCGGAAGTGTCGCCAAGCATGCCGAGGATGAGGTTATAGACCGGCGCATGATAGTGCGTGACGAGCCAGTCGAAGGCCGTCTCCGAGCCCGCTTGCAGCTCATGGACGAGTTCGGCTTCATCGCGGCCCCAAGAAAGGGCACTAGCCCAATCGGACACTGCCGGCCTTTCCGACCCGCTGCTGGAAGCGAGTCACCCTGCTGCGGTCCATCGTTAGAACGCTGGACCCAGGCACGACTTGCAAAGGGAACCAAGATCGAGCTGTTCCCAAATGTCCGCTCTCCTAGTCTTAGACACCGGGGGGAGCCGAGTTGTTTCCCCGGGTGGTGAAGAATTCTCGTGCCTTTGCGGATTGTTGCACCAAAGTGCGCGGGCCGCAATGGGACGAGAGGATCGTTTGAAGGTTTGAAGGTTGAACGTTTGAAAGTTGGGAGTACACCCCCTTCCAAAATGGGAATTTTGGGTACACACCCGGCAGTTTTCGTAAGAGTGGCAAACAAAGGGGATAAGTCGGGGCAACGTACCAGTATGGAGGTACGACCAGGAGGGGCCATAGCACCCTCCACCCCCTGTTTTTTGTAAGTGTTGCATCTAAAGGGCTTAGCCATGCTGTAAGTCTTTTGTTTGCAACACTTGCGGGGAGGTCCGTAAGTGTTGCAGTTAAAGGACTTACGGGCCCATCTTTGGATGAGTGGCAAGTAAAGAGGTTAGAGCCTTGGAGATTAGAGGTTGGAACGGAGAGCCGGCGGCCCCTCCCCCCGTGTTTTCTGTAAAGGATTGATGTCACTGGGGTTAGCAGGTGGGGGTCGGCAAAAGAGTTGAGAGGAAAGGACTTAGGGGACATAAAGGAAGCAGAGAGGAGGGAAGACAAACCTAACGCAGAGTCGCAGAGCGAACAGAGGTTTCGCAGAGAGGATGCCGGACGAGGAGAAGCTGCAGATCGGTGGTGGAGCTTAACAAACACACTGAATGATAGCACGCCAGTATTAACTTGTTAAGTGAAAAGCAGTGAATGGCGGAAATTGAGGGTTGAACGGTCGTGGGGGCGGGTTGAACGGAGAGGGCGGACACAGGCGAAGTGAGAAAAAACCAAAGTCAAGAAATTCACACGCAAAACCGACGTGTTGGGCACCCAGATTCGTTTTAGGGTTGTCGCCCGGCGCACCCGCTAGAGCCCCTCATTCGACAACATTTGATCTGGCTTGTTAGTTCGCGGGAAACAGTTCTTCGAAGAGCATCTCCACGACTTGGTTGAGGTGCTCCGCCCCATGCTCACGCACGTACTTGTATTCGGCGGGCCGCAGCGGATTGGTGTTTACCCACATTGTCAGCCGGGCCGTGGTCTTCTGGGCCTTCGTATTTTCCAGACTCTTCTTGATCGCATCGGAACCGACAACGCCGTTCCGCAGCCGTTCGCGCGCGCCTCGCAGATTGTCGAACAGCTGATCAAGATCATGAATGACGCGAAGCGCCTCCACCGCGCGGCAACCCTCCGCCACTTTCCCGTCCTCGCCAACGGCGAAAACGTTCGGCATCGTCCAAGCGGTCTGATTCGTTCCCCGCGACCACATCACCTCTGCAACCGCAAACGTCGCGTCGCGCATGCTGTGAATCTCTGCCGCGGTTACAAGCGCCTCTTCCGAAGCGCCGATTTCCCGAACATACTTGTTCCACACATTGGCAATCCGTTGCTCGGGAATCTGTCGCAGCGGATCGGAAACAGCCTCATATTCGGCGTGCGCAATGCGCTCCCGAATCCCGCGCGTGGCCCACGATGGAGGCAGGCTGTCAGCGAACATATCCGCGACCGCATCCACATACGCGCGAGCGTCAGCCTCGGATTTGATGTGCGCGGCCAGTTCGTTCACTCGAATGGACTCTTGGCGGAAGCGCTCGTAGCGGAGACTGGCTTCCCGCCGCGCAGCAGTCAGGTCCTCGGGCTTGGGACTCTCCTGGTGCGGATAACCGAAAAGGAGAGCGAACATCAGCCAATAGAAAAACATTTTCTCGCCTCGCAGCAAAACGGAGAAAACTCAGCCAGCGAACTGGCCTGCATACTCCAGCCAGCGTAATCGAAAGCGGACTGGATTTCAATCGAGGCGCGAAGTGGCGAGTAGTTCAGTTTCTGATTTGCGCGTTAAGCGTATACCACCCGCCCCTGCTTTGGTCGCTGAGGTAGGCTGTACTACTCACCCGTGGATTAGGGCTTGGGTGGTTCCTTGGCCGGGGTTTCGGCGGGGGCGGGGGTCCTGTTGTAGATGATCTTCTTGGTGCCGCCGTCGCAAGTGCCGACGATTTTGCCTTCCGCGTCTTTGTCCTTGGCGACGATTTCCAGGGTGTAGCCCTTCACGCCTTTTGCGTCGAGCTTCTTGGTGATTTCATCCTTCAGCTCTTCGCAAGGCTTTGCCGTCTGCGCTGGCGCTTGTGCCTGGGCCTGCGCTTGCGCGTGAGCGGGAACAGAAACAAATAATAGAGCGCCAAATGTTGCTAGCAGTTTCATGGTGTGACCTCCGTGGTTGGGATCCGGATCACCACGGAGCATACCATCGACTCGGCGCGTCCAGCCGCCCAGCGCGCAGCACCTTCACCCTAAAAGATACGGGATGGGTTCAGGCTGCCACCCGCCCGTTTGTGGAGCAGGAGCCGGGGACCATCTCCCGAGCTAAATCGATATCTCGGCGAAGGTCGGTAGGAACCGGTAAATGTCCCGATAATGTCGGATGTCCTCAGGATCCAAATCGAAATCCCCGGGCACCCAGTCGTCTGCACAGGGCATTTCCCTGTCCAGATAGACTCGTTCTTTCCGTGTGAGGCACGGAACCTTGATCTCAAAAGGAGGGGATCCGAAATCGTCGCGATAGTAGACCGTTTCGCGGATGTTGCTTGCTCGGAGCTGCCTCTTTTCCGTTCGGCCCGCGATCATTCCCCCCATCGTTAACATCGAGTGCGAATCCCTATACGCGAAGTTGAACATGGGGAGAAATTGGAGTTCAGGTCGAGCCACAATCGATTTCGTGAAGGCTGCCTTCAAGATTTCAGTGGAACGCAGAATGAGCTCTGACTTTCCGAAATCAGTGTCTGAAAGTCCAAGCTTTAGGTACGAGGACGCGTGGTATTCAAAATACCGCTTCCAATGTTTCGGCCCAAGGACCTCCTTCGAGCTATCGAAATGCGGGTCTACAAGCCTGTAGTCGTGGTCCTCCGGTGGTTCTACATCCACGGTGACGAGAAGGATTGACCCGGCGGGCAGGACGGTGATCGCTGACTGGATGTCCGATAGGAAGTCCTTTTGGAGGACGCCATCATAGTCGAGCCACACGAGATGGCTTACATCTCTCGATAAGTTTGGGATTTCTGATGATGCAGGGACCATTTTTATATCAACACAGGAGAATGGCCTGTTGAACATCATTCGGCTTGTGAGGCTCTTCACCTGCTCTAGACTCACGAGCTTACTCATTCCCAATGCTTTGTGAAACAAGATGAAGTCAACGAAATAGATAGCTCCAAATCCAGTGTATTGGTAATCCGCGACGGGAAAGCCGGCGGCTGCCAGACGCTGCAAGGCGTCGACTAGCATGCGACGCTCGACCTGCTTTGCCGGCCGCACGTCGTACTGGACGCGATAGCTGGAGCTAATGGTGCTCACTCTCCACACTCTGTTTTCACATAATGGGAAAGAGTGAGTTTCCCAATTTCGCCCGCGCCCATGTTGGGGCGGCGGAGGTGTCGGCGAACTTTGTCAAGTGACGACACATCGGCCTGAAACCTAACCCATTCAACTCTTTTTTCTTTCCTCTTCGGGGGCGTATAAAGGAACCCGGTCGTGGGTTTTGCCGCGATGTCTTTGAACGATACTTCCTTTACGCCGCCGACCGCGTCTCTAATATCTGCGACTTCGACCGTCGTGTCGCTGGAATATTGAGAGTTAAGGAACGTGAGTATCGGCTTGCTCATCGTGGCCATGAGCCCTCTCGCTCGGATGAACACGCTAGATTCCCGATTCAGGTCCCGCTTGGTGGTGGTCCACGGCAGACTAAGCGGATCGTCGGATTCAAAAGAGGCGATCCCTACAAAGCTTCGATACTTCGGTTGAAAGCTGGCCAGTTCGTTGGCCCAGCCAGTTAGATTGGTTTTGTCCGCGCGGACGACTACTCTGCCGTTGCAAAGTATGTACCACCCGGCCTCTTCGGCAGTCCGTTGGCCCGGGGCGACAGTGGCAGCTAGCGTGACCTTTACTCCGTCTTGCTCGAATTTTTCGCTCGCGGCCCGAAGGACTCCATGCAATTCCCCGAGCTTTATAGGTTCAGGATTCACGTCGGTGTCATTGATCCGGAGCCTAACGCATTGGCCCAAAAAATAGGGATAAGTAGTGGCGGCATCATCAAGAATGTTGTTCGGGACTCCGCCTTCCTTTATCCGAAGGGCCACTTCGTTGTGCAGTTCTGTGACTGTGATTGAGGTGCCGGCCTTTTTTTCCAAGTCGGCACCCTCAATAAACTTAATGGGTATATTCCACTCTTTCGTTTCAGCCCACTCGTCTAGTCTAAATGTGACTTCAAAACCCTCCTTAGGTGTACGCGAGACGATATGGAAGTTGTTGCCGATCTTGAATAGGGCCCGCTTCATGCCAACTCCGTATGCCCCAAGCTTTCCGCGTTGATCGTCCTCGTCGTGGCCAAAGCAGAACACCTCTCCCATCGCGCGCCGTCTCACAATACCACCGCATGTGTCTACCACCTTTACTTGGCGCTCGTTGCAGGTCACGTCGATTTTTCCCAGATCGTCAGCTTTTGGATTTCCGTCGGTCCCAAACACGAGTTGGGAGATGGAGGTTTCATGCTTTAGCAGGTATGAATCGAGTGAGTTGTCAATGAGGTCCAATACGCAGTCCTCTAGCGATATGTCTCGAGTAAACATTTCGATGAAGAACTGCTTACGGACTTCTGCGGATGCGTACTTCATCTCTTTGGCCTCCGACGTAGTGTTCCCGCTAATTCAAGGAGCCGGCGTTTCATGAGAACGCAGTTTGCTTTGACAATGTCGCACGCGGCGAAGCGCATACCTCTCCTGGCAGCCGCGATCACCCCAGAGCCGGAGCCGCCAAACGGATCCACGTAGAGACTCCCCCGGCTACCTACCATCGTCAGAACTCTGTGGAACAGAAGGGCGGGCAGTTCGTTCGCCGCCCGATGCTTCCTATTGGCGTGCCTTACCGGGCTCAGATCGTCCCAAATGTCGCTGAGATTAATCCCCTTTCTGCGGATGATGGGTTTGTAGCCGCCGTAGTCTTTTACGAGTTCACCGCAAGTCCTACATTCTTGCGGTGAGATTCGCGGACGAATGAATCTCCTCGGTTTTCCTTTTGTGAACATCATCAAAGCATAATGTGCCGGGTAAAGTCTAGTTCCACGGACGAAGCCGTTCTTCATGGAGATCGCGATCCACTGGTGGAATGTAAGCTTGCCATCCAAATATGCGCCGAATCTCATCGCCCACAACGGCACATGGTATAGGAAGAGGGAGCCACCGGGTTCCAGAACTCTGATGGACTCGTCTACGACTCTTTCGAGCCACCTTCTGTATTCGTCCCCCGGCATGCGATCCAGGTTCTTCTTTCGGTCGTACCTCTTGCCTAGATTAAAGGGTGGGTCAAGGAAAACAACTCGCGCGCAATCGGGGGGGAGGTTTTTGAGAAATTCGATGGCGCCGCCGCGGACAATCTTTCCGTTAACGGACTTAGCCTTTGTTGTGTACATTGGCTCGTTAGCCATTCGTGTCATAGGCTACCGTTGGTTTCCCTTATCGTTGGAACTAGCAGCACTGTGCCAGCGTACACCGCGGGTGTCCCTCTTAGGTAGGGCGAAGATTATCACGAATGACGAAGATGTCCCTTACGTTCTTTGTTGAACTGAATACGCTCTTTCTAACGTCCACCTGAGCGCCAAACAAAACGCCATTTGAAGAAGCTCGCGCAACAGCCCGACAGCGAAATCAACTTTTCGGATATTCCGGAACTGATGGAAAAGTTCTGGTGGAACGGCCGAGGCGAATTCAGGAGGTAGGCGTGGTGCGGTAGTGGAGGTGGGCGACGCCGTCGGGGAAGGCTTTGGTGGAGAGGAGCTTGAGGCGGACGGAGCGATGGCGAGGCTGGATCAGGGGGATGCCTTCGCCGATGAGGATGGGGATGACGTGGATGCGGAACTCGTCGATTTCGCCCTGGTCCAAGAAGGAGGCGATGATTTCGCCGCCGCCCATCATCCAGATGTGTTTGCCGGGCTGGGTGCGCAGACGCTGGGCGAAAGTTTTGACTGGCTCGTTGACGAACTCGAAGGTTGGCAGTGGCGCCTCGCGCGGGTGGCGGGAAAAGACGTAGTTCTTGATTTGCGGGCCGAAGCCGGCGGATTTCATTCCCTTTTCCATGCCCATTTCGAGGCCCTTGGCGTAGGTCTTGTAGCCCCAGAGGATGGTGTCGATGGATTTGAAGAAGACGGGCATTCCGTAATGGCCTTTGGGGCGGGGACGGTCGAGCCAGGCGACGTCACCATCGGGGCGGGCGATGTAGCCGTCGGCGCTGGTGGCGATGTGGACGATGATTTTTCTGGGAGTTTTCATGGGCTTCGCCTCGATGAGTTTTGGGGAATTATAACGCCGCAAGGGAGTGGGCGTCATTTGTTTGCATTTCTAGACGAACAGGAAAAAGCGAAGGCAAAAACCACACCCTTCGGAAAAGAGACGAGTGCCGCGCCTACGGCGCTGGGTACACAACCCAAACGGGATGAAATTCGAAGAACGGGCGGGGCAAGCCCCGCCCCTACGGCAGACAAAGGCAGAAAAGCACGGGTCTGAAGACCCGCCACTACGACAAACTTCGGCTAGTTGGAGTCGGCGGAATCTGCGGATTCGGATTCGAGGCCGGCGCGGGCGATTAGATTGCGGAGGGCGTCTTCGCCGCCGGCGCAGCGCTGGGTTCCGGCGATATTGCCGTCGCGGTCGATCACTACATAGATGGGATAGACGTTGGCCTGGTACATGGCGGCGAGATTGGTGTCTTCCATCATGACGAGCTTGCAGTTGCGGGGATGCTGCTCGAGATATTTTTTTACGGTCTTTTTGGATTCGCCGACGTTTATGGCGAGGAGGATGAGGCCTTTGCCGGCGAGCTCGCGGCCGATTTTGTCGACGAAGGCGGCTTCGTCGGCGCAGAAGCCGCACCAGGTGGTCCAGAATTCGAGGAGGACGACTTTGCCTTTGATGGAGTCGTTGGTGAATTTTTCGCCGGTGGTGGTGATGGCGTTGAAGCGAGGGGCGGGCTCTTTGTCCTTGGGGGCGGCGAGGGCGCAGAGAGCCGCGAGAAGCAACGTGCAGGCAAGGGTTATTCGCGCTGGAAGGGTTGGCGCCATGATTTGGGGAATATATCACAGACACGCCGAGCACGTGCTAATTGCTTGATTGGTAGTAATCGGGTGCCCGGATGATCAATCTTGCAGCTTGTGCCACCACTCGCGGAGGGAGCGGCAGCGGCCATTTTCGTCGAGGGAGATGAGGAAGATGCCGTCGAGTTTGGTTGGAAGGCCGGGTGGAACAATGACGAAGGAAGCCCACCAGCGGGCGATTCCCTGCTCCGGGGTTACAGAGAGAATGTCGTATCCAAATTGAATGTCCTGTTCGGTCTGGGTTATGTGTGTCCAGTAGTCGAGAATGGCTTGCTTGCTGCGGATGGGTTCGAGGAACGGGGTGACTTGATAGGTGCCGTCTTCCGTGAACAGGTCTGCGGCGGCTTGCGGGTCGCAGCTTTCCCACGCGCGACCGTAAGCATCCAGCCAGGATGCGAACGCCTTTGGCGTAATGCTCATGTCAGGGCCAGAGGGTACACCAAGAAGGTCGGATAGTCGCGTGCCCCTCGGCGCTCGCGATAGAAGAGCGGGTGCGCGAGTAGCATTCGGGGCAGCGGTGTGTTAAAGAAGGCGCGCACGGAGTGGAGGGATTATGCGCCTGAGAGTGAAATTCGGGCTTTGGCTGGTTCTGGCGGTGACGGCGGTTCCGGCGTTTGGGCAGGGGCAGCCGGCAGCGGTGGACAAAACGATCACGGTGTTTGGACAAACGCTCCATTATTTCGATGTGGGGTCGGGGCCGGTGGTGGTGCTGCTGCACGGATTGGGGAGCCGCAAGGATGATTGGCTGCCGGTGCTGGAGCCGATGGCGCAGAAATACCGGTTGCTGGTGCCGGACCAGATTGGATTCGGGCGATCGGACAAGCCGCTGCTCGATTACAGCGTGCAGACGTGGGTGGATTTTTTGAATGAGTTTTTGCGGCAATTGAAGGTGGAAAAAGCGAGCCTGGTGGGTGAATCGCTGGGCGGATGGATCGCGGCGCTATACGTGGCGGAGTTAGATGGCGGCGCGCATTTAATACCGGTGGAGAGGCTGGTGCTTGTGGATGCGGCAGGGCTGAAGCAGGACCAGCCGATTCCGGATTTGAATCCGAGCTCATTGGCGGCGATGCGCGGAGTGATGGAAGCGGTTTTCTACGATACGAGCTGGGTGAATGAGGACGCGCTGCGGAAGATTTTCACGGATAAGCTGGCGGTGCATGATGGCTACACCGTTCGGAGTTTCCTGGGAAATCCCACGCGCGAGAAGGAACGGCTGGACGACAGGTTGGGGAGCATCAAGGCGCCGACGCTGGTGGTGTGGGGGAAGCAGGATAAATTGTTGCCGATCGCGTCTGGTGAAAGGTATGCCGCCGGAATTGCCGGTGCGAAGATGGTCAGCTTTGAAAAGTGCGGGCATGTGCCGCCGGTGGAAAAGACAGAAGAGTTCCTGACGGCGGTAATGCCTTTTCTTGGCGGCGGGGCGGCGGCGGTGCACTGAGGCCGGAGAGGCGCGCTTCGGCGCCGCGAATAAATGAACAGACCGCGTCAGCCCGCTCAGTCGCTTTTTTCACAGCAGCTGCCGTTGGCTACTTGGAAAACGCCCGATCGACGGACAATGCGCCGGAACCTTTAATCATTATCGCAAGGGCAATAGCGATGGCCAGAAGGTGATATTCGTAGCCTTCACCTTTCTGGGCGCCGTACCAGTTGGCAAACAGACCGAAATGGCGGTGGACCATCGCGATGGCCACCACCATATTGCAGGCGATGCCGAAGGCGGCGACCCGGCCGAGGAGTCCGAGGAGTAATCCGATGCCGCCGAGGAATTCCGCGCAGATGGCCAGAAATGCAAGCGGGGCGGGAATGTGCGCCTGTTGAGTGAAGAAGCCCATAGTACCTGCGAAGCCGTAGCCTCCGAACCAGCCGAGAGCCTTCTGAGCGCCATGGGCAAAGAAAACGACCCCGAGAAACAAGCGAAGAATGGTGACGGCAAAATCGTCGTTAGTGTTCATCAGCTTGCGGAACATGAGCTTGCCTCCTAGTCTTTGGAAGAAATGGGGCCCGCGAATGGGAGATGTTACACCGATTTGGCTTTATAGAGGAGGCGAAAACGGCGGACGGCGGATTCCGGGGGATCCTCGAGATCGAGCAAATCTTCGAACGAGAGTTCTTCGAGTTTTTCGGCGGTGAAAGCGGAGAGTTCCGAGCGCGTGAGCGGCCAGGGCATCTGGCCCTCCGGATCGGATGGTTCGCGACCGCGGGAGATGACGAGCAGGAGACCGCCCGGGCTGAGGAACCCGGCGATATTTTTGATGGCCCGGGGGCCTGAGGCGGTAGCGCCGGAGGTTTTCAGTTGGTTACGAGGGTTTTGGGATGTGGGGCGGGCTGGTCAAAACGTCGTATTATGTTGGCAGGAGTTTCCATCCGGAGGCAGCCATCGCATACCTAGAGAAACGCCGTTCGCCGAGGTAAGCCGATGTGCGCATCGCTTCGCGGGTGAGCGAATTGAGCCTGCACGGTTGCTACCTGGACATGATGAATCCTTTCCCCAAGGGAACGCTGGTGCTGGTGAAAATTGCCGCTGGAGATGCGTTCTTCGAGGCCAAGGCGAATGTGATTTACGCCCAGCCGAATATGGGCGCCGGCCTGGGGTTCCTGGAGGTCACGGCGGATTCGCAAGCGGTGCTGGAGCGTTGGTTGGATGGAGCGGAGCAGGAAAAACAGAGACAGTCCGGGTAAACCAGTTTGCTCCATGCGCGGCGAACGCGGCGGATGAGCGTCAACCTAAATCACCGTTAGAAGTCTTCCTTGGACTACATCTTGGGAAGGGATTCCATGAAGGCCAATTCCAATAGAAGAGAATTTCTGCGTGCCACGGTGCTGGCGGGCGCGGGACTCGCGCTATCGAATGCGCTGTCCCGGGCGTCGAATAAGTCCGTGCTCGTGTTTACAAAATCGTCGGGATTCGAGCATGACGTAGTGAAAAGAGTTGGCGGAAAGCCGAGCCTAGTCGATGACACGGTCAACGAAATGGGGAATCAGCATGGATTCAGCACCGGGGTGACGAAGGATGGTCGTATTTTCGATTCGAAAGAGTTTCACTCCTACGCCGCCGTTGTGTTCTTCACGACGGGCGATCTCGCCACTTTGGGCACGGACGGCAAGCCTCCGATGTCCGCCAAGGGCAAACAGATGCTGCTCGACGCGGTGCGCGGTGGAATGGGATTTGTTGGCGTGCATGCGGCAAGCGACACATTTCACACGCAGCCGGATCCGCCCGATCTTTCGAATCGCTATATCGCGCATGGAGATCAGGAAGACGCTTACCTGCGGATGCTTGGCGGTGAGTTCATCACTCACGGGCGAGAGCCGCGGCTGCAGGATGCGAACCTGATTGTGAACGACGCGAAATTTCCAGGGCTGGAACGCGTGACGTCACCGGTAAGTTTTAACGAAGAGTGGTACTCGATGAAAGATTTCATGCCCGATCTGCACGTGATCCTGACGCTGGACACGCAGGGAATGAAGGGCGAGTGCTATCAGCGCGCGCCGTATCCGGTGACGTGGGCGCGGCAGCAGGGGAAGGGCCGTGTTTTCTATACTGCGATGGGCGACCGGCCGGAGAATTGGAAGAATAAATTTTTCGTGAATTTGCTCGCTGGTGGGATTCGCTGGAGCATCGGAGACGCCAGCGCTCAAATGGATGCGAACCTGAAACAAGCCGCGCCGGGTTATGCAGAAACCCCTCCAAAGTTTCCCGCAGCAAAGTAAGTACTTTCCCGTCCCGCAATCACTCGATACGAAAGACTGAAACCGGAACGATCACATCGGGATCGGCTGGTTTAGCCTTGGCTTGACGTACCAGCAGGGCCGATAGCCGTAGTGGGGGAAGAGGGAGTGGACGCAGGTAACCGTTTGCTCAGGATTCTGGGCGTCCACTTCGTACTCGGTCTTGCCATTCTTCTCCGGGATAGCGAGGACGCGCAGAGCCTTGAGGGATTCGAACGGGTCGGTTGGCTTGGGGTGGAGCATGCGAACGCGAAGGTATAAATAGTCGGTGCCGTAGAGTAGCGCTAGAACTAGCGCGACACTGATCAGGAACCGTTTTGCGAGGATGGGTGCAGGGGTCAAGACAAATTTGGTGGAGCCGATGGGATTCGAACCCACGACCTTCCCGATAATCACTGCGAAAGGTGTTTTAAAGCCCCAACGATTGATTGATTTTTGATGGGCTGCAAACCGTATCGGAAGTTGCCAGTGACTTTTAGCAGCTCTCGGAACCAGGATGCCGTTTTGTCAATCTTTAGAGGGTACAACGATTTCCCGTCCGAGCCCGATACGCGATACGTAAACTTTCCGGCAATCTGTGAAGCTACCCTCTCGACCACGAATGTCTCGCAGAGGAAATATTCCCGAGGTCTACCTTCGCCTGTCACCAACCACACAGTATCGCCTTTGCGTAAGCCACCGCGCTTGTCCGTTACGATGCCAAAAGTTGGGGACGGGCGAAACGGGTCCATGACGTCAGGATTATGGTATTGGACGAAATGGGTCATTTTGATTTCTTGGTGGAGCCGATGGGATTCGAACCCACGACCTCCTCGATGCCATCGAGGCGCGCTCCCAACTGCGCCACGGCCCCACCGGGGTGAACTACCTTCTTGATTTTACCTCAGGGGATTCGCGGCGTCCATCTCCTGTCACCAATCATTGTGGACGGGCACGTCTCGCTCTGGTCATCGCGACAAACCACAAAATATGTTCGGCTTAAGGGAGCATGCGCAGAGAAGACGCGCGGAGAAGAGAGAGAAATGCATTGTGTGCGCGGGTGAGAGAGCGGCCGCGGAGAATGACGGCGCCGATGGTGCGGACGGCATGGTCGTCGGCGATGCGAATGTAACGGCATTGAGATTTTTTCTCGATGGCCATTTCGGGAACGATGGAAACGCCCATGCCCGCGCCAACCATGCTGAGCAGGCTGCTGAATTGGCCGCTTTCAAAGACGATTTGCGGATGGAGACGCGCGCGGTCGCAGGCGGCAACGGCGGTGTCGCGGAAACAGTGGCCGTCGCGCAGGAGCAGGAAAGGTTCGGCGCGAAGATCTTTGAGCGAAAGAGACGCGCGCGAGTTGAGTTTATGTTTTTTGGGGAGTGCGGCGAAGAGCCGCTCGGTCAGGAGAGGAACGGTTTCGAATTCGTGGCCGCGGATGGGGAGCGCCAGGATGGCGACGTCGATGGTGCCAGCTCGAAGACGGTCGAGAAGGACAGGGGTAATTTCCTCGACGACGGTGAGCCGAACCTGGGGGAATTTGCGCGAGAAGGCAGTCAAGCGCGGCGGAAGGAAGTAAGGGGCTACCGTGGGAATCACGCCGACGGTGACGGGGCCGCCGACGAACTCTTTGCCTTCGACGACGTCCCCTCTGGCAGCTTCCAGTTCGCGCAGGACGGCGCGCGCGCGCGGAAGAAACGTTTTGCCCAGCTCGGTAAGCCGGACGGAGCGGCCGAGGCGGTCGAAGAGGCGGGCGCCGAGTTCGTCTTCCAACTTGAGGATCTGCTGGGAGAGCGAAGGCTGGGAAACGTGCGATTGTTCCGCGGCACGGCTGAACGAACCGGTTTCGGCTATGGCGCAGAAGTATCGAAGCTGGTGAAGTTCCATAGGCTATGCCTATCTATCGTATCCGAACTATATATTGGAAGTATAGGTCGCAGCCTTCTAGGCTTGGAGGTGCGATGGCAGGGATCTCGCTTTGCAGGACCGCTGCCATCGAACTGAGGAGGATTCATGACGGAAGAAAAAAAGAAAATCATGACGACGGACGCGGGCCGTCCCGTGGGCGACAACCAGAATTCGCTGACGGTGGGGCCGCGCGGGCCGGTGGTCTTCGAAGACTTTCTGCTCTTCGAAAAGATGGCGCATTTTAACCGGGAGAGAATTCCGGAGCGCGTGGTGCACGCCAAAGGCTCGGGCGCGTTCGGTCATTTCGTTTGCACCAGCGCCGAGATCACCAAGTACACCACGGCGAAGTTGTTCAGCACAGTTGGCAAGAAAACGCCGACGTTCCAGCGCTTCTCGACCGTGGGCGGTGAAAAAGGTTCGGCGGACACGGCGCGCGACCCACGCGGGTTTGCGCTGAAGTTTTACACCGAAGAAGGCAACTGGGACATGACGGGAAACAACACGCCCGTCTTCTTCATCCGCGATCCCCTGAAGTTCGGCGATTTCATCCACACGCAAAAGCGCGATCCGGAGACCAACCTGAAATCGCCGACGATGATGTGGGATTTTTGGTCGCTCTCGCCGGAATCGCTGCACCAGGTGACGATTCTCTTCTCCGACCGCGGGACTCCTGACGGCTACCGGCACATGAACGGCTATAGCAGCCACACTTTCAGCCTGATCAACGCGAAGAACGAACTCTTCTTCGTGAAATGGCATTTCAAGACCAAGCAAGGAATCAAAAATTTCTTCCGCGAACAGGCGGGTGCGCTGGAAGGAACTGATCCGGACTATTCGCAGCGCGATCTTTTTCACGCGATCAAGCAGGGCAACTTTCCGAAATGGCGCGTGTGCGTGCAGATCATGCCGGAGAAGGACGCGGAAACGTATCACATCAACCCGTTCGACTTGACGAAGGTCTGGCCTCACAAGGACTACCCGCTGCACGACGTGGGTGAACTGGAATTGAACCGCAACCCGGAAAATTATTTCGCGGAAGTGGAGCAGGCGGCGTTTGAACCGCGCAACGTCGTGCCGGGCATGGGTTTTTCGCCGGACAAGATGTTGCAGGCGCGCCTGATCTCTTATCCCGACGCTCACCGCTACCGGCTGGGCGCCAACTACGATTCCTTGCCGGTGAACAAACCGCAGTGCCCGTACCACACCTATAATAAGGATGGCGCGATGCGCTTCGACGGAAATGGCGGTTCGGCCGTGAACTATGAGCCGAACAGCTTCGGCGGCCCGACGCAGGAACGTTCGTATGTCGAACGGCCGCGCCCCGTCAGCGGAACCGTCGCGCGGCACGATCACCGCGCGGACAGCGATTACTACACGCAGCCGGGAAATCTGTTCCGCTTGATGCCCGCGGATGCGAAGCAGCGGCTGATCGACAACATCGTGTCGAGCCTAGGCAACGGCGTGCCGCAGCGCATTCAAGAGCTGCAAATCCAGCACTTCTACAAAGCTGATCCGGCGTATGGGACCGGCGTGGCCAAGGGGCTGGGGCTAAACATTGAATCGATCATCGCAAAGGCCAAGCAGGCCGTCGCGGCGGATTGAGAGGTTTTTCCGCTCCCAGTTCTTAGTGCTCACTTTTACGTTGTTTCCTGTTGCTTGAAAGACAAAGCGGAGCGAGTTCGATCGAAACACTCGCTCCGCTTTGCTTTTTCAAAGGGCATCAAGGTGCGTCTGCGGAATGTGAACAAATTCTGTAGAATGGCATGCCTATGGCGAAACTTACTTTTCTGGGCGCGGCGGGAAGCGTTACGGGTTCGAAGTACCTGGTCGAGGCGGTGGGCAAGCGGTTGCTGGTGGACTGCGGAATTTTTCAAGGCTCTCAAGAGCTGCAGGCCCGCAACTACAAGCCGTTGCCGGTCGACCCGAAGATGATTGACTATCTCGTGCTCACGCACGCGCACCTGGATCACACCGGATGGCTGCCGGTGCTGGCAAAATCGGGCTATCGCGGACCGATCTTCGCGAATCCGGCGACAATCGAACTCACGACGATCTTGCTGAAAGACTCGGCTCATCTGCAGCAAGAGGACACCTTGCACGCGCGGATTCATAAGGACAGCCGTCACGCCAATCCTGAGCCGCTTTACACCCCGGAAGATGTTGATCCCACATTGAAGCTGATCAAGAGCATGCCGCGCAGCGGCAGCTTCAATATCAGTCCGGAGTTTCGCGTGACGTCTTATGACGCGGGACACATCCTTGGATCTTCGAGCCTGGAACTGGCAATCACCGAGGGCGACAAGAAAAACATTGTAGTGTTCTCCGGTGATATCGGACGGTATAACCAGGCGATTTTAAAGGATCCGACCACACCGCCCTCGAACGCGGATGTGCTGATTTGCGAATCGACTTACGGCGATCGCGAGCATCCTGAAGGCGACCCCGCGGAAATGCTGGCGCAAATCGTGAATCGCGTGGCGAAACGCGGCGGGTCGATTGTGATCCCGTCATTCGCGATCGGGCGGACGCAGACATTCATGTACTACCTGCGGCAGTTGGAGGACCAGCAGAGAATTCCGCGCTTGCCCGTCTACGTTGACAGC
>WNFG01000135.1_pt1 | contig 59597 bp, 50 predicted proteins | sample 5400431 | NCBI WGS metagenome assembly WNFG01 (sample SAMN13153346, study PRJNA577476) | soil metagenome | isolation source: 120 cm saprolite under Douglas fir tree site 2 hole 3 replicate 2 | place: USA:California | collected 2015-04-18
GAGTGAGAGCGGAAGGAATCGAACCTTCAACCTATGGATTAAGAGTCCATTGCTCTGCCAATTGAGCTACGCTCCCCAAGCTCCGACAACGCGGGCCGCGCTGTGTATCCGTTCTGCGCGCGTGCTGTCAAGAAGATGGTTGGGGTGAGGGTCTGACACCCGGGGCCGGGCCGTGCGCCGCCCCCTGTGTCCTGATGGCTGACGTAGGATGGCGGTTCGGGAGGGCCGCCATTTGCACGAGCGAAAGGGTTGGGGCGAGATGATCGGTGAATCCCTGCGCGAGATTGGGGCTCTGTACCTGCTATTTGGGTTCCTCGACGCGCAAGTGTTGAGACTCTCCGGACACGCGACTTCGGTCACTGCATGGTGGTACGCGGGCGTCACAGCCACAAGCGTGCTAATATTGTTCGTCGGGATGGTCGTGGAGCGTGTCCGGAGGTGAAATCATGGATCCCTACCTGATCCTTGGCCTCGCCATCGCTGCGATCGGCGCAATCATCGGCATCCCGATAGCTCTGCTCGAGCGAGCCAGAACGCACGGCGACCCGCGCCAGCAAGAGCTGCCCCTGCGCGAGAAGCGGCAGCGGCGTCACGCGACGGCATAGCGCTGAACTGGCAACGTTGCCTGCTACTTCTGCAAGGCCGCAAAGACGGACTTGCCGGCGACGGAGGGCGCACCGCTTGTCACATCGCCATAGACTGCTAGTGAGACGATATTCCAGCCCTGCATGAGCCAGTCCTGCAGCTTGAGCGCGCCAGGAGGCGGATTTTTCGCCGCAATGACCTTGGCTATCCCGAGTTCCGAGACGATCAGCAAAGCACTCATGTCAGTCTCTCCCATGTCCTGTGCATGTCCTGTTGAGCAAAGAAGCGCGGGGGAAGCCCCGGAGACGATCCAGAGATTCCCCCGCGTTCCCGTACGGTTGGTTGGGGTGGCTGACGGGACTCGAACCCGCAACACCTGGAGTCACAGTCCAGTGATCTACCATTGATCTACAGCCACCATGATTCGTGGACGCTTCCTGCCGGCGCGGGCGCGCAACCTACAGCACGGCTCATCGCCGCGCCAGTCCATTTGAGCAAGCCCGGTTGACCCGTCCGCCGCTAGCTGGCAAACCTCGGACGACGCGCCCATAGCTCAGTTGGATAGAGCGCCAGCCTTCTAAGCTGGATGCCGCAGGTTCGAATCCTGCTGGGCGCGCCAACCATCGCTCCAGCGTTTCGGCGGTGAAGTCGGGGCGAGAGGATTCGAACCTCCGACCTCCTGCGCCCAAGGCAGGCGCGCTACCAGGCTGCGCTACGCCCCGCTGAAAGCGGAGGGGAATTACCCCGTTTGTCTCTGCGGCGCAAGTTACAGTCCGCCCTCGCGCCGCAGCTTTTCCAGGACTGGCCGCAGCCGCTCGAGCGCCCGCCCGCGGTGGCTGAGGCGGTTCTTCTCCGCGGAGGACAGCTCGGCGAGCGTTCTCCCCGGCGTCTCGGCGGGGACGAAGAGCGGGTCGTATCCGAAGCCGTTGCTGCCGCGGGCCGCCCACGCGATGCCGCCGTCGACGCGGCCGTCGGCGCGAAAGAGCCGCTTCCCGTCGGGAGAGCTGAGCGCCACCGCGCAGAAGAAGTGCGCCCCCCGCCTGGAGTCGGGCACCGAGGCCAGGTTGCGCAACAGCTTCGCGCGGCGCTCCTCCTCGGTGGGCGCGTAGCGGGCGCTGAACACGCCGGGCGCGCCGCCGAGCGCGTCGACGCACAGGCCGCTGTCGTCGCCCAGCGTCCAGAGGTTGCTCCAGGTCGCGCACGCGCTCGCCTTCTGCGCGGCGTTCTCCTCGAAGGTGGCGCCCGTCTCGTCGGGCGCGGGCAATTGCAAATCCGCCAGCGACACCAGTTCGAATCCTAGCCCTGCGAGGATCTCGCGCACTTCCACCAGCTTCCCCGCATTGGTGCTGGCGATGAGCAACCTCACCTGGCCGCCGCCTCCGCCAGTGCTGCCAACTGCTTCTGGTGCAGGTCGCGCATCCCCTTCTGCGCCAGCACGACCATCGCGGTGAGCTGGGCCGGCGTGAAGGGCCGCTTCTCGGCCGTCCCTTGCACCTCGAGCAGCTCGCCGGCCGCGTTGCCCACCACGTTCATGTCCACCTCGGCGGCGAAGTCTTCCTCGTAGTCGAGGTCGAGCAGCGCCTCGCCGCCGATGATGCCCACGCTGACCGCCGCCACCGGCGCGCGCAGCGCCTTGTCCCGCTGCATGCGCTTCAGGCAGATGCCCAGCGCGACGTATGCGCCGGTGATGGCCGCGGTGCGCGTTCCGCCGTCGGCCTGCAGCACGTCGCAGTCGATGAGCACCTGCCGCTCGCCCAGCGCCGGGAGGTCCGTGGCGGCCCGTAGCGCGCGGCCGATGAGCCGCTGGATTTCCTGCGTGCGTCCCGTCTGCTTTCCCTTGGCCGCCTCGCGGTCGGTGCGCGTGTGCGTCGCTCGCGGCAGCATGCCGTACTCGGCGGTCACCCAACCGCGCCCCGAGCCTTTGACGTGGCTGGGGACCTTCTCCTCCGCCGTTGCGTTGCAGAGGACGCGGGTGCGGCCGAAGCTGCACAGCACGCTGCCCTCGGCGTGCTCGGTGAAGTTCGGGACCAGCATCACGTTGCGGAGTTGGTCCGCTGCGCGATCTTTTCGAGCCATGGGGGGCGACTAGCTACCGCGTCGCGGCCGGCGAGGCAACCTGCACTTGCACCTGGTCCACCGGCACCGGGGGCGGCAGCGGAGGGTCCGGCTGCTTGACCTGCGCGAAGAGCCGGCGCGCCAGCACCTTGTCGGCGAAGTCGCGCACGCCGTCGGCCAGCGCCCGGGCGATGCGCGTCTGGTAGTTCTTGCGCGCCAGCAGGCGCGCTTCCTGCGGGTGGGAGATGAAGCCGATCTCCACCAGCGCCGAGGGCATCTTGGTGCCCGAGAGCACGAGGAACGGCGCCTGCCGCACGCCCCTCGACGCGGCCTTCGCCCCACGGACCATGTAGTGGTGGATGATCTGGGCCAGCGCCGCGCTGTCGTTGCGCGCCTGCCCCAGGGCCAGGTCGGCGAGGATGCCGCTGAGCGGGTCGGCGTGCCTGGGGATGGGCACCGCCTCGGGCCCGCCGTTCTCCATCTCCGCGAGCAGCTTGGCCTCGGCGTCGGTGGGGTCGGGCGAGAGGAAGTACGTTTCGACGCCCTTGGTGACCTGGCGGTCTTCAGGCTTCTCCATCGAGTTGCAGTGGATGGAGAGGAAGAGATCCGCGCCCGCCTCGTTGGCGATGCGCGCCCGCTCGGCGATGGAGATGTCCTCGTCGTGCTCGCGCGTCAACACCACCCTCGCGCCTTCCGCCTCGAGGATCTTCTTGGTCCTCCGGGCGACGGCGAGGACGACGCTCTTCTCCCGCTGCCCGTCCGGCCCGCGCGCCCCGTCGTGCGGAAACTTGCCGCCGTGGCCCGGATCGATGACCACGACGAGCGCGCCTTGCCCGGCCCCCGCGAAAGCGGGCCAGGCGAGGAGCAGGCCGATGATCAGGAGGGAGCGCACGGCAGGTCGCAATTCTACCAGAGGAGCCCTGCCGGATCACGATCTCACACGCCCTACAACGACTCACCGCGGAACGAATCCCGCATCTTCTTGGCCGTTTCGGGGCTGAAGACACTAATGAGCCAGTAGATGAGGGCCGCCACCAGGACGATTTTCACGGCCAGCAAGGCAACCGAGAGCAGCAGCCCCACCAACCCCCCGGCGACGCCGAGGGCGAGCCTGAACGCGACGTACGTGACGATACCGATGATGGCCAGACCAGCGATCGTGCGCATGCCTCCTCAACGATTGGCGGGGCGCGAAATTTCACCCGTAATGTCGATTCCGGGCTGTTCCCCGCGCCCGGGACGGACCACCTCTCCGATGATGGCCGCGGGCGCGCCCGCGCTGGCCAAAGCTCTCATGATGCGGGCCGCCGCCTTCGCCTCGACGGCAGCGAGCATGCCGCCGTTGGTCTGCGCGTCGGCGAGGATGAGCTGGTCGGCCGTGTCCATCGCGGCGGGGAAGGTCGCTCGCTCGGAGACGAAAGCGAGGTTCGCCTTCGTTCCGCCAGGCACGACGTCCTGCAGCGCCAACTCGCGCACGCCGGCCAGCACGCGCACCGCCCCCGCCTCGAGACGCGCCCGCGTCCCCGAGGCGCGCATGGCGGAATCGAGGTGCCCCAGAAGCCCGAAGCCGGTGATGTCGGTCAGCGCGTGCACGCTCTTCCAGTGCCGCGCGTACACCTCGCCGGCGGCCCGGTTGAGCTGCTTCATCTGCGCCGTCGCTTCGCGGATCAGCTCGGCCGACGCGACGCCTTTCTTGATGGCGGAGGTGGCGATGCCCGTGCCCAACGCCTTTCCCAGGATGAGCACGTCGCCCGGCCTGGCCTTGGCGTTGGTGAGGACGCGGCGGGGATCGACCATCCCGGTCACGGCCAGGCCATATTTCGGCTCGAGATCGTCGACGCTGTGGCCGCCCACGATGGGACAGGCCGCCTCGCGCGCCATCTCCGCCCCGCCGGCGAGGATCTCCCCGAGGATCTCGAACGGCTGCGACCGCGGCCAGCCGACGATGTTGAGCGCGTAGAGCGGCTTTCCCCCCATCGCGTACACGTCCGAAATCGAGTTGGCCGCGGCGATAGCCCCGTAGTCGCGCGGGTCGTCGACCACCGGCGCGAAAAAATCGAGGGTCGCCACCAGCGCCCGGCGCGCGTCCAGCTTCCACACGGCCGCGTCGTCGCGGGTCTCGGTCCCGACGAGAAGCGCGTGCGGACGGCGGGTTACAGGTAGGCCGCGCAGGACCTGCGCGAGCTCCGCGGGGCGGAGCTTGCAGGCTCAACCCGCCCCGTGGCTGAGCAGGGTCAGCCTGGGGGGCTTCGGATATCCATCCGATTCCTCGCGCTCGCTCATCGCACCCTCCCCGCCGCCTGCACGCGGGCCAGCTTGAGGTACATGCCGGCGGTGCGGTGGCCGGGGTCCATTCGCAATACCTCTTCCCACTGGGCGACGGCCTCGTCCAGCTTCCCGTCGGCGTAGAGGGCCGTGCCCAAAGCGACCCGGGCCGGAACATAAGCCGGCGCGTGCTGGACGGCGATGCGGAATTCCGCCAGCGAGCCGTCCACATCGCCCGCATCGCGCAGCGCGCCGGCCAGCTTGAGGCGCAGATCGACGAAGGTGGGGCAGAGCGAGAGCGCCCGCCGGTACTCGGACGCGGCGTCGTTGGGCCGGCGGACCGAGAGATAGCCATCGGCCACCGCGGCGTGAAGGTTGGCGATCTTCCCGCGCGTGTAGCTGTCGAGCGGCTCGTCGCCGTTGGGATCGCGCGGGGCCTTGCTGTGGGCGCGCGCCACCGCGTCGCCGTAGACTTGCTGGGCGCGCTCGTACTGGCCCAGGTCGTTGCAGACGATGGCCAGGTTGAGCGCCGCCTCGATGTAACCGGGGTTGATGTCGAGGGCCTTCTGGAAGGCGCGCTGCGCCGACTCGAACTCGCCGAGCTGATGGTAGATGACGCCCAGCATGTGGTGCACGTCGGCGAACGACCCCCCGCGCGCCACCACCTGCTCCAGATGACCGGCGGCCAGCGCATAGTCCCCGCGCTGGAAATGGTCCTTGCCGAGGGCGACCAGCTCCCTCACCTGGTCGTCCATGGGTCACCCCCTCAGGAGCGGGAGCGTATCATGATCGCGGCGGCTCTCCCGGAGCAGTGGGTTGCGGTGGCTGGTCCGCCGGCGGCGGAGTGGGCTGCGGCGTGGTGGGCAGCGGCCGGTCGGGAGTCAGCTCGTCGATCTTCGGCGTGGCCGCGGGTGGGGCAGGGGGAGGCGCCGCAGGGATTTGCTTGAGCCGCGCCTCGGCGTCGCGCCTCCGCGGATCGTTGGGCGCTTCCTGGAGGAAACGCTGCAGCGCGGTCTTCTCGGCGGCCAGGTCCTTGGCGTTGTGCCAGGCCTGCGCGGCGCTCCAGAGCGAGTCGGCCTTGACCCGTCCGCCCTGCAGATCGCCGTAGGTGTCGGCGAGGCCGATGAGCCGCCCCGCCGCGCCTCGCCACGCCTCACGCTTCCAGTAGAAGTTGGCGACGTAGCGCTCGTGGGCGGCGAGGCGCTCGCGGCAGTCGTGGATCAAGTCCCTCGCCTTGGTGATGTACTCGCTCTTCGGATACGAGATGACGAAGCGGTTGAGCGCGTCGAGCGCCGCCTTGATGGGCGACTCGTCCTTTTCCGACGAGGGCGGGAGCAGGAAGAAGTCCGAGGGGCGGTCCTGGTAATGCGCCAGCCCGACGCGGAACGCGGCGTAGTCGGCCTTGGGATGCGAGGGATGGCTCTTGACGAAGTCCTGGTATGCTGCGGCCGCCGAGGCGTAGTCGTCGCGCTCGTACGTCATGTCGGCCAGCGACAGCTCGGCCAGCGCCGCGTATTGCGAGTAAGGGAAGTTGTTGCGCACCCACTCGAAGTAGCGCGTCGCCTCGAGGAAGTTCTGGCTCTTCTTCTCTTCGAGGCCCTTCTCGTACGCGCGGGTGGCGTTGTTGGCCTCGGCCCCCGTCACCGGCTTGGTGATGTCGACGGCATCCTTCCCACCAGCACACGCGGACAGAATCACGAGAAGCAGCGCCGCGCCCGAGGCCTGAGGCCTGAGGTCTGAGGTCTTCTTTTCACTCGTCGATCTCGTCATCGCCTTCCCATTCCATGCCGAGCGCCCTGGCCGCCGCGCCTGGCTTGTGTCCCTTCGCGATGAGCGCCCGCAGGAGCCGCCGCTTCTCGCGCTCGTCTGCCGGCTCGCGGCCCCGCAGCCGCCGCTGCAAGGCCTTGCGGGCCAGCTCCTGGTCGTCTGCCTCGCCGGACGCCTCGGCAACCGCGGCCTGCGCGTCCTGCGGCGCGATGCCCTGCGCGGCCAGCCGCCGCGCCGCCAGCCGGGGAGCATCTCCCCGCCCGATCAGCGTGCGGGCGCGGCCACGGGCCACCTCGCGGTCGTCCATGTATCCCAGCTCGCGCAGTCTCGCCAGCGCAACTTTTCGCTCCGCGGCGGGAAATTTCGCGCGTTCCAGCGCCCGGTCCAGCTCCAGTTCGGTCCGCGATCGTCTCGCCAACAGGTCGAGAGCCTTTTCCAAGGCGGATTTCATGCTTGAACCGGTGCGCAGGAAGCAGGTGCCGCCCTAGAAGCGCTCGATTTGGAAGTCGTCGTCGGTCGAGGCCCCGGCGGCGGGTGCGGGTGCTTTGGGCGGAGCAGACCCGGGCTTGCCGGGGGGCGGCGGGGGTCTGCCCGCATTTGACGCGCCCTGCGCCGCGGGGCGCGAGCCCGAGGGCGGCGTGCCGGGCTTCTTCTGCGGCCCGCCCGGCTGCTGCGTCTCGTCCTTCCCGCCTTCGAAGCCGTCCCACGACGAGTCGCTGGTGGCGCTGATGCCCGACACGCGCAGCGCGAAGTCGTCCGGGTTGGAGGCCTGCCGCAGCGCCTCCTCGTAGGTGATGATCTGCTGCTTGAAGAGCATCATGATCGACTGGTCGAAGCTCTGCATCCCGTACGTGGTGTAGCTCTGCGAGATGGCCTGCCCGATCTCCTTGGTGCGATCCTTGTCCTCGATCATCTCGCGCACGCGGCCGTTGCACACCAGCACCTCGACCGCCGCGACGCGGCCCTTGCCGTCGGCGCGCGGCACCAGGCGCTGCGAGACGACCCCGCGCAGGACGCTGCCGAGCTGCAGGCGCACCTGCTTCTGCTGGTGGGGCGGGAACGCGCTGACGATGCGCGCGATCGTTTCCGTCGCGTCGAGCGTGTGCAGCGTGGAGAGCACGAGGTGGCCCGTCTCCGACGCGGTCAGCGCCGTCTCGATGGTCTCGAGGTCGCGCATTTCGCCGACCAGGATCACGTCGGGGTCCTGGCGCAGCGCCGACTTCAAGGCCTGCGCGAAGCTCAACGTGTCCACACCGACTTCGCGCTGGTTGACGATGCTCCGCTTGTCGCGGACGAGGAACTCGATCGGGTCCTCGATGGTCATGATGTGGCAGGTCTCGTTCGAGTTGATGTGATCGACCATCGCCGCCAGCGTGGTCGACTTGCCCGAACCGGTGGTGCCCGTGACGAGGATCAGGCCGCGCTGCTCGGCGGCGAGCTTCTCCAGCACCTTGGGGAGCAGGAGCTGCTCGATGGTGGAGATCTTGAAGGGGATCACGCGCAGCACGACCCCGATGGTCCCGCGTTGCTGGAAGACGTTGACGCGGAAGCGGCCCAGCCCCGGCACGCCGTAGGCGAGGTCCAGCTCGTTCTGCGCCTTGAACTTCTCCTTCTGGTAGTCGTTCATGATCCCGAACGCCATCCGCGAGATCTCCTCGGGCGGAAGGCGGCGGGCGTCCTTGAGCGGCACCAGCGAGCCGTCGACGCGGAACATGGGCGGCAGGCCCGCCTTGAGGTGGATGTCCGATGCTCCGCCTCGCAGCGCTACCTGAAGGATTTCGTTGAGCTCCATGCGGGCAGAGTATCACGCGCGGACCGACGTTCCCAAGGTGCGCACCGCTCCGGCGCGGTGGGTCAAAAGAAGAGAAAGTACCCGTTGAGCGCCACCGCCAGCCCCACGCTGCCCAGCGTCACGCCGACCCAGAGAAGGTAGCGCTTGCTAGAAAGGATCGTCACCGAGAGCAGGATGAGCGCCAGCGTGATGAGCTTGCTCCCCAGCTCATAACGGAACACCGCCCGCGCCGGCTCGATGGCCGCGCGGTGCGATACGTCCTCCTCCCGCTCGAGGTCCTGCACGCGATAGAAGACCCGCTGCGTTTCGGTGTCGAAGTCGCGGATGCGCTCCTCGTAGCCGGTGAGCTTGAACGCGTCGAGCTGCGCCTCGGGGTCGTCGCGCCGCAGGCCGCGGCGCGAGAGGTCGAGCCGCACGCGGTCGCGCGCCAGCTCCAGCGCCGTGCGCTCTGCCAGCTTGGTCTGGTAGTAGGCCCACAGCTCGGCGCCCTCACGGCGCGCCTCGTTGGCGGCGGCCTTTGCCGAGCCGGCCGCCTCCGCCCGGTCGCCCTTGACGTTGCCGATGAAGCTCAGCGCGGTGGTGAGGATGATGGCCGCGACCGAGACGCGGTTCTTGACCTCCTCCGCCTGCTCCTCCCGCCGGTCGCGCTCCTCCTTCTCCACCTTTTGCTGCGCCAACTCCTCGCGCAGCAGCCGGGTCTCTTCGGAGGGCGGCTGTTCAGCGGGCATGGGCCGCCTCTTGCATGGCGGCGCGGATCGCCGCGGTCGAGACCGGCGCCGATAGCGGCCGGCCGTCGATCACCGCCTTGCGCAGCTTCGCGTAGGCCTCGTCGTACTCCTTTCCCGCCCAGTCGTCGGGAATGTCGCCGCTGCCGCGATCGATCTGCCGGAAGCTGGCGTCGAGCAGCCGCTGCATCCAGTCGAGGCGGAAGAGGATGGGATAGTCCTGCCGCAGATCGTTGCGGATGGGCAGCATCCCCTGCGCCTCGGTCTCGCGCTGCTGCAGGCCGCGCTGGTCGAGGAAGCGGGCCAGCTCGAAAGCGGCGCGCGGATGCGGCGAGTGCACGGGCACCGCCCAGAGGTGCACCTCTTCGAAGGCGAAGCTGCGGCCGGTGCGCACGGGCTCGCGGTGCGCGTCGAGCTCCAGCGACACGCCCACCGGCATCGTCGCCCAGGCCAGGTCGTCCGCGCCCGGCATCCCGGGCGGCGCGTCGCGGCGCGAGCCGCCGTGCAGCCAGAGCGAGTCGGCCTGATCGATCGGGGCCCAGGCCAGCTTTCGCTCGTGGAAGAGGCTGTTGATGGCGAAGGTGTCGAGACCTTCGCCCTGGCAATTCGCCGGCACCAGCCCGTGCTTGCGGAAGAGGGCGCGCCACTGGAGGGTGTCGAGCACCGGCGGCGATTCCATCCTGGCCAGCGTCTGGTCGGTGAGGCCGTGGCGGTAGAGCGCGTTGAGAAAATCGTCGCCCGCGTCCTCGTTGTCGCCGCAGGGGTAGCCGATGCGCGGCGCGGTCATCGCCGGCGGCGGATGGTCGTGCGCGGGCACCGCGGCCTGCTCCGCCCAGGCGGCGGGATGGTGCGCCCAGTGCCAGCCGGCGACGAAGAGATCGAAATCGTCCCAGGCTTCGGGCGTCTTCTCCAAGTCGTAGCCCGCGGGAAGGCCGACGCCGTTTGCTTCCTTGAGGGCGGCCTCGATGGCGGGCCGATCGCCGTGCCAGTGCAGGTACGCCTCCTCGACCGCGGGCCGGAGGAAGACCGCCACGTCGAGCAGCGCGCGCTTGGGCAGGAACCACTGCACGTTGCCCACCTGGCCGCGCTTCACCGCCTCGGGGATGTACTCGGCGATCGCGGCGGCCAGCTCGCCGGGCTCGACGCCCTCCGCGATGGGCCGCACGGCGCCGTGCTTGACCAGCTCGTCGGCGCGCTCGTCGTCGACGTCCGCCAGGGCGATGCCGGTGGGCTGGTCTTTCTCCTTGAGGAGGATCTGGAGCGCCTCCTCGAAGCTCTTGGCGCTGACGAATTCGAAATCGACGTCGTTCTGGCGGCCGTACTCGTCGAACTCGTTCTGGCGCATCCAGGCGATGCGCGGGGCGCTGGCGCGGAGCAGCACCTTGATTTTTCGCTGGCGCGCGAGGTGCGGTCGCTCGGGCCGCAGGTTGATGAGCAGCAGCGAGACGTTGACCGCGATGCCGAGGACGATCAGCGAGTCGACGAGCGGCTTCTTGAGCACGGCGGCAATGTCTAGCAGAAGCCGCAGCGATTCGTCGTCGAAGCCGCGCCGATCGCAGTCACCTCACCAGCCATTCTCGTCATCCGTCCCCGCCCATTCTGGAAGCATGTCTCGCACTGCCTTCGGCACCCTCACTGCTTCTGATTTTGGACGTGCAGGGTCGAAGAAGAGCCTGCGGCCCAGATGCTGGATGACGCGAAGTCGGGCTGACTCGACCAATTCAGGCGATTCGACCATGTCGCGCGGGTCGGAGGTGAGCTGGATGTACACGGCGCCGTCGATCTCCTTGACCTCGGCGGCCGGCGCAGACAGCACTTTCTTCCGGCCCAACAATTTCACGTAGTCCTCGCCCAAGCAGGTCGCCCAATAAACGTCGGGAAGGCCGCGCAGCAGCTTGAACGCGGAAAACCCAAAATCGTAGGGCTCGGATCTAACCCGGTACGCTGTCTGAGAAGCGATTGCGCGGGCGAGCAAGAGGTCCGTCGGGGTGAACATCTGCGCGAATACGACCGGCTTGGTCTTGATCCAGCTCCGGAACAATTTCGCGACTTCTTCGAGCAACTGCGCCTCGATCTCGAACACAACGTCGAGATGACCAAAATCCCTGAACACGGCGGGACCGATCGTACCGTTGACCCGTGGGCGCCGCTTCTTGAATATCACGAATCCCAGCGGACTACGCGGAAGCTCGAAGAAGGCCGACCCATACCGGTGCTTCAGCGGTTCCGAATATCCGATCTTTTCGGGAACCAGGTGGGGAGCAACTTCGTCGAATGCCCGAAGCAGCTTCCGCGCGAGCTTCGGCTCGCCGAATGTCCTGCGTGTGTGCAGATTAAGGTAGACGCGGATCGGCATGAGTTAGGGTTGGGGCCTCAAACATTATCTACACAGTGCTCGACGCGTTGCCGGGGGGCGTTGCGGGGGGCGGAGCCCACCCGCACAAGCGGAGCGGCGCAGCCGCGGAGCGCCCCAAAAAAAGAAAGTGTACAGTCTGCACAGACTGTACAGTCTTCGTCGGACCCCCGAAATGCGAAGGCCCCGCTCCGAGGGGAAAAGGGCCTTTTCTGTCTGAGGCCTGAGGTCCGAGGCCCGAGGTCCGAAGTTAGCGCTTGCTGAACTGGAACCGCTTGCGCGCTCCCGGCTGGCCGTACTTCTTTCGCTCGACCGCGCGCGCGTCGCGCGTGAGGAAGCCCGCCTTCTTGAGGGGCGGCCGGTAATCCGGGTTGAGCTTGAGGAGGCAACGGCTGATGCCGTGCCGGATGGCGCCGGCCTGCCCCGACAGGCCGCCGCCGCAGACATTGATGGAGATATCGACCTTGCCGAGCTGCTCGACCACTTCGAGCGGCTGCTTGAGGACCATCTTGCTAGTCTCGCGCCCGAAGTACTCGTCGAGCGTGCGGTCGTTGACGACGAACTGTCCCGTGCCGGGCTTCATGCGCACGCGCGCGATCGATTCCTTGCGGCGGCCGGTGGCGGTGACGAGGAGCTCCTTGGTGGCCATGCGAAACGATCCTTATCCGTTGGCCGCTTCCATGGCGGCGGGCTTCTGCGCGGCGTGGGGGTGCTTGTCACCGGGGTAGATCTTGAGCTTGCGCATGAGCGCGCGGCCGAGGATGGTGCGCGGCAGCATGCGGCGGACGGCGTCCTCGACGAGGCGGGTGGGCTTGCGCGCCATCGCCTGCTCCGCGCTGAACTCGATCAGGCCGCCTGGGAACATCGTGTGGTGGACGTATTTCTTGTCCTTCCACTTCTTCCCGGTGAGGCGGATCTTGTCGGCGTTGATGACGACGACGAAATCGCCGCAGTCGTCGTGCGGCGTGAAGGTGGGCTTGTGCTTGCCGCGCAGCACGCTGGCGATGGTGGTCGCGACGCGGCCCAGCACCTTGTCCTTCACGTCGATGACCACCCAGTTGCGCTGGACGGTTTTCTTGCTGCCCATCACCGTCTTCATCATTGCTCCAGAACGAAAATCCCTGCCTGCGGGGCGCGCGTATCTACTGGATTCCCCGTCGAGTGTCAACATGATACCTCGGCGTTGGCCATCAAGGCTCCTTGAGCAGGGCATCCATGTCGGCGAAGAAGTTCTTCGCCTTGGCCTCCTGGACTTCCTTCGGGGCGGCTTGCGGCGAGCCCAGGTCGATAGTGTCCACCAGTTCCGCCGGGATGTCCTCGAGGAAACGCGAGGGCGTTCGCGTAATTACCTTGCCCCGGCGGACGCGCTGCCCCGCCCGCGTCAGCACGAGCCGCTCGCGCGCGCGGGTCATGCCGACGTAGCAGAGGCGGCGCTCCTCTTCGAGGTTGAGCGCGCCGTCGACCGACTCGCCCTCGAAGCCCTTGCCGGAGTGGGGGAGCAGCCCCTCCTCGAGGCCGCAGAGGAAGACGAAGCGCCACTCGAGCCCCTTGGCGCCGTGCAACGTCATGAGCGTGACGGCATCGCCGGCGTCGCCGTCGGCCTCTTTGGAATCGAGCGCCAGGCGCGTGAGATACCCGAGCAGTCCCGACCCAAATTCTTCGTCAGCTGGAGAATCACTGAGGCCTGAGGCCTGAAGCCCGAGGCCTGAAAGCCCGAGGCCTGACACACGCTGCTCCTCGCGCTTCTCGTAGTCGATGAGTTGGCGCAGCAGCGATTCCATCGCCTCGATACGGCGCGCTTGTGCGGGCAAGCTTTGCGAAGAGCGTCGCGCCTCGTCGAAGAGGCCGACTTCGTCGACCAGGTCGCGCGCGGCCGCCGAGAAGCCGGGGCGCGACAGGCGCTGGCCGTACTTTTGTACAAGTTGTACGAATTGCGCGATGCGCTCGGCGGCGTGAGAAAGCTCGGGCGCGCCCTGGGAAAAAACCTCCCACACCGTCGCGCCGCGCGCCCGCGCCAGCTCTTGCGCGCGGGCCACCGTCTGGTCCCCGATTCCCCGCGCCGGCACGTTGACGATGCGCAGGAGCGAGACTTCGTCGCGGGGATTCAAGGCGGCGCGCAGATACGCGAGCAGGTCGCGCACTTCCTTCCTATCGAACATCGACGTCCCGCCCACCACTCGATAGCGCACGCCCAGAAGCCGCAGCGCTTCCTCGAAAGGGCGGGCCTGCGCGTTGGTGCGGTAGAGAACGGCGATCTCGCGCGGCGGGATCTTCTCCTCGTAGGAGACACGGATGATCTCGTCGGCGACGTACTTCGCTTCGGCCTCGTCGTCGGGCGCGCACACCACGCGCAAGGGCGGGCCGCGGCCGCGGTCGGTCCAGAGGCGCTTGGGCTTGCGCGCCGGGTTCTTCCCGATGACGGCGTTGGCCGCCTCGAGGATGTTCGCGTTCGATCGGTAATTCTGCTCGAGGAAAATCTCCACGCAGCCGGGGAAGCGCCGATCGAATTGCAAGATGTTGCGCACCTGCGCGCCGCGCCATGCGTAGATGCTCTGGTCGTCGTCCCCCACCACGCAGAGATTGCGGCGCATCCCCGCCAGAAGCTCGAGGAGCTGGAGCTGCGTCTCGTTGGTGTCCTGGTACTCGTCGACCAGCAGGTATCGATGACGATTTTGATAGGACTCCAGAAGCCGCGCGTCCTCGCGGAGCAGCTTCAACGGCGCGAGCAAGAGGTCGTCGAAGTCGACTGCGCCCATTGCGCGCAGCCCCAGCTGGTAGCGCGGCAGCAACTCCGTGGCGCACAGGTCGTACTCGGGGTCGGGTCCGGGCTGGCCGGGCGCGGCGCCCATCTTCCGCCTCGACAGCAGCGAGACCAGGCGCGGCAGATCGAAGCGCTTGTCGTCGATCTGCAGCGACTCTCGCAAAAGGCGCTTGACCAGCGCCGCCTGGTCGCCCGCGTCGAGGATGGCGAAGCGCGCCGGCAGCCCGAGCCGCGCGTGCTGCTCGCGCAAAACGCGCATGCCGAACGCGTGGAACGTCGAGACGGTCAGCCCCTTGACGCGCGCGCGATCGCCGGCGAGCCGGGCGATGCGCTCGCGCATCTCCTGCGCCGCCTTGTTGGTGAAGGTCACCGCCAGCACCGACCGGGCGGGCACCCCCTTGTCGAGCAGGTGCACCACCCGGTGGGCGATGACGCGCGTCTTGCCCGACCCGGCCCCCGCCAGCACCAGCACCGGCCCCTCGGTCTGCAGCACGGCGGCGCGCTGCTGCGGGTTCAGCTGCGAGAGGTCGAGCGCCATGGACGCCGCGTCCTACCAGACGCCCGGCGCGCCGTTAACCTTTAAGTTTGTCGACTGCTGCGTCCTCGGCTGACCGCTTTTTTTCCTCGGCCGCTCGTTTTTCCTCGAGCTGGGCGCGCCAGGCGGCCAGGCGTTCGAGGATGCCTGCTTCTTCGCCGCTGGTGCCGGGTTGATAGAAGCGCGAGCCGCGCAGCTCTTCGGGGAGATATTCCTCCGGGACGTAGTTGCCCGAGAAGTTGTGCGGATACTTGTATCCGCCCGAATAACCCATGCTCTTCATCAGCGGCGTGGGCGCGTTTCGCAGCTTGAGTGGCACTGGCAGCGGACCGCGCTCGAGCACCGCCGAGCGCGCGCCCGCGTACGCCGCCAGCGTGGAGTTGCTCTTGGGGCAGGTGGCGAGAAAGATCGCCGCCTGCGTCATGGGCAAGACGCCCTCGGGCAGCCCGACCAGCTCGAAGGCGCGCAGCGCATCGACCGCGACGCTCAACGCGCGCGGGTCGGCGTTGCCGATGTCCTCGCTGGCGAAGATGACCATGCGGCGCAAGAGGAAGCGCGGCTCTTCGCCCGACTCGAGCATGCGCACCAGGTAATAGACGGCCGCGTCCGGGTCGCTCCCGCGCAGGCTCTTGATGAACGCCGAGATGGTGTCGTAGTGCGCGTCGCCGCCCTTGTCGTAGAGGAGCGTCTTCTGCTGCAGCGCTTCCTCGGCGTCGCGCGCCTCCAGCACGTCGCGCCGCTCGGCGCGGGCGCGCGCGGCCGCCACCTCCAGCGCGCTCAACGCCCGCCGCGCGTCGCCGCTGGAATGGCGCACCACGTGCTCGAGAAACTCGTCGCGTGCAACGAACGCGCCTGCCAATCCGCGCTCACGATCGCTCAACGCCCGCTCCAGCACGACACGCAGCTCGGACTCTTCCAAGGGCCGCAGCGCAAAGACCCGGCAGCGCGAGAGCAGCGCCGAGATCACCTCGAACGAGGGGTTCTCGGTGGTGGCGCCGATCAGCGTGACGGTCCCCTTCTCGACGTGGGGCAGGAGCGCGTCCTGCTGCGCCTTGTTGAAACGGTGGATCTCGTCGATGAAGAGCAGCGTGCGCTGCCGCGACTCCGCGAGGCGCCGCTCGGCCTCCTGCACCGCCTCGCGGATGTCGCGGATGCCCGCCTCGACGGCGCTGAGCGCCACCAGCTCGGCGCGCGTGGCCGCGGCGATGACCCGCGCCAGAGTGGTCTTGCCCGTCCCGGGTGGTCCCCAGAAGATCAGCGACGGAACCTGGTCCGTCTCGATGGCCTCGCGCAGGAGCGTGTTCGGGCCGAGGATGTGCTGCTGCCCCACCACCTCGTCGAGCGTGTGCGGGCGCATCCTCTCCGGCAGCGGCACCAGCGAAGGGTCCTTGGCCGCCGCGGCGCGAAATAGATCGCCGGTCCGGCGCGTGCGCGGAGAAGCCATCACAGCGAGTGTAACGCCTCTGGTATACAGGCGCGCGTGGCTACCGTCGGGCTGGTCCCGCGCATCGCCAAGGAGGAGGCGGCCGAGCTGGCGCGCGAGATGGCGCGCTGGCTGCAGGCGCGCGGCCATCAAGTGCTCGTCGAGGAGGAGGCGGCCGTCGAGGGCATCCCCGCCGCGCCTGGCTGCGATGTGGCGACGCGGGCGGATCTGCTCGTGGTGCTGGGCGGCGACGGGACCCTCATCCACGCGGCGGGGCTGTGCGGCGGAAAGGAAGTGCCCATCCTCGGCGTCAACCTGGGCACCATGGGCTTCCTCACCGAGGTGCCGCGCGAGCGCGCCTTTCCGCTCCTGGAAAAAGCGCTGACCGGCGAGCTGGCCCAATCGCGCCGGCTGATGCTCCACGTCGAGGTGCGCCACCGCGACGAGGTGCTGCTCGAGGGCGCGGTGCTCAACGACGCGGTGGTCTCGAAAAACGCCCTCAGCCGCCTCGCCTCGATCGAGGTGTACATCGACGGCCGCAACGCCACCGTCTACGAGGCCGACGGGCTCATCGTCGCCACGCCCACCGGCTCGACGGCGTACTCGCTCAGCGCCGCGGGCCCCATCGTCTACCCGACGCTGGACGCGATCCTCGTCACGCCCATCTGCCCCCACGCGCTCACGCAGCGGCCGCTGGTGCTGCCGCCCAACATGGTGGTGCGCGTGAGGCTGACCAGCCCCACCGAGATGTCCGTCACGCTCGACGGCAGCCGCGGCCGCCCGCTGGAGTTGGGCGAGGAAGTCTGGATTCGGCAGGCCGCGCAGCGGACCATCATCCTGCGCAATCCCGAACTGGATCCCTTCACCATCCTTCGACAGAAGCTACGCTGGGGGACACGCTGAACTTCCTTGCCTTGCTCCTCGCGGTCTCCGGCCTCTTCGGCGAACTGCGCTGGCGGAACATCGGCCCCTACCGCGGCGGGCGCACCAAGGCGGCGGTGGGCGTCGCGGGCCGGCCCGGGCTCTATTACGTCGGGGCCGTCGACGGCGGCGTGTGGCGCACGGACGACTTCGGCCGCACCTGGTCGCCCATCTTCGACGAGCAGCCGACGGGCTCGATCGGCGCCATCGCGGTCGCCAGCCCGGACGTCATCTATGTCGCGAGCGGCGAGGGCATGCAGCGGCCTGACCTCTCCACGGGCGACGGCATCTACAAGTCGGCCGACGGCGGGAAGACCTGGGCACATCTGGGGTTGCGCGACGGCCAGCAGATCCCGCAGATGGCCGTCGATCCGCGCGATCCGAACCGGCTCTTCGTGGCGGTCCTCGGTCATCCCTACGGGCTCAACGAGGAGCGCGGCGTGTTTCGCTCGCTCGACGGCGGAGCGACGTTCGAGAAGGTCCTCTACCGCGACCCCGACACGGGCGCGGCCGACGTGGCGCTCGACCCGTCGGACCCGCGCACCGTCTATGCATCGCTGTGGGAATCGCGCGAGGGCCCGTGGGAGAACGGCCACTTCTCCGGCCCGGGCAGCGGCCTTTACAAGTCGACCGACGGCGGGACCACCTGGCGGCGGCTGGAGAAAGGCCTGCCGGACAATGAGAACGACAAGCTCAATCGCATCGGCATCGGCGTCGCGCCTTCCAACCCGAAGCGCATCTTTCTCAGCGTCGGGGCGAAGAAGAACCCGGGGATCTACCGCTCGGACGACGCGGGCGAGAGCTGGTCGCTGGTCTCGGCCGACGAGCGCCTCTGGGAGCGGGCCGACGACTCCGCCGAAGTGAAGGTCGACCCGAGAAACCCCGACGTCGTCTACGTCGCGAGCGTGGTGACGTGGAAATCGACGGACGGCGGCAAGACGTTTGCGGCCTTGCGAGGCGCACCGGGCGGCGACGACTACCAGCGGCTGTGGATCGACCCGACGAACCCCGACGTCATCTTGCTGGCGAGCGACCAGGGCGCCATCGTCAGCGTCAACGGCGGAGCGACGTGGAGCTCCTGGTACAACCAGCCCACCGCGCAGATGTTCCACGCCACCGCCGACAACGCCTTTCCGTATCGCGTCTGCGGCGGACAGCAAGACAGCGGCTCGGCGTGCGTGTCGAGCCGTGGGACCGACGGCGCCGTCACCTTCCGCGACTGGCGCCCAGCCGGCTTCGAAGAATACGGGTACGCCGCCCCCGATCCGCTCGACCCCGACATCGTCTTCGGCGGCAAGGTCTCGCGCTGGGACCGCCGCACCGGCCAGGGCCAGGACGTGGCGCCCGTGGCTGGCGGGCGCTCTGACTACCGGGCGGTGCGCACCCAGCCGCTCGTCTTCTCCCCGACCGACCCGCACACGCTCTACTTCGCCGCCAACACGATGTGGAAGACGCGCGACGGCGGCCGCCACTGGAACGAGATCAGTCCCGACCTGACGCGCAAGACGTGGGACGTGCCCGAAAACGTCGGCAAGTACCGCGGCAGCGACGAGGCCAAGCCGGAGCAGCGCGGCGTCATCTACGCCATCGCGCCCTCGCCGGCCGACGAACGCACCATCTGGGCCGGCACCGACGATGGCCTCATCCACGTCACGCGCGACGGGGGCAAGACGTGGCGCGACGTCACGCCGGCGGGGGTGGGGCCGTGGGCGAAAGTCTCGATCATGGACGCCTCGCACTTCGACGCGCAGACCGCCTATGCCGCCATCAACACGCTGCGGCTCGACGATCTCCGCCCCCACATCTATCGCACGCACGACGGGGGGAAGACCTGGTTCCACGCCGTGAACGGCTTGCCCGACGGCGGCATCGTCAACGTCGTGCGCGAGGACCCGCGCCGCAAGGGCCTGCTCTACGCGGGAACCGAGCAGGCCGTGTACGTCTCGTTCGACGACGGCGATTCGTGGCAGCCGCTGCGGCTCAACATGCCGGCCACCTCGATCCGCGACCTGGTCGTGAAGGACTCCGACCTGATCGCCGCGACGCACGGGCGGGGGTTCTGGATCCTCGACGACGTCGAGCCGCTGCGGCAGGACTTCGTCGGCGCGCCCGTCAAGCTCTTGAGGCTGCAGCAGGCGTGGCGCGTGCGTTGGAACCAGAACACCGATACGCCGCTCCCGCCCGACGAGCCGACGGGGAAGAACCCGCCCGACGGCGCCATCATCGATTACTGGCTCGCGCGTGCGGCGGGACCGGTGACGCTGGAGATCTCCGATGAGCAGGGCCGGCTGGTGCGGCGATTCTCCAGCGAGGATCGCCCAGGGCCCATCCGCGACGAGGGGAACGTCCCGCGCTGGTGGATCCGGCCCGCGCCGCAGCTCTCCGCCCAGGCGGGCCTGCACCGGTTCGTCTGGGACCTGCACTGGCCGCCGCCGGCGGCGCTGGAGCCCGAGTATCCCATCGCCGCCGTTCCCCACGACACGCCGCGCGAGCCGCGCGGGCCGTGGGCGCTGCCCGGCAAGTACACCGTGACGCTGTCGGCGGGCGGCGAGAAGCAGAAGCAGTCGCTCGCGGTCGCCTTGGACCCGCACGTCAAGACGGCGCCTTTGGGTCTGCGGCAGCAGTTCGACCTCTCGTTCCGGCTGGCGCAGTCGATGCAGCAGACCTTCGACGCGCTGGCGGAGCTGCGCGCGATGCGCGCCAAGGGCGTCGCTCCCGCCGTCGAGGAGAAGCTGGCCGGGTTCGAGGGAGCCAAGCCGGTCCGCTTCGCGAAGGATCGCGAGCCGCCGCCTACGCTAGTGGTCTGGCACGGGCGGCTCACGCGGCTGTACCTGGACATCCAGGCTTCCGACCTGACGCCCACGCCGCAGCTCGCGGCGGCGGCGGAGCTGCGCATCCGGCAGGCCGCGCAGCTCGTGGCTCGCTGGAAGAAATTCAGGGCCGAGGCGACAAGAGCGCCTTGACGGGCGCCTGGCACCGCGTGTCGGACCCGTCTGCTAAGTTGGCGAGCCATGCTGGAGCTGCTGCGGGTCAGGGCGTTCGCCATCATCGAGGAGCTCGAGGTGCACTTCGCGGCGGGCTTCAACGTGCTCACGGGCGAGACGGGGGCGGGGAAGAGCATCCTGGTCGAGGCGCTGCACCTCATCCTCGGCGGGCGGGCGCAGGCCGACTCGGTGCGCACCGGCGCGGAGGAGGCCGAAGTGCAGGCGCTCTTCCGCCCACGCGATCCCCTGGCGTGCGATGCGCGCTTGCAGGCGTTGGGGCTGCCAGCGGCGGGCGCCGAGCTGGTAGTGCGGCGCACCGTGCAGCGCGAGGGCCGCAGCCGCGCCTGGGTCAACGGCGCGCTGGCCACCGCGGCGCAATTGCAGCAGGCCACGCGCGGGCTGCTCGACATCTCGGGGCAGCACGAGCACGTCGGGCTGCTCGACGCCGGGCTGCATCTCGATCTGCTCGACGCGCACGCGCAGCTGGGGGAATTGCGCGGCGAGTTCTCGCGCGCCTTCGAGGCGCTGGCCGCGGCGGAGCGGGCGCGGGCGCAGCTCGATTCCGACGAGAGCGCGCGGGCGGAGCGGGCCGACTGGCTCCGCTACCAGCTCGACGAGCTGGTCAAGGCCGCGCCCCAGCCGGGCGAGGACGAGAAGCTGGCGCGGGAGCGGCGCGTGTTGGCGGCGGCGGAGAAGCTGCGCGCGGGGGCGCAGGAGTCGGAGGCGCTTCTGTCGGAGACGGGCGCTTACAAGGCGGCCAAGCGGCTCGACGAGATGTCGGCCATCGATCCGGCGTTGTCGGCGCTGGCGCAGTCGGTGCGCGGCGCGGCGGCCGAGCTTTCCGAGGCGGCCCGCGAGCTGGGTCGCTACGCCTCGCGCGCCGGGGGCGACCCGCAGCGGCTCGAACAGCTCGACGAGCGCCTCGAAGTCTTGCGCAAGCTGGCCCGCAAGCACGGCGGCACGCTGGCCGGCGCGCTGCAGCGGCGCGATCAGATGAAGCACGAGCTGGCCTCGCTGGAAAACCACGACGACGAGCTGGCGCGCCGCACCGAGGAAGTGCGCAAGCTGGCCGAGGTGGCGCAGGCGCTGGCGGGGCGGCTTTCGGAGAAACGGCGGTCGGCGGCAGCAGGGTTCTCCAAGGCGGTCGCCTCCGAGCTGTCGGCTTTGGGCATGGCGCGGAGCGAGCTGGCGGTGCGCTTCAGCCCGCCGGCGGAAGCGGTGGCGGGGCTGGGGCCGCGCGGGCTCGAGACAGCGGAGCTGCTGCTCTCTCCCAACCCCGGGGAGGAGCTGCGGCCGCTGGCGCGCATCGCTTCCGGGGGCGAGCTGTCGCGCGTGCTTCTGGCGGTGAAGCGCGTGCTGGCCGAGAGCGATCCCGTCGACGCCTATCTCTTCGACGAAGTGGACGCGGGCATCGGCGGCGCCACGGCCGACGGGGTGGGGCGCGCGCTCTCGGCGGTAGCGCGCCGGCGGCAGGTCATCTGCATCACGCACCTCCCGCAGATCGCCGTCTTTGCCGGCCGCCATCTGACCGTCGAGAAAGAGATCGTCAAGGGCCGCACCTTCTCGCGCATCGCCGCCGTCGATGGCGACGAGCGGGTCCGCGAGCTGGCGCGCCTTCTGGGCGGAAAGGCGACCGACACCGCCCTCGAGCACGCCCGCGAGCTCCTGGCGGCGGCCCAGGAAGGGAGGCGAACGAAAAAAGCGGGTTAAGCTGTCCGCAGCATGGCCATCTACCGCAGCGCCGCCAGGACCGACGTCGGCATGAAGCGCGAGCACAACGAGGACAGCTTCCTCGTCAACGAGGACCTGGGCCTCTACGTCGTTTGCGACGGCATGGGCGGCCATGCCGGGGGCGAGACGGCGAGCCGGCTGGCCGTGCAGACCATCGAGCGCGAGCTGCTCTCGGCCAGGCTGCGCAGCGACGACCCTTTCACCGTTCAGGTCGCGCTCGCCGACTCGCCGCTTGCGGCGGCGCTTCGCGAGGCCGTCGAGGGCGCGTGCGCGGCGGTCTTCCGCACCAGCCGGGCCAATCCCGAGCTGGCGGGCATGGGCACGACCTGTATCTCGCTCCTGGTCAAGAACGGCCAGGCCCTCATCGGCCACGTCGGCGACAGCCGCGCCTACCTGGTGCGCGAGGGCGACGTCTACCAGCTCTCCGACGATCACTCGCTCGTGAACGAGCAGGTTCGCGCCGGCCTTCTCAGCGAGGAAGAAGCGCGCCACAGCCGCCTCAAGAACATCATCACCCGCTCGGTGGGCTTCGAGGAGGACGTGCTCGTCGACGTGATGGGCGTCGAGACGCGCCCGGGCGACCGGTTCCTGCTCTGCTCCGACGGCCTGTCGAACCTCGTCGACAACGATGAAATCCGCGACACCCTCCTCCAGACGGAGCTCGAGGAAGTGCCGCAAAAGCTCATCGCGCTGGCCAATTCGAGGGGCGGGGAAGACAACATTACCGTGGTAGCAGTCCAGCGCACCGGGTAGACGCTGGGCAGGAAATACTTTTCTCAGGCGTCCCCGTTGACGTCCGTGCCCAGTTTTCGATACTGGACGGTGCCGCCTCTCGGGGGAGAGGGCCCCGCCGGCAGATTCTTTGCAACCAGCCGAGCGAGCGCCGAAACTGCCCCTCAGCCAGGTTGGCGCGCGCCTCGCATTCTTTTCGGGAAGTCGAGGCGAGGGCGGCGGGTTGTGGGAAAGGCGGTTCCGCCAATGAGGGCGGCCGCGGGAGGTTCTTTGGACAAGTCGTACACGATCCTGCTGGTCCCGGATCGCGATGCCAAGGTGAAGAAGATCCGCGTCGAGCACCGGATGCTCGTGCGCGTGGCCATCGCCTTCACCCTGGTGGTGCTCGGGCTGGTGGGGATGATGGCCCATTACTTCTCGGTGGTGGGCAAGGTGGCCGAGAACGCTCTCATCCGCGCCGAGAACCTCGAGCTGCAGAACCGCTGGCACGAGGCGGAAGAGAAGTTCGCCCACATCAACGACGAGCTCGACCGCGTGAAGCGGCTCAACGCCAACCTGCGTCACATCACCTCGCTGAACGATCCGGATCGCAAGCTGAACATGCCGCAGGCCGAGCCGGGCCAGAAGCCGCCCGAGTTCGTCGGAGGCGACGCGGTCGCCAGACAGCCCGCGCAGGCCGGCATGGGCGCGGTGGGCATGGGCAAGCCGGCCCCCTCGGGCGGCGAGGGCCACATGATCGCCGACGGCGACTCCAAGTCGCCCGTAATGGCCGAGGACGGCGACCTGCTCAAGCAGCTCGACGACCTGGGCAAGAAGGTCAAGGCGCAGGAGCAGGAGGCGCGCGCGCTCAAGAGCTACTTCGAGGACCAGCAGGCTCTCCTCGCCAGCGCGCCCAGCATCTGGCCGGTGCGCGGCTGGGTGACCAGCGACTTCTCGGTCCGGCTCGATCCGTACACCGGCGAGCGCGTGATGCACGAGGGCATCGACATCGCCGGCGGCATGGGCACACCCGTGCGTTCGCCGGCCGACGGGACCGTAGTCTTCAGCGGGCTGGAAGGCGGGTACGGGCACGTGCTCGTCATCGACCACGGCTACGGATTGAAGACGCGCTACGGCCATCTCTCGCGCATCGAAGTGAAGGTGGGCGAGAAAGTGAAGCGTGGCCAATTCGTCGCGGCCGTGGGCAACAGCGGCCGCTCGACCGGCCCGCACCTCCACTATGAGGTGCGAGTGAACGGCGTGGCGGACAACCCGCGCAAATTCATCCTCGAAGAGTAGCAACCCGACGGCGGAGCCTTGGGGAGATTCTCCCCAGGAACGGCCGCCGAAGTTTGCAACTTGTACAACTTGGGGGGAGGGTCGGCCGGTAGGTTTGGGGGGGCTGGTCGCTGGGAACTGGCGGGAGCGCTGCGGGGTTGGCGCTTGACAAGCCCTCGTCGGGGCTTACGCTTGTGCGATCGGCATGCGCGGAAGACTGGCAGCGGCGTGCGCAGCGGTGCTGGTCGGGCTCGCTCCGGCCGGAGCGTTGCCGTTCGCGTCGTTTGCGGCCGCCGCTGCGTGCGCCTCGTCGGAAGCGGCCGTCTCCGCGCCTGCAAGTGGGTCCCGCGCGCAGCCGGGCGCAATGGCGGCGCAGTCCGTCGGTCGAGCCTCCGCGTCGTCACGCCGGCCGCTCGGGTCGCGCGCGCCGTCCGTCTGGCGCACGCCCTCCGGCCCAGCTCCTAGCCAGGCGCCCCCAGCCGCGCGCGCGTAGTTGCGCGGCAGCAGCGTAGGCGCGGCGGCAGTTCCACCCATTTTTGCAAGCGAAAAAATTCATATGTTCAACTACGTTCTCAAGAAGATCGTCGGCACCAGGAACCAGCGCGAGCTGAAGCGGATGCAGCCCGTGATGGTGCGCATCAACGAGCGCGAGCCATGGGCCAAGGCCCTCTCCGACGAGCAGATGCGCGAGCAGATCCGCGCGTGGAAGAAGGAAGTCGCCGACACGCCGGAAAAGGAGAAGTCGGTCACGCTCGACCGCCTCCTGCCCGACGTCTTCGCCTTGACGCGCGAGGCGTCGGTGCGCGCGCTGGGGATGCGCCATTTCGACGTGCAGCTCATCGGCGGCATGGCCCTGCACAAGGGCAACATCGCCGAGATGAAGACCGGCGAGGGCAAGACGCTGGTGGCCACGCTGCCATGCGCGCTCAACGCGCTGGAGGGCAAGGGCGTCCACGTCGTGACCGTCAACGACTACCTCGCCCGGCGCGACGCGGAGTGGATGGGGCGGCTCTACCGGCACATCGGCCTCACCACCGGCTGCGTGGTCCACGGCCTGACCGACCGGCAGCGCCAGAAGGAGTACGGGAGCGACATCACCTACGGGCAGAACAACGAGTTCGGCTTCGACTACCTGCGCGACAACATGAAGTTCCGGCTCGCCGACTACGTGCAGCGCGAATTGCACTACGCCATCGTCGACGAGGTGGACTCGATCCTCATCGACGAGGCGCGGACGCCGCTCATCATCAGCGGCCCGTCGGAAGAGAGCACCGACAAGTATTACAAGATCAACAAGGTCATCCCCGGCCTCATCCGCGACCGCGACTACACGGTGGACGAGAAGGCGCGCTCGGTCGTGCTCACCGACGAAGGCGTGGAGAAGGTGGAGGCGCGCCTGGGCGTGCCGAACCTCTACGACCCGGAGCAGATCGAGACGCTCCACCACGTCGAGCAGGGGCTGCGCGCGCACACGCTCTACCGAAAAGATCACGAGTACGTGGTGAAGGACGGCGAGGTGATCATCGTCGACGACTTCACCGGCCGCCTCATGCCCGGCCGCCGCTGGAGCGACGGGCTGCACCAGGCCGTCGAGGCGAAAGAGAACGTCAAGATCGAGAACGAGAACCAGACGCTCGCCACCGTCTCGTTCCAGAACTACTTTCGTCTGTACACCAAGCTTTGCGGCATGACCGGCACCGCCGACACCGAGGCGGCGGAATTCGCCAACATCTACAAGCTGGAAGTGCTGGTGATCCCGACCAACCAGGTCAACATCCGCAAGGATCTTCAAGATACCGTCTACAAGACGGAGCGCGAGAAGTTCAAGGCGGTCTGCGACGATCTCGAGGAACGCTACAAGAAAGGACAGCCGGTGCTGGTCGGCACCGTCAGCATCGCAAAATCCGAAGTGCTCTCGAAATTGTTGAAACAGCGCGGCGTGCCCCACGACGTGCTGAACGCCAAGCAGCACGAGCGCGAGGCGGAGATCGTCGCGCAGGCCGGGCGCAAAGGCCGCATCACCATCTCCACCAACATGGCCGGCCGCGGCACCGACATCATCCTTGGCGGCAACCCCGAGTTCCTCGCCAAGCGGGAGGTGGGCGCCGAGCCCAGCCCCAACGAGATCGAGGGCCGGCTGGTGCAGGCGCGCGTCGACAAGGCCAAGGCCGAGGGAGACGGCAAGTTCGCGGCGGTGACGGCGGCCGAGGTGGAGGCGGTCTATCGCGCTGAGTTCGCCGCGTGGAAGGAGCGCCACGACGCGGCCATCGCCAGGTACAAGGTGGAATGCGCCAAGGAGCACGACGAGGTGGTCGGCCTGGGCGGCCTGCACATCCTTGGCACTGAGCGGCACGAGTCGCGCCGGATCGACAACCAGCTCAGGGGCCGCTCCGGCCGGCAGGGCGACCCGGGCTCTTCCAAGTTCTATCTGTCTTTGGAAGACGACCTGATGCGCATCTTCGCCAGCGACCGCATCGCCAAGCTGATGGAAACTTTTGGAGTGCAGGAGAACGAGCCCATCGAGCACCCCTGGCTCACCAAGGCCATCCAGGGCGCGCAGGAGCGCGTCGAGGGGCAGAACTTCGACATCCGCAAGAACCTGCTCGAGTACGACGACGTCATGAACCAGCAGCGCAAGACCATCTACGGCATGCGCAAGGAAGTGCTGGCGGCCGGCGCGGGCGTGCCACTGGTCTGGTTCACCGAGGATCCCAAGACGAAGAAGAAGACCCGCCACGAGAAGGTGGTCACCTGGGCCGACCAGCAGGAGCACCTCTACGATCTCATCGAGGATCTGATCATCGAGATCGTGGACGAGGCGGTCCCGCGCAGCAAGAGCGACGAGTGGGACCCCAAAGCCCTGCAGACGCGCGTGCGCGAGCAGTTCAACGTCGAGATGAACTTCGAGGGGATGCACCCCGACAAGGAGAAGCTGCAGCTCGACATCTTCAACGTCGCCGAGAAGAAGCTGAAGACCAAGTTCGACGCGCTGGGCGACGACTTCCGGCTCTATGCGCAGTGGCTCTATCTGAACACCATCGATCAACTCTGGAAGGACCACCTCCTGCAGATGGATCACTTGCGACAGGGGATCCACCTGCGCGGGTACGGCCAGAAGGACCCGAAGATCGAGTACAAGAAGGAGGGTTTCGAGCTCTTCCAGATCATGAAGGGCCGCATCGCCGCCTCGACCATCGGCATGATCATGCGCGTCGAGCCGGTCCAGCAGGCCGCGACACAACAGCCCGCGCAGGGCCGCACCTCGGGGACCCTGCCGCCCTTGCCGCAGCGCCGCCAGCAGCCGACCGTCGAGACGCACGGCGAGGCGCCGGCGGGGGCGGGCGGCGCGGGCGGCCCGACGGTGCAGAACCAGACCGCGCCCATCGTCCGCGCCGGCCCGCGCGTCGGCCGCAACGATCCGTGCCCTTGCGGCAGCGGAAAGAAATACAAGAAGTGCCACCTGCCGCTCGAAGAGGGCGGCGCGGGCGCGGCCGATCGGACTTGACCTCAGCGCGGGGATGCGCGCCAAGTACCTTCCCGTGGACTTCGAGTAGCCGGGCGGGCGCTCGGGCGGCCTCGAAGGGTTGCTTTCGCCCTCCGAACTTGCTAGATCGCCGCACCCCTTTCACCAGGGGCGCAGGTCCGCAATACCAATACGCACACCTCCCGATCCGGGCAGGGTTCCCCAGAACCGGGGCCTGCTTTCGGGCGCGACGGAGGTGGAGGAGAAAAACGCGATGTCCGAGAACGTGCAGAGCAATCCAGCCACGCCCGTCACACCGGTCCCGCCGCCGGCAGCGCCGGAGATGCAGCAGGCCATGCAGCCCGCGCAGGGAATCACCATGCGCCAGCTGCTCGAGGCCGGGGTCCACTTCGGCCACCAGACCAAGCGCTGGAACCCGAAGATGAAGCCGTACATCTTCGGCGCGCGCAACGGCATCTACATCGTCGATCTGCAGAAAACGGTGCGGCTCGCGCGCGAGGCGTTCAAGTTCGTCAGCGACGTGTGCGCCAAGGGCGGGTCGGTGCTCTTCGTCGGCACCAAGAAGCAGGCCCAGGATGCCGTGGTCGAGGAGGCGACGCGCTCCGGCCAGTTCTACGTCGTCAACCGCTGGCTGGGCGGGACGCTGACCAACTTCAAGACCATCAAGAGCGGCATCGATCGGCTCAAGGCGCTGGAGAAGATGTCGAACGACGGAACTTTCGAGAAGCTGCCCAAGAAGGAAGTGGCCGTCCTGCAAAACGAGATGGACAAGCTGAAGAGGAACCTGGGCGGCATCCAGGAGATGTCGCGGCTGCCCGGCTGCCTCTTCGTCATCGACCCGAAGAAAGAGCACATCGCCATCCACGAAGCATCGCGGCTCGGCATCCCCATCGTCGCGCTGGTCGACACCAACTGCGATCCCGAGGGCATCGACTACGTCATCCCCGGCAACGACGACGCCATCCGATCGATCCGGCTCTTCTGCGCCAAGATTGCCGACGCGGCCATCGAGGGCAGGGCGCGCTACCAGGCGCACCATGCCGGCGAGCCGGCCCAGGGCGCGGAAGGCGCCGAGGGCGGCGACGATCGAGACGCGGCCTCCGAGCGGCGCGGCCGCCGGGACGGACGAGGCGGGCGCGGCGGCGAGCGCGGGCGCGGCGGCCTGCGCGGCGAGAAGCGCTCGGCGCGGCCCGAGGGCGAGGCGGGCGGCGGGCCCATCGTGGAGCGCAAGCCCATCCTGGGCGGCGAGGAAGAGCCGGCGCCGGCCGCCGCCGAAGAGAAGACCGAGGAATAGAGCACATGGCCGACAAGAAGAACCCCGTCGAGGTCACCTCGGCGATGGTGAAGGAATTGCGCGAGAAGACCGGCGCCGGAATGATGGATTGCAAGAAGGCGCTCATCGAGTCGCAGGGCGACATGGAGAAGGCCATTGACTGGCTGCGCCAGAAGGGCCTTTCCACCGCCAGCAAGAAGGCCGGCCGTTCGGCCACCGAGGGCGCGGTGGGCAGCTACATCCACATGGGCGGAAAGATCGGCGTCCTGGTGGAGTTGAACTGCGAGACCGACTTCACCGCGCGCAACGAGAAGTTCCAGGCGCTGCTCAAGGACATCGCCATGCACATCGCCTGGTCGCAGGCGCCGTATCTGCGCCGCGAGGAGGTGCCGGCGGAGGTGATCGAGCGCGAGAAGGGCATCTACCGCGCGCAGTTGCTCGAGCAAGGCAAATCCGAGGCGATGCTCGACAAGATCATCCCCGGCAAGCTGGAGAAGTTCTTCAAGGACAACTGCCTGCTCGAGCAGGTCATCTTCAAGGACCCCGACGGCAAGCGCACGGTGCAGGACGAGATCAACGCGGTCATCGCCGTGATCGGCGAGAACATCCAGCTGCGGCGCTACAGCTGCTACGTGCTGGGCGAGGGCATGAAGAAAGAGCACAAGGACTTCGCTTCGGACGTGGGGAAGTTGCTGGGCGACCTGTCGAAGGATCCGCCGAAAGACTCGCCGAAGTAAGCTGTCTGCATGCCGGCCTTGCGCGCCGATGTCGAGGAGCACTTCCGCGGCTTGCGCGACCGTATCGTCGCGCGGCTCGAACAGCTCGAGCCCTCTGGGGCGAAGTTCGTCCGCACCGCGTGGCGGCGGCCCGGCGGCGGCGGCGGCGAGATGAGTGAGCTCCGCGGCGAGCTGTTCGAGAAGGGCGGGTGCAACTTCTCTTCGGTGGCGGGCGAGCGCTATCCCGCGGTGCCCGAGGGATCGGCCCCCGGTGCGCCGCCCGCCGAGGAAGTCGCGGGCAAGCCGTTCTTCGCCACCGGCGTGTCGCTGGTCATGCACCCGCGAAACCCGTTCGTGCCGGTGGTGCACATGAACGTGCGGTACCTGGAGGTGGGCGACATCTTCTGGTTCGGCGGCGGCACCGACCTGACGCCGTTCGCTCCCTTCGACGAGGACACGGCGCACTTTCACAGCGTGCTGGAAAAAGCCTGCGGCCCGGAGAGGTACGCGCGCTTCTCGCAATGGGCGCGCGAGTATTTCTTCCTCCAGCACCGCAACTCCGAGCGCGGCGTGGGCGGCATCTTCTTCGATTATCTGCGCGGGAACGAAAGCTGGGACCTGGTCAAGAATGTCGGCGAGGCGTTTCTCCCCGCCTATGTCCCCATCGTGGAGAAGAGGCGCGACGCTCCGGCGACCGAAGCGGATCGCGCAGCCCAGCTGCGCTGGCGCGGCCGCTACGTCGAATTCAACCTGCTCTACGACCGCGGAACGATCTTCGGCCTCAAGAGCGGCGGGAACGTGGACGCCATCTTCATGAGCCTCCCACCGCTGGTGAGCTGGTAAAGCGGCTTCAACGGGCCTCCGCGGCGGCGAGTATGGCGGGCCGGTTGACAGCGCTTTCAACTGCACCCTACAACGCGCAGACCCATGCCGGACCAGCGGGACGAGCGTGCGCGCGAGCTGTACAACGTCGGCACCGCGCGGCTCACGCCGACGGCCATTCGCACCAGCCGCGACCTCGCGCCCTATATCGATCACACGCTGCTCAAGCCCGACGCCACGCGCGACGACTTGATCAAGCTGTGCGACGAGGCGCACAAGTATGGCTTTGCCGGGGTGTGCGTGAACTTGTCCAACGTCGCCTTGGTGAAGCGGCTCCTCGAGGGCAGCGAGGTGAAGCCCATCGCGGTGGTCGACTTCCCGCTCGGCGCAGCGATGACCAGCGCCAAAGTCTTCGAGACGCGCGAGGCCATCCGCGCGGGGGCGGCCGAGATCGACATGGTCATCAACATCGGCGCGCTCAAGGCGAAGAACTACGGGTACGTCGAGTGCGACATCCGCGAGGTGGTGCAGGCGGCACAGCGGCCGGTGAAAGTCATTCTCGAAACTGGCGCGCTCACCCGCGATGAGAAAGTCATCGCCTGCGCGCTGGCCAAGGCGGCGGGAGCGGCCTTCGTCAAGACCAGCACGGGCTTCGGCCCGGGCGGCGCGACCGCCGAGGACGTCGCGCTCATGCGCGCCGTGGTGGGCGACGACGTGGGCGTGAAGGCCAGCGGCGGCGTGCGCACCACCGCCGACGCGCAGAAGATGATCGAGGCGGGCGCCAACCGGCTGGGCACGAGCGCCAGCGTGGCCATCGTCACCGGCGCGGTCGCTCCGGCTTCCGGGAAGTATTGATGGCCGGGCGATTCGTCGTCATCGTCGTCGACTCGTGCGGCGCGGGGGCGCTGCCCGACGCGGCCGCCTACGGCGACGCGGGCGCGAACACGCTGGGAAATTGCGCTCGCAAGGTGGGGGGCCTGGAATTACCGAATTTGCAAAAGTGGGGACTCGGTAACCTGACCGAGATCATCGGTTGTCCTCCGGCCGGGGCGCCCCGCGCCAGCGTGGGGAAGATGCTCGAGCAGTCGCAGGGCAAGGACACCACCACCGGCCACTGGGAAATGATGGGCGTCGTCCTGGGGAAGGGCTTCACCACCTTCCCCCACGGTTTCCCTCGGGAGATGCTGGAAGAGTGGATGAAGCTCTCCGGCGCGCCGGGCTATCTGGGGAACAAGGCGGCCAGCGGCACGGTCATCCTCGACGAGCTGGGCGCGGAGCACATGCGCACCGGGCTGCCCATCGTCTACACCAGCGCGGACAGCGTCTTCCAGATTGCCGCGCACGAAAAAAGGGTGCCGTTGCAAACGCTTTACAAATGGTGCGAGGCGGCGCGCGCGGTGGGCAAGCGGTATGGCCTCGCGCGTGTGATCGCGCGCCCCTTCGTCGGGGACGGCCCTGGCAGCTTCAAGCGCACCTACAACCGCAAAGACTTCTCCCAGCCCCCGCCCCAGGGGATCGTGCTCGACAAGCTGGCCGAGAAAGGCGTGCACACCGTCGGCGTGGGAAAGATCCCCGACATCTACGACGGCCACGGCATCGCGCAGCCGGTGCATACCGAGGGCAATGCCGACGGCCTGCAGAAGACGCGCGAGCTCTTGGGCGGGCTTCAGTCCGGGTTTCTCTTCGTCAACCTGGTCGACACCGACATGCTCTACGGCCACCGGCGCGACCCCGCCGGATACGCGCGCGCGCTGCGCGAGATCGACGCGGCGCTCCCCCTCATCGCCAGCGAGTTGCGCGACGGCGACGTGCTGGCCGTGACCGCCGACCACGGGTGCGACCCGACCTTCCCCGGCAGCGACCACACGCGCGAGCACGTCCCGCTCGTCGTCTACACGCCGCAGCGTTCGCGCGGCGCCGACCTGGGCGTGCGCGAGTCGTTCTGCGATCTGGGCGCGACGGTGGCGGAGTACTTCGGCGTCGCGCCTCCGCGCGGCAAGAGCTTTCTGCAGGCGGTCGTCTGAATGTCCTCGTCCGAAGAGGAGGTCCCGCCGGCGCCGGAAGCGGAGAGCGAGGAAGCGCCGAAGATCGAAGCGCTCTTCAAGTTCGCGCACGGCCACCGCGTCCGCTACGACGAGGTGGACGCGCAGGGCATCGTCGGCAACGCCAGCTGGTTGAACCTCTTGCAGCTCGGGCGCATCGAGTACCTGCGTCATCTCGGGCTGATGCTCGAGGGCGGCACGCGCACGCCGGTGCAGGCCGTGGTGCGCCGCGTGGTCGTCGACTATCTGGCGCCGGCGCGCTTCGACGACCCGCTCGCCATCCGCGTGCGCACCGCCCATCTGGGCAATCGCAGCGCGCGCCTCGAGTACCTCGTCGACAACCTCGAGACGGGGCTGCGGCCGTTGCTGGGCGAAACGGTCATCGTCTGCGTGGAGATGGCCACCATGAAGAGCATGCCGTGGCCCGAGTTCTGGCGCGACCACGTCCAGGAGTTCGAGGGCGAGAACTTGCAGGTCGGCCAGCGCTGAGCTTCAACGGCACATGGCCTCGAGACCCTTGAGCGGCTCCTGCGGCCAGGGGATCAGCTTCAGCCCGCGCGCGGTCACGACCTCTTCCTGCAGGATGTCGCCGCTGGTCGGAGCGACAGGCGGATCTTCGCGGTAGACCTCGTCGGCGAGCGCTGCTTCGAGCGGAACGAAGCGGACGCCGGAGCGTTGGTACAGATCGAGCAGCGCGTCGATCATCAGCGCGTCGAACGCTCCCACGTGCAGGATCAACAGATGGGAAATGCGGCGGTGGAAGAGGCGCTGGGCGAGCGAGTCGTCGAACGCGAGGAATACCGACGCCGCCTCGAGGAAGCTCGCCTTCAGCTCCTCGATGGCGGCGCCGTCGCCGCGCGCGAGGCAGCGAGCGTACGGGTCGTTCCAGGCAAAGTCCCCGAAGTCGATGGTCGTCTCGGCGATACGGTAGCCGCGCCCGGCGAGGTGCGCGCGGATGGCGTTGCGCGCCTCCAGCGTCTGGCCCTGCTTGAGAAACGGGTAGCGGAAGACTTTCCAGCGCTGCTCCGCGCCGGGCATGAGCTCGCGCAAGAGCGGCTCGTTGCGATCGATGTCGGCGAGGTAAGCTGGCACGTCGTCAGGCGCGAGATGCGAATAGGTGTGGTTCCCGAGCGGGTGGCCGGCCGCGACCCACGCCTCGAGCGCCGTCCTGTCCTCGGGATGTCCCTCGAGGTTCTTCCCATTGATGAACCCGTAGACTTGCGGCACGCCATGCTTGCGCAACGCCGCGAGGATCTGGTGGTGGATCTGGAGCCGCGAGACGCCGGGTACCTCGGGGCCATGGCGGGGCAAGTCGTCGAAGGTGACGGCAACGTCGAGACGTTCCGCTGCGGCGGGCGCGGGCGGCGTCGCCCGGCACGCACAGAGAGTGAGCAAGAGCGCGAGCCTCATCGTCCCTCCGGGTCATAGGGAACGCCGTCGGCGGCGGGCGCGCGCGTGCGGCCGATGCCCAGCGCCAGGACCAGCAGCGTGAGCGTGTAGGGCAGCGCGAGGAACACGCCCTCGAGGCGCAGGTCGGCGGCGTGCAGCGAGAAGGAGAGCTGGCGCTGCAGCGCATCGGCCGCGGCGAAGAAGAACGCCGCGCCGGCCGCGCCCAGCGGCGTCCACTTGCCGAAGACCATCGCCGCCAGCGCCATGAAGCCCTGGCCGGCCGGCATGCGCGAGTCGAACTGGCCGAGGATACCGACCGACAGCGTCGCGCCGCCCAGCCCCGCCAGCACGCCGCTGCCGAGGACGCACCAGGCCCGCAGCGGCAGAACGCGCACGCCCAGCGTCGCGGCGGCGCGGGGATGTTCGCCCACGGCGCGCACGCGCAGGCCGGCGGCGGTGCGCGAGAGCCAGAGGTGGAAGAGCACAGGCAGCGCGATGGCGGCGTAGGCCATCGCGGTGTGGCCGAAACGGTCGCGCGGGAGCGCGGGGGAAGGCGGGCTGACGCCGGCCGAGCCGAAGACCGACTGCAACAGATACGTCACCAGACCCAGCGCGACGAGATTCAAAGCGATGCCGCTCACCACCTGATCGGCGCAGAACCGCAGCGACAAGAGCGCGTGCACCGCCGCCGCGGCCGCGCCGGCCAGCGCGCCGCAGAGCAGGCCGAACCAGGGCGAGCCGCTGGAGATCGCGCCGGCCGCCGCGGCGAAGGCGCCGAAGCGCATCATGCCTTCCAGGCCGATGTTGACCACGCCGGCGCGCTCGCTCAGCACGCCGCCCAGCGCCGCGAGCACCAAGGGAGGAGCGAAGTCGAGAATGGCGTTCACGGCGGCTGCACCGTGGGGATGGGCGGCGCGGACGCCGGGCGCATCTCCGGCCCGCGCAGCCGCGCCAGGAGCGGTTTGAAGATGCGCGGCGCCGCCACCAGCAGCACGGCGATGCCTTGAATCAGCTCGGCGAACGACGGGTGGATGCCGACGAGCTGCAAGCGCGTCGCCCCCGCGCGCAGCGCGCCGAAGAAGAATCCCGCCACCGCCGTTCCCGCAGCCGTGCCTCCGCCGACGAGCGCCACCGCGATTCCGTCGAAGCCGTAGCCGGTGCGGAAGACGCCGGGGTACTTGTGCTCGGTCCCGAGGATGAGCAGGGCGCCGGCGAGGCCCGCGAGCGCTCCCGCGAGCGACATCGCTTCGCAGACGCGCCGGCCCGACGGGATGCCGCTGGCGCGGGCTGCTTCGGCGCCCGCCCCGACGGCGCGCCACTCGAATCCACGGTGCGTGCGCGTGAGCAGGAACCAGACCGCCGCCGCGACGGCCAGCGCGAGCGGAAAGCCCAGATCGAGCCGGCTCCCCGGGATCGGGCGCGGCAGCCACGCGGCTCGGCTCACCGGTTCGGTCCCCGAGATGCTCACCGACGCGCCGCTGCCCGCCGCGCCCAAGGGCCCCGCGACGAGCCAGCCGTGGACGAGGTGGATGGCGATCCAGTTGAGCAGGATGGTGCTGATCACCTCGTGCACGCCGCGGCGGACTTTCAGGAGGCCGGGGATGAGCCCCCAGGCTGCGCCGGCCAGCGCTGCGGCGGTGAGGCTGAGCGGCAGCACGCCCGGGACGTCGAGCTGGCCGACCACCGCGGCGGCGAGGCCGCCCCAGATGAGTTGTCCCTCGGCGCCGATGTTGAAGAGCCCCACGGTGAAGGCCACCGCGACGGAGAGGCCGGTCAACACCAGGACGGCCGACTTGATCGCCGTCTCGCCCAGCGGCCCAGGGCCGCCCAGCGCGCCGGCGGCGAGGTAGCCGAAGCCGGCCAGCGGGTTTCGGCCGCTGGCAGCGATGGCGACGAAGCTGACGGCGAGCGACAAGAGCACGGCCGCCAAGGCGCTCCAGAGCGGGTCGCGCGCCGGAGCGAAGAGGCCGGCCCTAAGCATGCGCCTGACCCAGCATCAAGCGTCCGAGCAGATCGTCGCTCGCGTTGGGTGGCGCTTCGCCCGCGGCGCGGCCGTCGTAAAGGACGAGGATGCGATCGGCGACGACGCGCAGCTCGTCGAGGTCGAGCGAGACGAGCAGCACGGCGGCGCCCTTGGCACGCGCGTCGCGGAGGGCGTCGTGGACGCGGGCCATGGCGCCCAGGTCGAGGCCGCGCGTGGGCTGGACCGCGACGACCAGGCGCGGCGGCCCGCCGCCGGCCAGCTCGCGGGCGGCGACGAGCTTCTGCTGGTTGCCGCCCGACAGATCGCCGGCGCGCGCCAGCGGGTCGGGGGGTCGCACGTCGAAGGCGGCGATGAGCTGGCGGGCTTTTTCGCGCCGGCCGGCCCGGTCGATGAGCGCGCCGCGCGCATAGGGCGGGTCGCCTTGGCGGCCGAGCGCGAGGTTTTCCTCGACGCTGAGCGGAAGGCAGAGCGCGCGGCGGTGGCGGTCTTCCGGCAGGTGCACGATGCCGGCTGCGCGCGCGGCCCCGGGCGTCCGGGCCCAGCCGTCGGGAACGCCGGCGAGCCGGAGCGAGCCGGAGAAGCGGCGCAGCCCCGTGAGCACCTCCGCCAGTTCGCTCTGGCCGTTTCCGTCGACGCCGGCGATGCCCAACACTTCGCCGCGGGCGACGGTGAAGGAGAGGCCGCGCAGGGCGGGGCGGGCGCGGTCGGAAAGGCAGTTCAAGTCGCGCGCTTCGAGGAGGACGTCAGACCCGCGTGATAAAATCGCAGATGGGTGGGGCACGGGAGCCCCTTCTACAAGAGTAGGGGCGATTCCCAGCTCGGCCGCCGCGTCGCCCGTCGCCGGCTTCCCCATCACCGCTTCGGCGAGTTGCCCCGCGCTCGTCCCGGCCCGCGCCGTCACCTGCACGAGCCGCCCGCGCCGCAGCACCGCGATGCGGTCCGCGACCGCCAGCACCTCGCGCAGCTTGTGGGAGATGAACACGAGCGCGCGCCCGTCGGCGGCCAGCGCGCGCACCGTCCGCACCAGCTCCTCAGACTCGCGCGGTGACAGCACCGCGGTGGGCTCGTCGAGGATCAGCACGCGCGCCCCGCGCCAGAGCTGCTTGACGATCTCCACCCGTTGCTGCGCGCCGACGCCCAGCGTCTCGACGCGCGCGTCGACGTCGAGCGCGAGGCCGAACCGCTGCCCCGCCTCGGCCACCTCGCGCCGCGCCCGCGCCGCGTCGAGAAATCCGGCGCGCCGCGGCTCGCGCCCGAGCACCACGTTCTCCCAGACCGTCAGCGGACCGACCAGCATGAAGTGCTGGTACACGACGCCGATCCCCGCATCGATGGCCGCGCGCGGATCGCCCGGCGGCAGCACGCGGCCGAAGGCGCGCACCTCGCCCGCGTCGGGGCGGTAGAGCCCACAAGCCACGCTGATGAGCGTGCTCTTCCCCGCGCCGTTCTCGCCCACCAGCGCCAGCACTTCGCCGGGAGCGACCGCCAGCGAGACGCCGTCCACCGCCGCCACGCCGCCGAACCGCTTGACGATGCGCGACAGCTCGAGCGCGTTCACGGCCTCGCCGCCACCGCGTGCGCGAGCCCCAGCGCCGCCGCATCGGCGGGCGTGAACCTGGCCAGCTCATCGAGCGTCGCCGGCACCCAAAGCTTGCCCGCGACGATGGCCGCGCGCAGCTTCTCCACGTCGGCCATCGCCGCGCCACGCGCCGCGGGCTTGACGAAGTCGCCTCCCAGCGGCGCCAGCCCCACGCCGTCCTCCTTGAGCCCGAGCACTACGTCGCCGCCGCTGAACCGGCGCTCCAGCACGTCGCGCACCGCGAGGTACACCGCCAGGTCGACGCGCTTCACCATGCTGGTGAGCACGTTGTGCGGCGCCACGTGCGACTGGTCGCTGTCGACGCCGATGACGAGCTTGGCGGCTTGTTGCGCGGCCTTGATCACGCCCAGCCCATCCAGGCCCGCCGCGTGAAAGACGATCTCGCAGCCGCGCCCGTAGAGATCCTGCCCGACCTCGACGCCTTTCTTCTCGTCGTCGAACGTGCCGGTGTACGCGACGAGCACCTCGGCCGTGGGGTTCACCTGCCGCATTCCCGCGCGGAAGCCCACCTCGAACTTGCGGATGAGCGGGAGCTGCATCCCGCCCACGAACCCGACTTTCCCTCGCGTCAGCTCCCCGGCCAGCGCGCCGGCGAGGAAGCTGCCCTCGTTTTCGCGGAAGACCACCGCGCGCACGTTGGGCACGGTGGTGGGCTTGCCCTTCGCGTCGAGCACGGGGCTGTCGATGAGCAGGAACTTCGCGTTGGGGTTGCGCGCGCTCACCGCCCGCACCGCCGGCTCCATCATGAAGCCCACTGCGATCACTAGCTCCGCGCCCTGATCGACGAGCAGTTGCAAGTTGGGCTCGTAGTCCTCCTGCGCCTTCCCCGAGAGCACCAGCGGCGGGGGAATGGGCAGGTGCGGGTACTGCTTCGCCGCGTACTCCGCGTCGGGCAGCGGCTGGTAGCCGCGGGCGGTGTAGCGCAGGCCGGCCGCCATCTGCTCCAGCCCGCGCAGCGCCCCGTCATTGAACGACTGATCGCCGCGCCCGCCCACGTCCAGCGCCAGCCCGATGGTGTGCGCCACCTGCTTCTTCTGGCACCCCGAGAGCAGCGCCAGCGCGCAGACGCAGCACACGAATTGCTTCATGTTGCGCACTCTATCAGGGCTGCTTGACGATGCGGCCTCCCTTCACCACCAGCGAGACGCGCTCGACGGCCGAAGGATCCTTGAGCACGTCGCCGGGGACGGCGATGACGTCGGCCAGCTTGCCGGGCGCGAGCACGCCGCGGTCGTCGACGCCGAGCAGCTTCGCGTCGTTGACCGTGCCGGCCTGGAGCGCCGCCGCGGGCGGCATGCCGCCCTTCACCATGAGGGTGATCTCGCGCGCGTTGAGGCCGTGGTGCGAGACGCCCGAGTCGGTGCCGAGCCCGATGGTCACGCCCAGCCGCAGCGCGGTCTTGAACGTCTCCGTCATGGCCGCCGCCGCCGCCAGCGCCTTCTGCGCAATGAGCGGCGGAAGCTTGTTTTCCTTCGCGCGGCGGCTCACGTCTTCGCCGGCCATCAGCGTCGGCACCAGCGTGACGCCGCGCGCTTTCATCTCCGCCAGCGTGTCGGCCTTGAGGAACGAGCCGTGCTCGATGGAATCGACGCCGGCGGCGATGGCGATCTTCGCCGCCGCATCGCCGTGGCAGTGCGCGGCCGCCTTGCGCTTCCAGGCGTGCGCCTCGTGGACGATGGCGAAGGCTTCGTCGGGCGTGAGCTGCGGCACGTCGACCGGGTCGGTGAGCGAGAGCACGCCGCCCGAGACCGCGAACTTGATCACGTCGGCGCCGTACTTGAGCTGCCAGCGGACGGCGTCCCGGCACTGGTCGGCGCCGCTGCAGATCCCCTGGTCCACGCCGTGCGGGACGAGGTGCTCGGCCGGCGCGGGCGGGCCGTCGGTGTGTCCGCCGCGCGAGCCGATGGGATACTCCGACACCAGCATGCGCGGTCCCTCGGCGAGCCCCTTGTCGATGGCGTTGCGCAGCGCCGCGTCGGTGCGGTCGCCCGCGCCCAGGTTCCGCACGGTGGTGAAGCCCGCCTCGAGCGTGCGCTTGGCATAGACACGCGCCTGCAGCGATTGCTCGGCGGGAAATTGAAAGATCCTCTCTACGAACGCCTTGGCGAAGTCCTCCTGCGACTCGCCGGTCATGTGCACGTGCGCGTCGATGAGCCCCGGCAGGAGCGTGGCGTCCCCCAGGTCGATCACGCGCGCATCCGCCGGCGCATGCACGCCCGCGCCCGCCGCGACGATGCGATCGCCCTCGATCACCACCGTCGCTCCCTCGACCAGCGCGCCGCGGACGGCGTCGAACATGTGCGCCGCCTTGAGCGCGAGCTTCTTGGGCGCTTCCGGCGGAGGCGGGCCCCGCTTCACGATGCGCCCGCCCTTCATGACGAAGGAGACCTTCTCTAGCGTGGAGAAGTCCTTGAGCGGATCACCCGGCACCGCGATGACGTCGGCCAGCTTCCCTTTCTCCAGCGACCCCGCGTCGACGCCGAGCAGCTCCGCGTCGGTGAGCGTGGCGCTCTGTAGCGCGGCGGCCGGCGAGAGGCCCCACTGCTGAAGCCAGAGGAGCTGCTCGGGGTTGGTCTTTCCGTGGTGTCCCACGCCGGCGTCGGTGCCGAAGGCGATGCGCACGCCCACCTTCTGCGCGGTGCGGATCATCTCCGGCCAGGCTTTTTCCGCGGCGAGCACTTTTTCGCGGATAGCCGGCGGCAGGACGTTTCCCGAGTAGGAGAACTTTCCCGAGGGATGCATCACCGGCCCCGGCACCAGGAACACGCCGCGCCGCTTCATCTCCTGCAACGTGTCGGCTTTGAGGAACGTGCCGTGCTCGATGGAATCGACGCCCGCCTTGATGGCCATCTTCGCCGCCGCATCGCCATGGCAATGCGCGGCCACCTTGCGTTTCCAAGCGTGCGCCTCCTGCACGATGGCGTCCATCTCCGGCTGCGAGAGCTCGGGCACGTCGACGGGATCGGCGAGCGAGAGCACGCCGCCCGAAGGCATGAACTTGATGGCGTCGGCGCCGTACTTGATCTGCCAGCGCACCGCCGCGCGGCACGCGTCCGGGCCGTCGCAAATGCCCTCTCGCACGCCCGCGGGCGGAACGCGATCGGGAGGAAATGGATCGAGGTCCGCGTGCCCGGCCCTGCCGCCGATGGCGTGAACGACGATCACCATGCGCGGCCCTTGCACCGCGCCGCTTTCGATCGCCTTCTTCAGGCCGACGTCGAGATACTCGAACGCGCCGAGATCGCGCACCGTGGTGAAGCCAGCCTCCACCGTGCGGCGCGCGTACTCGGCGGCGTATTGCGCCTGCTCGGCGGGGAAGCGCAGCAGAAGGTCCATCGTGTCGCGATACCAGCTCGGTCCCGCCTCGAACGTGAGGTGCGTGTGCGCGTCCATCAGGCCGGGCAGGAGTGTCGAGTCGCCCAGGTCGACGACCTGCGCGCCGGCGGGCGCTTCTCCCCCGACCTGCGCAATGCGCTCACCGTCGACGACGATCAGCCCGGGTTGAACGACGGCTCCGCGCCGCGCGTCGAACAGGCGCGCCGCCTTGAGCGCGATGGGCGAGGCAACGAGGGAAAGCGCCATCAGTGCGATCATGAAAAACCTCCGGCCGGCGCTTATACAGGAACCCGGACCGGGACAAGAGCCAGAACCAGAACCAGAACCAGAACCAGGACCGGGACCAGGACGCAAACCGACTTTAAAAACTACCCGTTTGCGATCAGGTTTTGGTTTGGGTTTGCGTTCTGGTTCTGGTCCTGGTTCTCGTTTTGGTTCTCGGCCATGGTTCTGGTTTGTCGTTTGTCAATCCCGCGCCCGCTCGTACTGCGGGGGCCACCGTACCTGGACGCCCAGCTCGCGCGCGACCGTGAGCGCCCAGTAGGGATCGCGAAGGAACTGGCGGGCGACCATCACCGCGTCGGCCTGTCCGCTGCGGAGGATGTGATCGGCCTGCATGCCCGAGCGAATCATCCCCACCGCTCCCGTCTTCACGCCGACCTCGCGGCGGATGCGGTGCGCGAACTCCGTCTGGAAGCCGGCCCCCATCGGGATGCGCGCGTTCGGTACGATGCCGCCGGACGAGCAGTCGATCAGATCGACGTCCTCCAGCGACCTGGCGAGCGCGATCGACTGCTCCACGTCCCAGCCGCCCTCGACCCAGTCGGTGGCCGAGATGCGCAAGAAGAGCGGCAGCCGCTCGGGCCAGCGGCTGCGCACCGCGCGCACCACTTCGCGCACGATGCGCGTGCGGCCTTCGAACGATCCGCCATACGCGTCGGTGCGGCGATTCGAAAGCGGCGAGAGGAACTCGTGCAACAGGTAACCGTGCGCGGCGTGCAGCTCGATGACGCGGAACCCTGCCGCCAGCGCTCGCGCCGCCGCGTCGGCGAAGGCGCGCACGATGCGTGCGATGCCCTTCTCGTCCAGCTCCTCCGGCACGGGGTCGTCGGGCCGGAAAGGGATCGCGCTCGGAGCGTAGATGGGGCGGTACCCGCCGTCGCCGGGCGCGAGCGCGCGCCCGCCCTCCCACGGCCGCGTCACCGAAGCCTTTCGGCCAGCGTGTGCCAGCTGCATGCCCGCCACCGCGCCTTGCGCTTCGATGAAGCGGACGATGGGCAAAAGCCCCGGCACGTGCTCGTCCTTCCAGATGCCCAGGTCCTGCGGCGAGATGCGCCCTTCTGGCGTGACGGCCGAGGCCTCGGTGAACACCAGCGCGGCCCCGCCGACGGCGCGCGAGCCGAGATGGACGAGGTGCCAGTCGTTGGCGTGGCCGTCCTCGCTCGAGTACTGGCACATGGGCGAAACGACGATGCGGTTTCGCAGCTCGACGTCCCGCAACTGCAGAGTGGTGAACAGCATTCGGCGTATGATGCGTCGTGCGTGCTTCCGTTGCGAAACCTGGCGGGGTTGCCGAGGGCGGATCGCGAAGAGCTCGCTCGCGAGGTGGCGGAAGTGCGCTCGCTCGCGGACGTGGCGGCGCGCTGGCGCATCGCCGAGGTGATCGTGCAGGACGAGTTCACGCACGACGTGGTGGTCGCGCTGCCCGACCGGCGCGCGCTTTCGTTCGATGCGACCTGACTGGGCGGTGTCACGGCGGTCGCCGTGTGGGACCACACCCCATCGGCCGACGAGTTGCTCGACGAGCGCCTGGCGCGCGGCTGGTCTCCCACGCCGACGCTGTTGACCGGCGGCCCCAAGATCCTCGGCCACGCGGCGTGCCGGGTCAGACCAGCTTGACCAGCTCGGCCGCATCGGTGACGGGAAGCTTGCACGCGCCGCGCGCGCAGACATAGGCGGTGGCCTTGCCGCTCTGGGCGGGGCGCTCGGCGGCGAGCGGCGTGGCGGGGGTCGAGCCTTCCTCGTGGCGCACCAGGACCTGCGAGGGAGCGAAGCGCGCTCGCAGCATGTCGAGCAGCGGCGCGTCGCTGCCGTTTTTCGGCCGCACCAGCACCACCTCGCGCACCTCGTCGAGGAGAAAATCGACCGCGAGCAACATCTCGCCCAGCGCGGCGGGCGCACCTGCGAGCAGCGCGCCGAACGAGCGGAGCAATCTCTCGGCCTGCTCGCGATATTTCGCTTCCGTGGTGATCGCCTCGAGCCGCAGTAGCGTCAGCGCGGCGACGGAATTTCCCGTCGGCTCCGCCCCGTCGTAGGCGGGCTTCTCGCGTGCCAGCAGCGCTTCGTGCCCGGCGGGCGTGCGGAAGAACCCGCCGTCCGGATCGGCGAATCGCTGCGCCAGCGCGTCGTGCAGCGAGCGCGCCTCGTCGAGCCAGCGCGCCTCGCCAATCGCCTGGTAGAGGTCGACCAGGCCCGCCGCGAAAAACGCGTGGTCCTCGAGCAAACCCGCGTGCCGCCCCGTCCGCCGCAGCACGCCGTCGACCCGGTGGGTGCGCAGCAGCGCATCGGCCGCCTTGCGCGCCCGCTCGAGGTAGTCCTCGCGCGCGAACGCGAGCCCCGCCCGCGCGAAGGCCGAGATCATCAGCCCATTCCAGGAGGTGAGGATCTTCGTGTCGGTGAGCGGCGGCGGCCGCTTCGCGCGCGCGGCGTAGAGCTTGGGGCGGATGCGATCGAGGAGCGCCTGCTCCTCGGCGTCGGGCACGTGCGACAGCGAGAGCACATTCTTGCCCTCGAAGTTTCCCTCTTCAGTGACGCCGAAGAGCTGCGCAGCGCGCGCCGCATCTTCGCCCAGCGCCTCGCGCAGCTCCGCCGGCGTCCAGACGAAGAACGTCCCTTCCTCTCCCTCGCTGTCCGCGTCGGTGGCCGACCAGAACGCCCCCGACGCGTCGGTCATCTCGCGCGCCACGTAATCGAGGACGTCGCTCGCCACGCGGCGGAAGAATTCATTGCGCGTCGCCTGCCACCCCTCGACGTAGGCGGCGGCGAGGAGCGCGTTGTCGTAGAGCATCTTCTCGAAATGCGGCACCAGCCAGTGCGCGTCGGTCGAGTAGCGGTGGAACCCGCCCCCCACCTGATCGTAGATGCCGCCCAGCGCCATCTTCTCCAGCGTGAGCACCGCCATGCGCAGCGCCTGCTCGTCGCCCGTCTTGCGAAAATAGCGGAGCAGGAAACGCACGTTCATGCTCGAGGGGAACTTGGGCGCGCGCCGCACGCCACCCTCCTGGGGATCGAATACCTCGCTGTAGTAGCTCATCGCGCCGTGCAGCACGTGCAACTCGGGCAGACCGGTGGGACGGTCCGCCGCGAGGCTCTGCTGGACGGCCTGCGCGATCTGCTCGGCCGAGGCGACGGCGCGCTCCCGCTCCTCGCGATAGACGCGATCCAGCTCGAGCAGGATGCTGCGAAACCCGATGCGCGCGCCGCGGTCGCCGTCGCGCGCGGGAAAATACGTTCCCCCGAAGAACGGCTTTCCCAGGGGCGTGAGAAAAACGCTCATCGGCCAGCCGCCCTGGCGCGTGAGGAGCTGGACGGCCTGCATGTAGACGGCGTCCACGTCGGGCCGCTCCTCGCGATCGACCTTGACGGGGATGAAGCGCTCGTTGAGGACCTGCGCGATGTCGGGCGACTCGAACGACTCCTCCTCCATCACGTGGCACCAGTGGCACGTCGAGTACCCGACGCTGAGGAAGATGGGCCGATCGAGGGCGCGCGCCGCCTGGAACGTCTCGTCGCCCCAGGGCCGCCAGTCGACCGGGTTGTGCGCGTGCTGCAGCAAGTACGGCGACGTCTCCAGCGCCAGCCGGTTCGTCCAGCGCGGCGACCCGTCGTCGCGCAGGTGCTGCGTGCGCGGCGGCCCGGGGCGCGCCGACACGGCCTCGGCGAGCTTTTTCCAAAGCTCCTGGGGAAATGGCTGCGCGCCGGGCCCGGGCTCGATGGTCACGGCAGACTTGTAGCGCCTCGGCGGTCATCCCGGGAAGATTTGACGCTCGGGGCCCGTTCGGCCACCCTGCGCGCCTTGATGCGCGCCTACGACCTCATCCGCAAGAAGCGCGACGGGGGCCAGCTCACTCCCGAGGAGCTGCAGTACCTCGTCTGGGGCGCGACCACCGGCGGCGTGGCGGACGAGCAGCTCGCCGCCTTCCTCATGGCCGTCTTCTTCCGCGGCATGGACCTGCGCACCGAGCTGCCGGCGTGGCTCAACGCCATGCTGCACTCGGGCCGCGTGCTCGATCTGTCCGCCATCCCCGGCCGCAAGGTCGACAAGCACTCGACCGGCGGCGTGGGCGACAAGATCTCCCTCGCGCTCGCGCCGCTGGTCGCGGTCTGCGGCGTGAGGGTCCCCATGGTCTCGGGCCGCAGCCTCGGCCACACCGGCGGCACGCTCGACAAGCTGGAGAGCATTCCGGGCTTCTCCGTCGATCTGTCCATCGCCCGCTTCGCCGAGCTGGTGAACCGGCTCGGCGTGTGCCTCATCGGCCAGACGGCCGAGATCGCTCCGGCCGACCGCAAGCTGTACGCGCTGCGCGACGCCACCGCGACGATCGAGTCGGTGCCGCTCATCGCCTCCAGCATCCTGAGCAAGAAGCTGGCCGCGGGCATCGACGCGCTGGTGCTCGACGTGAAGGTGGGCCGCGGCGCGTTCATGAAGACCCTCGAGGAGGCGCGGCTGCTGGCGCGCACCATGGTCGATCTGTGCAAGGCGGTGGGGCGGGACTGCGTCGCGCTGCTCACCGACATGGACGCGCCGCTCGGCAGCGCGGTGGGCAACGCCGTCGAGGTGCGCGAGGCGATCGACGTGCTGCACGGCCAGGGCCCCTCTGACGTGCGCGAGCTGACCCTGCGGCTCGGGGTGGAGATGCTGCTGGCCGGCGAAGCGCCCGGCGTGGGCCATGATCCGCTGCTGGCGCGCATGCGCGTGGAGACGGCGCTGGCCGACGGCGGCGCCGCGAAGCGTTTCGCGCAACTCGTCGAGGCGCAGGGCGGCGATCCGCATTGCGTCGAGGATCCGTCGCGGCTGCCGCAGCCGAAAGCGAAACGCGAAGTGCGCGCCGGCCGCGGCGGCGTGCTGGCGGTGCTCGACGCGGAGCGGATCGGTCTCGCCGCCGTCGAGCTGGGCGCGGGCCGCGCACGCAAGGAGGACGCAGTCGATCCCGCCGCGGGCATCATCCTCCACAAACACCTGGGCGACGAGGTGCGCGCCGGAGACGTGCTGGCCGAGCTGCACGCGGCCAGCGACTCGCGGCTCGACGCGGGCGAGGAGCGCCTGCGCGGCGCGGCGACCATCGGCGACACGCCGCCGAGGCGCAAGCCGCTGGTGCTGGAGCGCATCGCCTAGAGGGCGTTAGGATCCCGGCATGCGCATCCTCTACGGCGTCGTCGGCGAGGGCATGGGCCACGCCATCCGCTCGCGCGTCGTCCTCGACGAGCTGGTGAAGAAGCACGACGTGCAGGTGGTGGTCTCGGGTCGCGCCCACGACTACCTGGCGAAGCGGGCCGGCGAGCATTTGTCGGTGAAGAAGATCTGGGGCTTCACCATCGTGACGGAAGACAACGAGGTGCGGAACTTCAAGACGCTCTTCGAGAACATCAAGGGCGCCGTCGCCGGCGGCTGGCCGAAGAACATCAAGGCCTATTTCGACATCGCCGACAACTTCAAACCCGACGTGGTGATCAGCGACTTCGAGACCTGGAGCTATCTCTACGGCGTGAACCACCGCCTGCCCATCGTCTCCGTCGACAACATCCAGATCATCAACCGCTGCAAGCACGGGCCCGACGTGCTGCGCGGTCAAGAGACGTCCTTTCAAATTGCCAAAGGGATCATCAAGGCGAAGGTGCCGGGCGCTTACCACTATTTGATCACCACTTTCTTCTATCCGCCGCTGCGCAAGAAGCGCACCACGCTCCACCCGCCCATCTTGCGCCCGGAGATCCTCGACGCGCGCCCCGAGCCGGGCGCGCACCTGCTCGTCTACCAGACGTACACCACCAACGAGGAGCTGCCGAAGATCCTCAAGGCCACCGGCCTCGAGTGCCGCGTCTACGGCCTGCGCCGCGACCTGAAAGAACCGGTCACGGACGGCAAGCTGATCTACCATCCGTTCAGCGAGCAGGGCTTCATCGACGACCTGCGCACCGCGCGCGGCGTGGTGGCGAGCGGCGGGTTCACGCTCATGGGCGAGGCGGTGTACCTGCGCCGGCCCATGCTCTCGGAGCCGGTGGCGAAGCAGTTCGAGCAGATCCTCAACGCGCGCTATCTGGAGAAGGAGGGTTACGGCTTGCAGGCCGACGAGATCACGCAGGAGCGGCTGGGGGAATTCCTCGACCGCATCCCCGAGTTCGAAAAAAACCTCTCCCGTTACGAGCAGGATGGAAACAACGACTTGCTCTTGAAGCTCGAGGAAGTCCTGCAATCCGCTGCGGCCGGAGAACGGCCGGCCGACTACGAAGATCCGTCGCTCAATTGACGTTCATCTATTGAGCTTCGGTGGCGATGGCGAGGCGCTCGACGCCGACCGACTTGGCGGCTTCCATCACTTCGACGACCCGGCCGTGATGCACGCCGGCGTCGGCCTGGATGATGACCTGCGCCTCGGGCGCTTCTTTCATCAGCCGCGCCAGCCGCTCTTTCAGGGTGGGAATGTCGATGGCCTTCCCCTCGGCCACCGTGGTGCCGTCCAGGAGGATGGCCACGGGAAAGTCGCGGGGAGCGGCGTGCAGTTCCCGGGCGGCGCCCTTGGGAAGATCGACGCGCACGCCGGTGCCGCCGCCCTGCGCCTGCTCCACCACGATGCTCGAGCCGACCATGAAGATGATGAGTAGCACGAGAAAGATGTCGGTCAGCGGCGTGATGTTGATCTCGCTGAAGACCGTGGGAGAGAACTCCTCGTCGTCGTGGTGGTGCGACTTGCTGGGGCCGCTGATGGCCATTTAAGCATGCCCCTGGGCCGCTGCCGCCGCGGGGCGCGCCGCCGGCTCGCTGCCCACCGGGCGCGGCGCCTGCAGCGCCGCCGCCAGCTCGCCGGCATGATCCTGGACGACTTCGGTCAGCTCGTCCGCGCGCAGCGTGAGGTCGAACGCTTCCTTCGAGATGCGCGCCTGGAAGATGTTGAAGAGGATGACCGCCTCGACGGCCACCGCGATGCCGCCGGCGGTGGTGATGAGCGCCTCGGAGATGGCGGGAGCGACTACCGCGAAGCCGCTCTGGCCGGTGAGGCCGATCTGCCGGAACGAGCCGAGGATGCCCACCACCGTTCCGAAGAGGCCGACGAAGGGCATCACCGCGCCGAGCGTTCCCAGCACCCAGAGCGGCGCGCGCAGCGCCTGGATCACCTCGCGCCGGGCGCGGTCCACCGCATCGGCGACGCGGTCGGGCTTCTGGGCGCGATCGAACGCCGCGCGGTAGAGGGCGGCGGTGGCCACGTGCGAGCGGTCGACCTCGTGGAGCGCGATGGTCGCCTCGCCGCGCAGGAGCGCGCGCACGATCTGCTCGTGCAGGTCGCGGGCCTTGTTGGAGAACCCGCGCAGAAAAAGCGCGCGCTCGATCCCGATGACGACCGCGGCGATCGACCCGAGCAGGATGATCACCTTGGTGACCACCATCACCAGGCCGCCGGTCTTGAGCACTTCGAGAAGGTCGTTCATATCGTGCTGTTTAACACGCAAGCGGGCTTCCAGCTTCCGACAAGCTGTACTATGCACGGCCGCATGTGGACCAAACTGGCGCTCGAATGCGCCCGATCCGTGCGGATGGGGCTGCGTCTGCCGGCCGGCGAGTCTCCCGTAGGGGTGGTGCTCGGCTCCGGGCTGGGCGGATTTGCCGAAGTGCTGGAGGGCGCGCGGGCGCTGGCGTTTTCCCAGCTGCCGGGGTTTCCCAAGGCCACGGTGGAGGGGCACAAGGGGTGGCTCGTCGCCGGGTCGTTGAAGGGCGTCCCCGTCCTCGCCTTGCAGGGGCGCCTGCACGGCTACGAGGGACACGACGCCGCCTTGGTGGCGTTCCCAGCGCGCCTCCTGGGCGTGCTGGGAGCGCGGGCGCTCGTCGTCACCAACGCCGCCGGCGGCGTCAACCCGTCGTTCGCGCCGGGCGACCTGATGCGCATCACCGATCACATCAACCTGACGGGCCGCAATCCGCTCATCGGCCCCAACGAGGATGCGCTGGGGCCGCGCTTTCCCGATCTTTCCCGCGCGTACGATCCGCGCCTCGCCGGCGCCCTCGAGGAGGCGGCCAAGCAGATCGGCCAGACGCTCCGGACCGGCGTGTATCTGCAGATGACGGGCCCCTCCTACGAGACCCCTGCCGAGATCCGCATGGCGCGCGCGCTCGGCGCCGACGCGGTGGGCATGAGCACTGTGCCGGAGGTGATCGCGGCGGCCCACATGGGCGTTCCGGTGGCGGGCATCTCCTGCATCACCAACCTGGCGGCGGGCATCGCAGAGCACCCGCTCACGCACCAGGAAGTCATCGAGGTGGCGCGGCAGGCCGAGGGCAAGTTCATCGACCTGCTGCGCGCCTTCCTCCCCCGCGCTTTCGCCGCAGTCCCAGCCCGCGCCGGCTTGGCCTAGGAGCCCAAACGAAAACCGAAACCCAAACCCAAACCCAGAACTAGAACCCAAACCCGAGGACCAGAACGAGGACCAGAACGAGGACCAGAACGAGAACGCGAACCGCCCACCCCCCGTCCGAAACTAGCCGGCCCGCCGGTCGCACGTTAGCCTCGCTTGGTATGCCCTCCCCAAAGTCCCCCCGCTCCCTCCTTCCCGCGCTGCTCCGCGCAGCGGCCCGCGCGCGCAAGCGCGCCTATGCGCCCTACTCGGGCTTCCAGGTCGGGGCGGCGGTCCTCGCGGACGGACGCGTCTACGCCGCGGGCAACGTGGAGAACAGCGCCTACCCGCTCTCGATCTGCGCCGAGCGCAACGCCGTGGCCATGGCCATCGCGGCGGGCGCCCGCCGCATCGACGCGGCGGCGATCGTCGGCGGCGCGAAGCGCCCCGCCGCACCCTGCGGCGGATGCCGCCAGGTCCTGGCCGAGTTCTCCGCCCCCGACACGCCGCTCGTCTACGCCACGCCCCACGGGCACAGCGTGACGACGACAGTCGGCGCACTCTTGCCCTCGTCGTTCGGGCCGGGCGACCTCATGGAGGCGGCGGCGGAATCCACGGGCAGGAAGACAGGTCCGCCTGGCATGGCTCGAAGTGCAGCTCGCGTCCGCGGCACTCGAAGTAGCGGCCGGCGAGGTTAGCCAGGTACTGGTCCATGTCGAAGGGCTTCTGTGGCTGCGGGTTGCGGAACCCGTGCTGGCCGGTCCGGTTCAGATAGGGGATGAGCAGCGCCGATACGCCCGGCCCCGCCCCGCACGTCGAGGCTCCCGTCGAGTACGTCGCGGCCGGCTGCGGCGCCGAGACGCGCACCAGCTGCTGCTGCAGCGGCGGGTCGAGCCGCGGCGGATCTCCGCCGTCGAATCGATCGCTGCAAACGCCCGCGTCGCACGCGTAGCTGGTGGGGTCGATGAGCACGTCGCCGGCGGTGCATCCGCTGCAGCGCACGTGTCCCGGCAGCGCAGCGTAAACGCCGCCGTCGGGGTCCTCGAAGCGGCGCGTCCCCGGCACGCCCTCGACGGCGCCCGAGCGGATGAGCACCTGATCGATGGGGACGCCGTAGGCGGGATCCGGCGTCTGCATCTCCACCAGCCCGGCCGCGCGCGCCAGCGAGACCGAGGTCATGACGGGCACGCCCGGGTCGCCCGACGTTCCGATGACCAGCACGTTGGCCGGCGTGGCGCGGGCACCCAAGAGGTCGTTGAAGTAATGTGGCGCGTAGTTGATGGGGTCGCCCGGATCGAGGATGAGCTGCGACAGGCCCATCTGGCGCCGGAACTCGGGCGTGTTGCGCGTGACGCCGTAGCCGCGCGCGGGCGAGACCAGCGGCGCGCCCACCGGGTAGTCGACGCCGAAGAACCGCGCGCCGACCTGGAAAGTGTCGATGACCTCGGAGGAACCCCCGGCGCGAACGATCTTGATCCGCAGCGGATCGCCCGGCCTCAACACCGTCACCTGGACGCGATCGACCAGGTCCTTGCGCGGCGTGCGCGTCGCCCTCAGCGAAGGCCAGTCGGCCGAGATGGGCACGCGCACGCGCCCCTGCCCGTCGGCGACAGCGGAGGAGCAGCCGTCGATCTTCGGGCCCGAGCTGCAATCGGTGTCGGCGGAGGTCTGCGCCAGGTTGAGCAGCGTGACGCGATCGCCCTGGGCCAGCGTGCGCGGCGCGATGGGGATGTCGCGTTCGCGGTTCACGTCCTGCACCACCAGCGCCAGCATGGGCTGCGCATCGCTCGCGGCAGCGTTGCACGCGCCCGCCGGCAGTCCGGTCTGCGCGTCCACGGGTCCAGACATCGCGCTGAAGGGACAGGTCACAAGGAGAGGCCCGAGCACCTCGAGGAACACCGCCTGCACTACCTGGTCGAGCGTCGAGCGGATGCCCACGTCGGCCAGCCCGCCGGCGCCGCTGGCGGGCGCGGCCGCCACGATGCCGGGCTCGACCGCCGGCAGGATGCCGCTGAGGATCCCGCCCAGCGAGATGCCAAAGACGAACAGGTCGCCCCCCGGGTTTGGCGTGCCGGCGAGGAAGATTTTTTTCTTGGAGTCCTTGAGGTCGGTGACGTCCCTCGGCCACAGAACCGGCCCGCCCACGTCGGGGATGCCGTCGCCGTTGAAGTCGCCGGCGCGCGCCACGCGCTGCGCGACCACCATCCCCGTCACGCCGTCGAAGGTGCGCAGGACGCGCACGAGCTGCATCCAATCGACGATCGACTGCCGCACCACGTCGCGCGTGTGGAAGGTCTCGGCCGTCCAGAAATCTCCGCCCGGGTCCTTGATGCCGTCGTAGTCGAGGTCGCGGGCGCGCCCGCGGAAAACCGCGTCGGCGAACGCCTCGAGGCCGTACTGCCTGGCCACGGCTCGGGCGGCGGCTTCCTGCGTGGGGTCGATGCCGATGCCGTGCCCGTACGCGTCGATAGCGATGGTGGCGAGGCCGAACTTGGCGAACGTCCCCGCGAACCCGAGGATGTGCTCGATGCGGGTCGACTTGTAGCCATGCCCGGCGATGACGACGGGGAAGGGCGGCACGTGCCCCACTTCGGGTCGCGCCTTGGGCACCGCGAGGATGAAGGTGACGCGCTCGGCCTGCGTGCGCGACACGCCGTCGGCCATGTCGATGCGGAAGCTCTGATCGGCCGGCTCGCCCGTGATGGTGTTGAGAAAGCTGGGCGAGTCGAACTGGCCGGAGACGAAGTAGTCGACGTACTTGAACGTGTCGAGGAGCGCCTGCGTTTCCAGCGGATCGGCGCTGATGAGGAGCCCCTTGAAGAAGGGATCGTTCAGCAGCCGGGTGAGCTGCGCCACGGGCAGTCGGTAGTCGGCGAGGTTGGTGCTCGGGTTGGCGGGATCGAACGCGCCCTGCTCCTGCAGCACTTTCATCAGCGACGACGTTCCGGTGATCTGGTCACGCACCGGATACATGTCGGCGAGATTCGCCAGCGGCCCCCGGCCGTAGAGCCCGTCGCGGATGCGCTCAAACTCGCGCGTGGTCGACTGCGTAGTGAAGGCCCAGGTGTAGGCAATGTCCTCGAGGCGCGTCCCCGGCGGGAGGTGATCGAGGAGCGGCTTGAGCTCGCCCGTCTGGGCGGTGTGGTTGATGCCCGAGTGCGGAGACGAGATCGCCTTTCCGTTCTTCCCCAGGATGCGCTTGGTCAGCACCACGGCGTACTTGCGCTCCTGCGCGAGCGGCAGGGCGGGCCGCATCACCAGGGTGTTGGTCTCGCTCTCGTAAAACGTGATCAGATCGTCGGCCTGCGCGCGCGCCCCGACGTGGGGCAGGTCGGGTTGGAAGCAGTTCGCGCACGGCGCCCCGACCGGGAAGAGCAGGTTGAAGACGTTGCTCGACGGATCGTCGGGGAAGTACTGGTCGGGAATGTTGAGCGTGTAGGGGAAGTGCCCGCCGTTGAGGTCCAGCGGGGTGGTCTGCCCCGTCGTCAGGTCGACGAGATAGACGCCGTCGTTCGACGGGTCGGCGTCGTTCTGGCGGTTGGAGAGATCGACGACGTCGAGCGGCGCGTCGAACTTCACGGTGATGGCCGCGTAGGTGCCGAAGCCGTCGAGCGTGTCGAGAAGCGCCCGCATGTTGCGCTCGAGCTGCGAGGGCGCGATCAGGCTGACGTTGAGGCGCAGGCCGGTGGGGCTCGAGGAGTCGGGGCGGGTGGCGAGATCGTTGGGGAAAGGGATCTCGGGGAGCGGCTTGTGCGACAGATCGAACCAGACGTGCGGTCCGCCCTGGTCGACGGCGGGGGCCAGCCCTTCGAAGGGCGTGCCGCCGGAGCAGCCGCAGAGCGCGACCAGGACGACCAGCGACGAGCGCCGCAAGAAACCTCCGCGCGTCAAAACACCACCGTCGCGCGCACCTTGAAGGCGTACGCGCCCGGCATGCTGCTGCCGTCGGCCCGGGTGAAGGCGTTGCCCGGAAAGAGATATCCGAACTGCACACCGGTCTCCCAGCCGAGCGGCCCCGCCAGCCGAGCGCGATACCCTAACCCGAGGTCGATTTCCACGCCGTAGTTCCGGCCCGCGGCGTGTCCGAAGGAGTTCTTTCCCGTCGACGAGATGAGCGCCTGGTATGGATCGATCACCGGCTGCGGCGCGCGCGCGAAGAGCAGGCTGCCGACGGCGCGCACGCGTCCGCCGAGCCAGGGCGGCTTCCAGCGCAGCGTGGGCTTCAAGTAGAGCGCGTTGGTCACCGCGCCCTCGGTGGGCAGCATGTCGAGCCCGGGCGGCGGCGTGCCGACCAGGTTCGGGTCGGAGAGGCGCCGCGCCGCGTTCTGCGTCTGGAAGGCCAACACCTCGTCGAAGAGCACGAGGCCGACCTTGTAGTCGCGGTTCATCATGAAGCCGTTGGAGCGATCGTCGAACGGGTTCGAATCACCGCTCGCGTACCCGCCCTCGAGCTCGGTCTCGATCTGTCCCTTGGCCAGGCCCGCGCGCAGCGCCGCCCCCCGCTGCGAGACGCGGGTGGTGCCGGGCGCGGCCAGGTTGGGGGCGTGGCTGGTGCCGCCGTAGATCTGCGCCGCCTCGCCTTCGATGGAGAACACCGAGCCGCCCAGGTTCTCCAGCGACATGGCGTGGCGCAGGTAGGCGTCGAAGAGCCAGACGTGGAGGTCGCCGCCATTGGCCGCGAAGCTCTGCACGCGCCGCGAGACGTACAGGCCGGCGCGCGTCCTGTCGCTCGGGTCGTAGATCAGCTCGCCCACCAGCTGCCAGGCCACGTCGCCCCACTGCAGCCCGTTGCCATTGCGCAACACCAGCGAAGCGTAGCGGTCGCGGTAGACCAGGTCGCCCGCCACCGCGATGGCGAGGTGGTGGCCCAGCTCGCTCTTGGGCCCGAAGAGGTTCTGGAAGGGCCGCGTGGCAAAGAGCACGCGCTCGACGATGTCGCCGAAGCGCCGGTCGCCGAAGTCGGTCTCCTCCTCGCCGTCGCCGGAGTTGGCCACCATGCCCATGCCCCAGTAGTTGGGCATCTGGCCGATCTCGAAGATGCCCGCGGTGGTGCGGATTTCCGCGAAGAGGTGCCGGAAGTCGAAGCCCGAGGCCTTGAAGCCGTTGCGCTCGGAGCGGTCGACCAGGCCGTAGCCGCGGAAATCGGCGGCGGTGTCGCCGGCGAAGAGGCCCGAGAGCACGTCGAAGCTCGCCTGGATCTCGATGCCGCCGTTCGGTCCCACCTCGACGATCTTCGGGGTCAGGCGAAGCCGGTGCTCCGCCCAGACCGACTGCCCCGAGGCGTACTGCAGGTCGTCGAGGCGCAGGTTGCTAGCGGTGTTGAGCCGCATCCGGTACGAGCCGTCGAAGCGGACTTCGGCGCCGGCGGCGGGGAGAGCGATGGCGAGCGCCAGAAGGAAGTGCCTCATGTTTGACGTGACCTCGGCACTCCTCTATCAAGCGGCCGGATGCGCATCCACAGCAGTGTGTCGGATTCGGTCAACCGGCTGACCCGCGGGGCCATCGCCATCGGGAACTTCGACGGGGTGCACCTCGGCCACCAGGCGCTCTTCGACGTCGTGCGCCGCGACGCCGGCGCGCTGGGCGGTCCTGCCTGCGCGCTCACCTTCGAGCCGCACCCGGCGCGGCTGCTCGCGCCCGACTACGCGCCGCCGCTCATCTGCGAGCGGCCGCGCAAGCGCGAGCTCATCGCATCCTGCGGCATCACCGACCTCATCGAGCAGCCCTTCGATCAGGCCTTCGCCGCCACCGAGCCGGCCCGCTTCGTCGAGACGCTCCTCGCCACCGGCATCGCGGAAGTGGTGGTCGGGCACGACTTCACCTACGGCAAGTCGCGGGCCGGGACGGTCGAGTCGCTGCGCCTCGCGCTCGAGGAGCGCGGCGCGCGCCTGCACCTGGTCGCGCCGGTGACGGTCAACGGTCTCGTCTGCTCGTCGAGCAAGGTGCGCGAGTTCGTCCTCGAGGGCCGCCTCGAGGCGGCCAACCTCCTGCTCGGCCGGGCCTTCGATCTCGACGGCGAGGTGGTCAAGGGAGAAGGCCGCGGCCGCAAGCTGGGCTGGCCGACCGCGAACATCCGCACCACCAACGAATTGTTGCCCGCGGTGGGCGTGTATGCCGTGCGCGCGCATCTCCTGCCGAACGGGCCCCTGCTTCGCGGCGCCGCCAACCTCGGGCTCAATCCCACCTTTCGTCCGGAGAGCGCTCTCGCGGGGCCAGCCGGCCGGCCACCGCTCTCGCTCGAGGTCTATCTCTTCGATTTCAACCAGGACATCTACGGCCAGCACCTGCGCGTCGAGTTCGTCCGCCGACTGCGCGAAGAGCGCCGCTTCCCCGGCGTCGACGCGCTCAAAGCGCAGATTGCCAAGGATGTAGAACAGGCCAGGCGCTTGCTCGTCTGAGGTGGGACACCTGACCGTCCTGAGTCCACTGTAAGGGCCCGGAATTTACTCCCGGCCCTGCCTGGTTTCTCGCTTACCGCCCAGGCGATCGCCTATACTTGGACCTCCTCCCACCGAGCCTCTCAGGGGTAAACAGCGATGGCTGGACGACTTGGCGAGCTTCTTGTCCGCGAAAACCTCATCTCCCTTCAGCAGTTGCAGAAGGCGCAGGATGAGCAGAAGAAGGCTGGCGGCCGAATCGGCTACCACCTGACGAAGCTCGGCTTCATCGAGGAGAGCGAGCTCACCAACTTCCTCTCCAAGCAGTACGGCGTTCCCTCCATCAACCTGAAGGAATTCGACATCGACATGGAGGTGGTGAAGCTCGTGCCCAAGGAAGTGGCCGAGAAGCACCAGTGCATTCCGGTCAACCGCGCCGGCGCCTCGCTCATCCTCGCCATGAGCGACCCGTCGAACATCTACGCCATCGACGACATCAAGTTTCTCACCGGCTACAACATCGAGGTCGTCGTCGCCAGCGAGCAGGCCATCAAGGAGGCGCTGGAGAAGTACTACACCGAGAAGGGCCCCTCGTACGACGAGGTGATGGAGGGCTTCGACGAGAGCGAGATCCAGGTCGACCACGACGAGAACGACGAGAACGTGGTGGATTTGGAAAAATCGGCGGCCGACGCGCCGGTGGTGAAGCTCGTGAACCTCATCCTCCTCGACGCCATCAAGAAGGGCGCCAGCGACATCCACGTCGAGCCCTACGAGAAGGACTTCCGCGTCCGCTACCGCGTCGACGGCGTGCTCTACGAGGTGATGAAGCCGCCCATGAAGCTGAAGCTGGCAATCATCTCGCGCCTCAAGATCATGGCCGAGCTGGACATCGCCGAGCGCCGCCTCCCCCAGGACGGCCGCATCAAGCTCAAGCTGGGCAAGGGCCGCGAGATGGACTTCCGCGTCTCGGTCTGCCCGACGCTGTTCGGCGAGAAAGTGGTGCTGCGTCTGCTCGACAAGTCGACCCTCCAGCTCGACATGACCAAGCTGGGCTTCGACGCCGATCCTCTCAAGCTCTTCAAGGAAGCCATCGACCGGCCGTACGGGATGGTGCTGGTGACGGGGCCGACGGGCTCGGGCAAGACGACCACGCTGTATTCGGCGCTCTCCGAGCTGAACAAGACCTCCGACAACATCAGCACTGCGGAAGACCCGGTGGAGTTCAACTTCGCCGGCATCAACCAGGTGCAGATGCACGAGGACATCGGCCTCAACTTCGCCGCAGCGTTGCGCAGCTTCCTCCGCCAGGATCCCGACATCATCATGGTGGGCGAGATCCGCGACTTCGAGACGGCGGAAATCGGCATCAAGGCCGCGCTCACCGGCCACCTCGTCTTGAGCACCATCCACACCAACGACGCCCCCGGCACGGTGTCGCGTCTGCTCAACATGGGCATCGAGCCGTTCCTCGTCACCAGCGCCGTGAACCTCATCCTCGCCCAGCGCCTCGCCCGCAAGCTGTGCCAGGAGTGCAAGAAGCCGGTTGACGTGCCGGCCCAGGCGCTCACCGACATCGGCGTGAAGCCCGAGGAGATCGGCACCTTCCAGGTCTTCGAGCCGGGCGGCTGCCGCGCCTGCAACGACCGCGGCTACAAAGGCCGCGTCGCGCTCTACGAGGTGATGCCGCTCTGGGACTCGCTCAAGGAGCTGGTCATCAACGGCGCCTCCACCACCGAGCTGAAGGGCGAAGCGATCCGGCTGGGCATGCAGACGCTGCGCATGGCCGCCCTGGGGAAGATGAAGATCGGCATGACCAGTATCGAAGAAGTGGTCGGCAATACTGCTCCTGATACGATGAGGTAAGATGCCGAACCTGCACCAGCTCCTGAAGGCAATGGTCGAGAAAGGATCCTCGGACCTCCACATCACCACGGGCTCGCCACCGCAGCTGCGCATCGACGGAAGCCTGGTCCCGCTCAAGACGCCGCCGCTCACGCCCGTCGAGACCAAGCAGCTCTGCTACTCCATCCTCGCCGACGCGCAGAAGCATAAGTTCGAGGAGGAGAACGAGCTCGACCTGAGTTTCGGCGTCAAGGGCCTCTCGCGTTTCCGCGCCAACATCTTCATGCAGCGCGGGGCGGTGGCGGCGGCGTTCCGCACCATCCCCTTCAAGATCCTCACCTTCCAGGAGCTGGGGCTGCCGCCCATCGTCAGCGAGCTGTCCAAGAAGCCGCGCGGGCTCGTGCTGGTGACGGGGCCGACCGGGTCGGGCAAGTCGACCACGCTGGCGTCGATCATCGACAAGATCAACACCGAGCGGCACGAGCACATCGTCACCATCGAAGACCCCATCGAGTACCTGCACCCGCACAAGAACTGCGTGGTGAACCAGCGCGAGGTGGGCGCCGACACGCACTCGTTCAAGAAGGCGCTCAAGTACATCCTGCGCCAGGACCCCGACGTGGTGCTGGTGGGCGAGATGCGCGATCTAGAGACCATCGAGGCCGCACTGGTCATCAGCGAGACGGGCCACCTGGCGTTCGGCACGCTGCACACCAACTCCTGCGTGCAGACCATCAACCGCATCCTCGACGTCTTTCCGCCTTACCAGCAGCCGCAGATCCGCGCGCAGCTCAGCTTCGTGCTCGAGGGCGTGGTGACGCAGAACCTCATCGCCAAGGCGAGTGGGCCGGGGCGCGTCCTGGCCATCGAGGTGATGGTGCCCAACGCCGCCATCCGGAACCTCATCCGCGAGGACAAGGTCCACCAGATCTATTCGCAGATGCAGGTGGGTCAGACGAAATTCGGCATGCAGACCTTCAACCAGTCACTTGCGTCGCTGATCCAGAGAGGCATGATCACGCTCGAAGAAGGGATCGGGCGCAGCTCCGATGCGGAGGAGTTGCGCAACATTCTGGCCTCGGGCGTCAAACCCGGTGTAAATCGGCCGGTGCAGGCTCGATAGGAGAAGGCGACGATGGCCACCGCGCAGGGAGCAGTCACAAAAGCCGCACCCAAGGCCACCGCGGCTCCCAAGATGCCGATCTGGGTCTGGGAGGGAAAGACCAAGACCGGCGAAACGAAGCGCGGCGAGGTGGAAGCGCCCGACGAGGCCTCCGTCCAGCAGCGCCTGCGCGCCATGGCGCTGGCCAACGTCAAGATCAAGAAGAAGGCGATGGCCCTGAATTTCAAGATCCCGGGCCTCGGGGGCATCGGCCAGAAGGACCTGGTCATCTTCACGCGCCAGTTCGCCACCATGATCGACGCCGGCCTGCCGCTGGTGCAGTGCCTCGACATCCTCGCCACCCAGCTCGACAACCTGGCCTTCCGCGACGTGCTGCAGAAGGTGAAGAACAAGGTCGAGTCGGGCTCCACCCTGGCGGACGCCCTGGGCGATCACCCCAAGGTCTTCGACACCCTCTACGTGCAGCTGGTCGCGGCGGGCGAGATCGGCGGTATCCTCGACACCATCCTCAACCGCCTCGCGCAGTACATCGAGAAGAACGAAAAGCTCAAGAGCAAGGTGAAGGGCGCCATGGTCTACCCGTCGGTGGTGCTCTTCGTCGCCGTCATCGTCACCGCCGTGCTGCTGCTCTTCGTCACCCCCACCTTCGAAAAGATGTTCAAGGACTTCGGCGGCGCCATGCCGATGCCGACCCAGGTCGTCATCGACATGTCGAAGTGGCTGCAGCACTACATCATGTATCTGATCGGCGGGATCATCGCGGCCGCCTTTGCCTTCCGCGCCTACCTCAACTGGCCCAAGGGCCGCGAGCAGTGGGACGCCTTCGTCATCCGCACGCCCATCTTCGGGCCGCTGGTGCGCAAGGTGGCGGTGGCGCGCTTCACCCGCACGCTGGGCACGATGATCTCCTCGGGCGTCCCCATCCTCGACGCGCTCGAAGTCGTCGCCAAGACGGCGGGCAACGCGGTGGTGGAAAAGGCCATCCGCTACACCAAGGAGAAGATCTCCGAGGGCAAGACCATCGTGCAGCCGCTGGCGGAGACCAAGGTGTTCCCGCCCATGGTGGTGCAGATGATCGGCGTGGGCGAGGCCACCGGCGCCATGGACCAGATGCTC